>RCUJ01001534.1_pt1 | contig 12232 bp, 8 predicted proteins | sample 2166321 | NCBI WGS metagenome assembly RCUJ01 (sample SAMN09932808, study PRJNA488358) | compost metagenome | feature: garden; material: soil; isolation source: compost soil in an enriched community after 118 h of incubation | place: Germany: Experimental Botanical Garden Goettingen | collected... | reverse complement strand
GGATCCGGTAACGGCCGGGTTCGCCGAGCAGCGATTTCTCCTCGACCAGCGTTTGCACCACTTCCTCCATGAAGAAAGGGTTGCCCTCCGTCTTATCCAGGATGAGCTGTTTGAGGGGGGCGAGGGTGGGATCGTCCCCAAGCAGGGTCGCGAGCAGTGCCTGTGCTTCGGCCGGGCCCAGCGGTTCGAGCCGCAGTTGGCTGCAATGGCCTGCGCGTTTCCACACAGGCTGATACTCGGGCCGGTAGTTCACGAGGAGCAGGATCGGGGGGCTCGCCAAGTGGTCGATCAAGTACGCGAGGAATGCTTCGGTCTCGCAGTCCAGCCATTGCAAATCCTCGAACAGCAGCTCGATCGGTTGATTGCGGCTCTCGCGCGCCAGCAGTTGAGTGATCGCGTCGAAGGTGCGATCGCGCCGGATCTGAGGATCCATTTCCGCGAGCACTGAACTGCGTTCGCCGATACCCAGCAGATAGAGCAGGTAGGGCACGAGATCCTCGAAGCTTCGCTCGAGTGTCAGGGTCTTGCCCATAACCTTTTCCCGGCACCGGCGCTCGTCGTCCTGGGCGGTGATCTGAAAATAGTTGTTCAGAAGCTCGATGAGCGGGAAATAGGCAAAGGCCTTGCCGTGCGACACCGAGAACGTCTCCAGCACCAGACAGCCACGCCGCGAGCGCTCCTTGAACTCATGAAACAGCCGTGACTTCCCGACTCCGGCCTCGCCTACCACCGCGACGACCTTACTGTGGCCCGCTTTGGACTGCTCGAGCGCCTGATGCAGGTGGTCGAGCTCGACCTGGCGGCCGACAAACCTGGCCAGCCCGCGATGTGCCGACAGTTGCAGACGTGTGCGCAGCGCCCCGAGACCCTGCACCTCGTACACGACAAGGGGCTCGGGAATGCCTTTGACCTGGGCGGCCCCCAGAGCCTTGAATTCGAAATAACCCTCCGCCAGCTTGTAGGTGGGCTCGCTCACCAGGATCGACGAGGGTGCGGCGATTCCTTCCATCCGGGATGCAATGTGGATCGTGTTCCCGACCGGATCGTAATCGGTGTGCAAATTGTCCGTGCGGATCGAACGCACGACGACCTCTCCGGTATGGATGCCGACGCGGATTTGCAGCGGAATGCCTTTCTCCAGGCGAATGCGGTCGCCATGTCGGTGTATCGCCTGCTGCATGCGCAGTGCCGCATACAACGCCCGCTGCGGATGATCCTCATGGGCGATGGGGGCGCCGAACAGCGCGAGTATGCCATCACCCAGTGTCTTGGCCACGTAGCCTTCGTAGTGGTGGACGGCTTCCATCATCAGCGCGACGACGGGTTCGATCAGGCGGTGGGCCTCTTCCGGATCGAGGTCGTGGATCAACGCCGTGGAACCGGCCATGTCGGCAAACAGTGCCGTGACGGTCTTACGCTCACCGGCGGTCTCGCCCCGGGCTTCCATGGCCGCCTGTTCGGCGCGGATGCGCTCGGCAAGGTGGTGGGGCGTGTAATGAATGGGATCTGGAGAGGGCTCTGAAACAGGCTCGGCGCGCGGTGATGGTGCAGCAGGCGCATCGGTCAGCGGCGCGCCGCATTCACTGCAAAATTTGGCGGAAAGGCTCGCCTCGTGGCCGCAGCGCGGACAGCAGCGGGACAACTTGACGCCGCACGCTTCACAGAAGCTGGCCTCGGAGGGACTCTCGAATCCGCAGTTTGCGCAGCGCATACGATCTCTTCCCTTTTGCAGTCGTTCAAGAAGACCAGTCAAAAGACGGGAAGCGTGACACCAAACCGGCAAAGGACAAGCTGAAGTCATTGGGCCGGTACGTTTGGGCAGCCTTTTAACCCTCTGTATCAAAGATAGTTTGTATCGTGGTATCGAGAAGTAAAATTCGCTTATGGAGAAAGACCTGTGATCACTGGACGCTGAAAGAGTGGAAGGCCGAATGCGGCTCTGACACGGTTGAGTCCTGGCTGACCAAGTGATTTAGGTTTGAGTACAAGAAAGGGCCCATCGAGGGCCATTTTTGTTGATTCAAGTTACCGGTGCTTTCCTTCAAGACTAGAGAGTGGTTTGTGAGCCGACGAGGATTAGGGCGACGCGACCTTCACGTCAAAAACAGGGACATTTTGTCAGGACGGACTGCATTGCTTATCGGCGATCTAGCCAAACAGTTTGTGCATTACAAAACTCATGGATGCCAAAGTGCGATAACTCTCGTCCAAATCCGCTTTTTTTGACCCCTCCAATTGGAACGCGTGGATCCGACGCTGAATAGCCGTTGATGAACACAGCACCAGTGACCATTCTGGATGCTAGGTGCTTTGCATTTTCTGTGTCCGCTGTCCAAAGACTTCCTGACAAGCCGAACTCGCTGTTGTTAGCCAATTCCAGAGCGTGTTCAGTATCATCCGCCACAATCAGCGACGCTACTGGGCCAAAGAGTTCCTCCTTAAAAGATGTCATTTCAGAAGTTACGCCAGAAAGTATAGTCGGCTCGTAGTAATTTCCTGGCAGCGCACTCTTGTTACCACCCAGAAGCAGTCTCGCCCCTTGTTTTAACGTGGCCTGAACTTGTTCATGTAGCTCCTGGCGTAGATCGAAGCGGGCCATGGGGCCAATGTAGGTTGCCTCGTCTAGGGGGGCTCCCACCTTCAGTGCCGACACTGCTGCGACGAATTTCTTTTCAAATTTTTTCGCCACGCTTTTTTCTAAAATAATACGCTTTGCTGCAATGCAAACTTGCCCTGTGTTCTGAAAGCGCCCAACGACCGCTGCTTTAACCGCCTCCTCAATATCCGCATCGGCAAGCACGATGAATGGATCAGATCCCCCTAACTCCAGTACGCATTTTTTCAATGCAGCACCTGCTTGAGAGGCAATTGCTGATCCGGCTCTTACACTGCCTGTAACAGCAACTGTTGCGATTCGAGGGTCTTCGATGGCTTTAGATACGCCAGCGGGAGGAACGTTGATGACTTCGAAGACGCCCATTGGCGCACCTGCTTGTTGCCAAGCGTCTTGAAGCAAATAAGCACATCCCATCACATTTGGAGCGTGTTTAAGTACATAAGGGTTTCCTGACAATATGATTGGGACAGCGCCCCTCATGATCTGCCAGAAAGGAAAATTCCAAGGCATCACCGCGAGAACAGCCCCTAACGGCCGGTACATCACGAAAGCTTTGCCGTCTTCAACCAGAGTTGGCTCAGGCGCCAACATTTTAGGGCCTTCCTCCGCATACCATTCGCAGAGCGCTGCACATTTTTCGATCTCTGCGCGTCCTTGCGCGATAGGTTTTCCCATTTCGTTTGCGGCCATTATGGCCATAGAGTTCGCTTGCTTTCGTAACTCTGTTGCCAAATTCAACAAAACTGTCACTCGGACGTTGATGTCAACGACACTCCATTTATCAAAGCCTTTTTGTACGCGTGTCAACGCTGCGTCCAATTGGCCAGGCGTTTGATAAGAATAACGACCAATTTCTTCGCCACTGGTCGGGCAGAGCGAAACTGCTGCTCCCATACTATCAAAACTCATCGTAGTGCTCTCTAGTGGTTGGATTTGAAGATGTATTCAAAATCCCCTGGTCTTAAAGAGCAAGTATCAGAACTGGAGAAGGGGATTCTGACAGTTAATAAATTTCAGCATCGATATTTGTCGTGTTGAATGCAATCAGACATTTGTATGAATGTAGACGAATGATTTGTACGAAGTTATGAGTTTGGTTGTAATGTTTTGCGTAGTCTGATTCAGTCTGACCTGAACTGGTTGAGACACTGCCATCCGCTGCACTTGAGCCTCCATTGTTCGTCCGAGAAGACATGAAGCAGCTTGGAATGCATGGATGTCTAAATCTCTAGCTTGTTGCTGCCATCGCAACCTGCAAGTGGAATGTCGCCAATACAGCTAAGTGGGCAACCATTCATTACTTTCCGTGATAATAAAACAACCGCGTTTGTTTCGCCCATTCAACGCAAATTTTTGATCGTCAATTATGATACATATCCCAGTTCGCGGCTGATGTCTGCACTGCATGTCAATAACAAGTTCTTGAATTGATCCTGAGCGCCAGGGGGATCCATCACCGCATCGGGGCCTGAGAGGTTGATCGCTGCGGTTACTACCCCCTTATGGTCTTTGATTGATGTAGCAATTGCGGTTGAGTAATCTGATCGATGCAGCACCCAGCCTCGCTGACGGTCATTTGAGATCAAGGTCTGAAGTTCAGGGAGAGTTCGAGGCGCCGGTGAGGGATAGTCGTCTAGCCTAATGTGTTGATAGAGCGCCGCTAACTCAATATCATCCAGCGCAGTTAGTAACATTCTTCCCATGGCTGTGCAGTGGCAAGCGATTCGCGTCCCGATGGGTATGTTGACAGAGAGGCGTTGAGCAGCAAACGCTCGATAAACGTAGAGACTGTCGGTCTGCTCACGAATAGTCAGATGACAAGACAGAGAAGTGCGGTCTCGCAACAGATTGAGGTGCGGCATAGCCACTTCGACAATATCTCGGTTAGCCAAGTAGCTAAATCCGTCACTGATGACTCGTGCGCCTAGTTCGTATTGTGTGTTTATCTTATTTAGGTAGCCGGTGTTGATGAGCGTGAATAATATCCGGTATACCGCCGAAGTACTGACGCCCAGTCTTTCAGATATTTCGTGGATGTTCAGACTGCGCGTCGTTGCATTGAATAGTCCTAACACACTTAGCCCCCGAGCCAGAGCTGGCACACTGTAGTCAGCCTCCTTATCTGGTGTGTCGAGAATGGTCATCGTGGTCTCCGATTGAGATAAGAGCGAGAGTAATTCGACGGATGAAAGACGAATTGTTGAGCAGGTTTTCCTGCTCAACAATTTATGCTTTCGCCTACGGTGAGTTTCAGACCAACGCTTCGATGCCTACTACCATTCCATCGAACTCTCTCATGGCATCCATCAATGCTCCCTTGAAATAGTCCAGAGAAGCGCGATCAAAGAGGATCTGAAAAACTGGTGTAGCTACCGAACCCAGATTGATCACAATCACGTTGATACGCGCTGCTGACGTCTGTGCCACGGCGCCAGGCGCAAACGCCTGCGGCCGGAGGTCGACACCGCAAAGCTTGGCCATGACCTCGGCGATGTGGACTCCGCTCAGTACCAGCCAGCCATGACTGTCCTCGCGAGGTAGCAAGTAGTTGGCATTGTGATCCATTTCCCAACGTGCTTCTTCGTCGGCAATGCGCTCACCGCGATCTAGTAAACTTCCCAAGACTAGGTATTCGGTTTGCGAGAGCCGCGCGACGTGGCTTCCGTCCGCCTGAGTCACTGCACGATTTGGCGAGTCCGGCAGAGTGAAGCCTCGTGCCAGCAAATACGCTGCGCTGTCCGTGCCACGAAAGCCGACTCTGGGCACTTCGGTCAAGTCGACCACGGCGCATTGTTGCAATGGGCTCAGCCCGATATGATTTTCTGCATTGAGGCTGGACATGTCAGAGCTCCTGGCGCTTGTTTTCAGGGTCGAAGAAAGGCAGTTTCACCACGGTGGCATGCACAATTACGCCGTTCTCGACGCGGATCGGAATCTGCTGTCCTGGGGAGCTTTGATTAAAGCCGGCGTAAGCCAGGCCAATGATCTGGCCGAGGGATTGCGAATACTCGCAGGAGCTTACGTTGCCACTGATGTCCGGGCCGTTGAGCACCAGATGACCTTCCAGCGGCAGGGGACTGGACTTAGGCAGTGTAAAACCGACCAGTTTGCGCTTCTGCGGTTGGGCTTCGAGAATGTCCACCGAGCGACGACCCACGAAGAACGGTTTGTTCCGGCTGACCGCCCAACCCATGTCGATCTCGGCCGGATGGGTCATCCCATCGGTGTCCTGGCTAATGATCACGTGCCCCTTTTCAAGACGCAGTAGACGCTGGGTTTCGACGCCGAAAGGGCGTATGTCGAACGACTTGCCAGCTTCCATCAAAGCGTCCCAGAGCTTCAACGCGTGCCGGGCAGGGACGTGAATTTCATAGCCCAGTTCACCGACAAAACCTACTCGCATTAGACGTGCCTTGATCCCAGCCACCGTACCTTGGTGCACGCCCAGATACGGGAATCCTTCCGCCGATAAATCCAGATCGGTACAGACTTTCTCCAACACTTTGCGTGAATCCGGCCCTGCTACGTTGACCGCCGAGATGGCGGCCGTGACGTTGGCGATGTCGACATTCAGCCGCCACTGCGCATTCCACTTGAGCATCTGTTGATAGATGCGATCCACGCCGCTTGTGGTGGCGGTGACGTAAAAATGGTTTTCGGCGAAGCGTGCGCAAACGCCGTCGTCAATCACTACACCGTGTTCATTGGTCATTAGGGCATAACGCGAACGGCCCACTGGCTGCTTGAGAAAGGTGAAGGTGTACATACGGTTGAGCAGTTCGGCGGCGTCCGGGCCGCGTACATCCAGACCTCCGAGGGTCGAAACGTCGATGATGCCGACCTTGTTGCGTACGTGCAGCGCTTCGGCCTGCATACATTTGTCGCGTTCGTTCGCCTTGCCGTAATACGCCGGACGTTGCCAGATTCCCGCAGGCATCATTTTGGCCCCGGCATCCAAGTGTCGTCTGTGCATCGGAGTCTGCCGGTACGGATCGAAAGCGCGGCCGGCAACATGAGCGAGTTTTTCCGCTTCGAACGGTGGTCGGGCGGTGGTGACGCCGGTTTCGCTGACGCTACGTTGAGTCGAAGACGCTACCAGTCGTGCGGTCGGTAATGCAGAGTGACGACCTTGAGATGGCCCCATGCCCACCGTGGAATAACGTTTAACCAGCTGAATGTCTCGATAGCCAATTTTGGTTGCGCTGATGATGTCGCGCACTTGCAGGTCTTCATCGAAATCGACGAAATCCTTGCCTTTGGGGTGCGGGAAGATCGGCCACGGGAAGTTGACCTGCGCTTCGGCGCGCAGCGGCAGTGGCTTGGCAGTCAGTTGCAGGTTCAGTGCAACGACGATCTCGGCCGCGCGGTGCGTGGCGTCCGCCAGTACGTTGTCCAGCGCGTGAAAACCGTTCGCCGAGCCCGTGACGCCAAGGTTTTTCGGCAGGCCGCTGAGGGTGAATTCGGCCAGTTGATCGTCATACGCCAGCTTGCCGCCTGCCTGACACAACAACTGATAGACCGGCATGTAGCCGCCGGACATGCACAGCAGGTCGCAGTCCAGAATGAACCCGCTGTTGGCCACTTGGCCCTGGCCGGTGATCTTGCGGATATCAGCGCCGCTGACATGGCGCATGCCTTTTTCGTGCAAGGCTTCGAACACGGTGCTGCCGAGGTGACAGGTGATTCCGCGTTTCTCCAGAGCCAACAGCAGCGCGCGATCGGCCGGGTTGGTGCGCATGTCTACCAATGCAGAAACCTCAACTCCCTGCTCATGCAAATCCAGCGCTGCAAGGTATCCATCATCATTGCCGGTCAGCACCACCGCTCGGTTACCCGGTTTGACTGCATAGAGCTTCATCAAGCGCTGTGCGGCGCTGGTCAGCATCACACCAGGTAGGTCGTTGTTACGGAAGATTACCGGTTGATCGAACGAGCCGCTGGCGATCAGGCACTGGGTCGCACGGACTTTGTACATGCGTTTGCCCTGAATCACGGGCAGGTAGTTGTCTGTGAACCAGGCGTTGCAGGTGGCTTCTTTTAGTACATGAATATTGGCGTGGCCCTCAACGGCGTTAACCAGCTCATGGCGCAGGGTTTCGGCGCGGCTTCCTTCCAGATCGAAGCGGGCATAGGTCAGTGAACCACCGAGCACCTGCTGTTGCTCGATCAGTAGCACCTTGGCCCCGGAATTGGCGGCGGTCAGTGCGGCCTGCAAACCTGCCGGGCCTGCGCCAATCACTGCCAGGTCAGCAAATAGATAGGCTTTGTCGTAGTACTCGGGCTGGAATTTCAGGTCAAGTACGCCCAAACCGGCTTTCTTGCGGATGATCGGCTCCCACACCTTCCACATGCCTTTAGGCTTATAGAATGAGCGGTAGTAAAAACCCACTGGCATGAATTTGGAAAACTTACCGAGGTAAGCGTCCTTGTCATTATCCAGCGAGCCGTTGAAATTTTGCCCGGTAACTTCTATGCCGCTTTCCAACGAATAGGTGTCGGCGAGTACATTGGGCTCACTCGGCAACTGCACCAGCGTGTTAGCGTCTTGTCCAGCCATGGTCAGCGGGCCGCGAGGACGGTGGTATTTGAACGAGCGGGACAGTAGAAACCGACCATTGGCGAGCAGCGCGCTGGCGATACTGTCGCCCTCGAAACCCTGATATGGCTTGCCGTCGAAACTGAAATTAAGCGGCTGATTACGGTCGATTAGCAGGCCCATGGGTGCGGGTAGACGGCTCATTTGACGCTCTCCTTGGCGGTGGCGGCATGGAAGTCGACGCGGACGTTGAACACTTCCTTTGGATCAAGGGTGCGAAGTATTTCGTCACTGCCAGTGTGGCGCTCTGCCAGGAACCAGTAGCTGGAAGGATTGTGCATCCACCATTCACGCACGACGCTTAGGGAGTCTTCGCTATTGAAAACGTAGTCGGCCCACTCAGTGTCGGTGCAGGTCTGAGGATCAGGCATCTGCTTGAACTCGCCGCCATAGGTGAATTCACTGATGTTGCGCGGCCCGTTGAGCGGGCAAGTCATGACTTTCATTCGTCGCTCTCCGTCAGTGGCTGGCCGCTGTCGCGCCCATTTCGTTGACTTGCTGGAAGGTGGAAAAGCGCTCCAGACCAAACGGTTTGATCAGCTCCGGCACCTTGCCGCCGCTGGCCACCAGTTCGGCCATGGTCTTGCCGCAGATCGGTGTGGCCTTGAAGCCCCAAGTCCCCCAACCCGCGTCGAGGTAGTAATTCTTCACTGGCGATAGGCCCATGATCGGACTGTAGTCTGGGGTCATGTCTGTGATCCCAGCCCATTGACGCATCAGTTTGGCGTTGGCCAGAAACGGGAACATCTCGATAGCGTGAGCCAGCAGGCTTTCTTTCAAATCCAGCGTCGAGCGGGTATTGAACAGCGGGTAGGGGTCGGAGCCGCCGCCGAACACTACTTCGCCACGACTGGTCTGTTGCACGTAGCAATGCAGGGCAGAAGAGCTCACGAGTGGGTCGAGGAAGGGCTTAAAGGGCTGGGTGACCATGGCTTGCAGCGGGAAGGTCTGAATAGGTGAGCGAATTCCTGCCTTCTTCATCAGCTGTGAACTCATGCCCGCCACAGCCTGCACCGCACAGCCGCACTTGATGGTGCCGCGATTGGTTTTCACCGCAGTGATGGTTCCGTTCTCAATGACCAGTTCCTGCACTTCGGTGAGCTGATGAATCTCGACACCACGCTTGGCCGCCTGTTTGGCGTATCCCCAGGCTACGGCGTCGTGTCGCGCAGTAGCGCCGTCGATGTGCCAGAGACCAGCGATCACGGGTAAGTGACCCGGATCGAGATTAAGGGTCGGTACCAGTTCACGAATTTGCTGGCGATCGATCATCTCGGTGCGACCACCGAAGTGTTTGTTGACCTCGGCGCGCTGACGGAACGAGCGGACTGTGGCATCGGTGTGCGCCAGGGTCAGTTGGCCGCGATGGGAGTACATGATGTTGAAGTCGAATTCGTTGGACAGGCTTTCGAACATCCGCACCGACTCGGCGTAGAAACGCACACCTTCGCTGGTCAGGTAGTTGGAGCGGATCACGGCGGTATTGCGCGCGGTGTTGCCGCCGCCCAGATAGCCCTTTTCCAGCACCGCAATGTTTGTGATGCCGTGGTACTTCGATAGGTAGTAGGCGGTGGCGAGGCCATGACCGCCACCGCCGATGATCACCACGTCATAGGAGGACTTGAGCTCTTTCGGCGCAGGCAGATCCACCTCGACGGGATACTCCGAGCTGAGTCCGTATTTCAGGAGATTGAAAGGCATGGGGCCTCCGAGGAGCTGCGTTGTGCATGGGCTTGCTGTTCAGCAGCAGTCACCGTGTTTTTCATCAGAAAGGCGATGGTCATCGGGCCGACACCGCCGGGCACTGGAGTGATGGCAGAGACCAGGGGCAGGGCACTGTCAAAGTCGACATCACCGACCAGGCGGCTCTGGCCATCCTCGTTAATGCGGTTAATACCGACATCGATCACCACCGCGCCGGGTTTGAGCCAGCTGGCATCGATCATTCTTGGACGGCCAACGGCGGCGACGACAATATCGGCCTGACGGCACAGGTTTTTGGCGTCAACACTGCGCGAATGCACCACCGTTACCGAGCAATGCGCCTTGAGCAGCAGAGCGGCCATGGGCTTACCAACGATGTTCGAGCGGCCGATGACTACCGCATGTTTACCGCTGAGGTCACCGCAGACATCTTCCAGTAACTGCATGCAGCCACTTGGGGTGCAAGGCGTTAAAACGTTGCGACCCTGGCTCAGGCCGCCGACGTTTTCGCTGTGAAAACCGTCCACATCCTTGCCCGGAGCGATGGCTTGTAATGCTCGGGTTTCTTCGATGTGCGACGGTAGCGGCAACTGCAGAAGGATGCCGTTGACGCTGTCGTCATTGTTCAGTTCGGTGATCAGCTTGAGCAACTGTGCCTGTGTCGTGTCGGCACTCAGGCGGTATTCAAGTGAGCGGATACCGGCTTCTTCGGCGCGCAGAATTTTGTTGCGAACGTAGACCTGGCTGGCCGGATCCTGGCCCACCAGAATCACCGCCAACGCAGGTTCGATGCCGTCGGCTTTAAGGCGTTGCACATCGGCTTTGACCAGGGTCAAAACACGATTGGCGGCCGCTTTGCCATCGATGAGTTTGGAAGTGTTCATCGGAAAATCACCGTTCTGTCCTTGTTAAGGAATACCCGGTGTTCCAGGTGGTATTTCACCGCTTTAGATAGCGCCACGGTTTCGGTGTCGCGCCCAATAGCGACCAGATCCTCTGGCAGATGCGCGTGATCAACACGCTGTACTTCCTGTTCGATGATTGGGCCTTCGTCCAAATCGCTGGTGACATAGTGGGCAGTGGCGCCGATCAATTTCACGCCACGTTCATAAGCCTGGTGATAAGGCTTGGCGCCCTTGAAACCAGGGAGGAACGAGTGGTGAATGTTGATGGCCCTACCTGAAATCTGTTTGCACAGGTCATCGGACAGAATCTGCATATAGCGGGCGAGAACAACCAACTCCGTGCCGGTTTCGTCGACCACTTTCATCAGCGCGGCTTCCTGTTGAGCCTTGGTGTCCTTGGTCACCGGCAGGTAGATGAAGCGAATGCCTTCACGCTCGGCCATTGGGCGCAGGTCAAGGTGGTTGGAGACAATGGCGGTGAGCGTCATGTCCATCTCGCCCTTGTGATAGCGGTACAGGAGGTCAGTCAGACAGTGGTCGAACTTGCTGACCATCAGTAGTACGCGCATGGGTACGCGGGTGTCGTGCAGCTCCCAGTTCATGTCGAATGCCTGGGCAACGTCGATGAAGCCGTCCTTGATCTGCTGGATATCGCCCTGATGGCCATCGTTGAAACGGAACACGGCACGCATGAAGAACTTGCCGCTGAACTCGTCGTCGAACTGCGCCATTTCACCGATATAGCAAGCGTTGCCTGCCAGGTATGAGGTTACCGCCGCAACGATACCGGAGGTCGCCGGACAACTGATCTTGAGAATGAAATGGTTCTTTTCGTGTTGCATCACGTTTCCTCAGATAAATGGCGGCAGCTGACTAAAGGGCGAAATTCAGGGGTAAAAATCTTTTTCTCATGTGAATAAAAATTCCCATTAGGAAATAGTTATTCTTGCAGGGGATTTATAGGTGAAAGCGTTCGTCGAGTCCAGATCTATCTGGAAACTTTTTTAACTGACAGGAAATATTTTTTGTCGAGGCGTCGGGGGATACGGGCGTCCTCACCTGCGATGCAGGTGGGAAACGCCGTGATGTGAAGTGCCGAAGGCCAACGCTGTAAGTGGTTCGTTGCCGTTGGTCTATCTAGGAGTTTGGGTTAATCCGATTGCGCGCCATAGTTCATGATCGACAACAGCTTGATCGGAACTCTCACCAATTCTTCCGGGCCGTGAGGGATGTCACCGTCGAAGGTCAGGCTGTCACCCGCCTCCATGTGATACAGCTTATTGCCATGGCGATACACGAGTTCGCCTTCCAGCAGGTGCAGGAACTCGGTGCCTGGATGAGAGAAGGTGGGGAATTCTTCGCTGGCGTCGTCCATGGTGACCATGTACGCCTCGAAGCTTTTCTTCGGCC
>RCUJ01001527.1_pt1 | contig 12259 bp, 9 predicted proteins | sample 2166321 | NCBI WGS metagenome assembly RCUJ01 (sample SAMN09932808, study PRJNA488358) | compost metagenome | feature: garden; material: soil; isolation source: compost soil in an enriched community after 118 h of incubation | place: Germany: Experimental Botanical Garden Goettingen | collected... | reverse complement strand
GCGATGACGGCGGTGCTGCGCGCCATCTCCCGCACCGTCTGGGTGGTCTGGCGCAGCTGCTCGGCCTGCTGGCGCTGGCCGCTGGCCTCGCTGGTGATGCGGCTCAGCACGGTCGCGAGCTGATCCCCCGACTGAGTGAGGCGCGCCAGGATCTCGGTGATCTGGCCGAGGGAGCGCTGGGTGTCGGCCGACAGGTGGCGTACCTCGTCGGCGACCACCGCGAAACCGCGTCCCTGCTCGCCGGCGCGGGCCGCCTCTATGGCGGCATTGAGCGCCAGCAGGTTGGTCTGCTGGGCGATGTGGCCGATGACATCGACGATGGCGGTCACGTCGTCCACCGAGCGCTTGAGCTGCACCAGGGCGCCACTGCTCTCGTCGATGGCGAGGCCGGTCTGGGCGGTGGCGGCCAGCATGCCCCCCACCAGCCGCTCGCTCTGGCTCATGGAGTGTTCGTTGTGCTGGGCGTGCTGCGCTATCTCGGCGGCCACCAGGTGTACCTCGCTGGCGAGCTGGTTCAGCTCGTTCATCATGCTGTCGCTCTCGTCCACCACCTGCTCCGTGGTGCGGGTGCTGTGATGGATCTCCTGCACCTGATCCACCATCTCCTGCAGGCTCAGGGAGACGCTCGACAGCTGGCTCGCCTTCTGTTGCTGATCCTGCTGCAGGCGCAGGATCAGGCGGTTGTAACTCGCGACTATGTCCCCCAGCTCGTTGCGCTCGCGCCCCGCCGGCAGCAGCTGTGCCTCGCCGGTGGCATCGAGTTGCAGGAAGGCGCCGCGCAGCTGCAGCAGGGGCCTGACCAGCCAGCGGCGTTGCACCAGCGCAAACAGCAGGGCCACCCCTACCAGGCAGAGCGCCAGGGAGCCGAGGATGGTGGCGAGCTCCCGGTTCACGTCCTGCCGGGCGGTGGCGAGCCGCTCCCCCATCTGGCTGCCGGCCTGCAGCAGCTGCTCGATGTCCTGCTGCACCCTCTGGCGGGCAGCCTGTTGCTGCTGCAGCGCCTTGCGGCTGTTGTCCAGCTCCTGCGGGTAGCGCTTGAGCAGGGAGACCAGCTCGCGGCGCGGCTGCTCACCAAGCTCATGGCGCACCGGCTCCCCCAGGCTGAAGTCGTCGGCCGGCGCCTCCTCAAACAGCCCGAGCGGCGGCAGCCTGGCCAGGTTGTCCGCCTGTTTTTGCAGGGCGGCCAGCTCGAATTGCAATCCGGTCAGCAGCGTGGGACTGGCCTGCGCCATGTAGTTCTGGCGCAGGTGGGCCAGCCCCGGCAGGCTCGCCAGTATGTCGGCAGCCCCCTGGCGGTATCGATCGGCGCTGGCAGGATCCGCCCCAGCCGCGCCCTGCTGGCCATAGCGCAGCAGGGCCTTGGCGTGGGCGGTCAGCTCGTTCTCGGCATTTTGCAGCAGCCACTCGCGGTTGCCGGAGAGCTTGCCCGCCGCCAGGTAATCGCCGTCGATGCGTGTGCCCATCCGCTCGAGCAGGGCGCGCAGCGGGGCGCTCGGTGACGCCTCCTGCCGTGCCAGCTGGCCGAGTGCCTGCTGGCGGATCCCCTGGGCTTCGGCCAGGCGCAGCGGATCGCCGCTGTCGAGGTAGTCGCGCAACTTGCCCTGCAGCGGGCCGGTCAGTTGCTGCTGCAGGTGCTCATGCTGGCGCTGGGCCTGCTCGGTCTGCTGGAGTCGCTGCCAGCCATGAAACAGGGCGGCGGCTTGCACGCCGGCGACCAGCAGCAGAACGAGGGAGGAGAGGGTGGCGTAATGGGCTATTTTCACATCAGATTCCTGCTTGAACCACGCGATGGCGCGAGCTTAAGCAGGAGTGATGGCGTTTTTATGACAGGGGGGCGGGGGCCTTGCCAGCCTTGGGGGAGCGGGCCAGCAGGCCGAGCAGGGCGCCGCCCATGATGAGGGCCCCCGCCAGCAGATGGCGCGGGGTGAGCTGCTCGCCGTTGAGCCAGACCAGCAGCAGGGTGCTCAAGAGTGGCGTCAGATAGGCCAGCGCGCCGATGCGGCGCGGATCCCCGTCCCGCAGCGCCAGGTACCAGGTGACGAAGGCCGCCCCCATGGGGCCGAGTGCCAGCCCCACGATGAGCAGCCAGTCTGCCTGCGGGATCTGGTCGAGCGGCAGCGGCCCCTCCAACCCCCAGGCGAGCAGCAGCGCCAGCAGCCCGGCGGGCAGGCAGGCGGCGGCCGTGACCACGGCGGGGGCGGGGGGCAGGCGACGGGAGAGCACGGAGTAGGCGCCCCAGACGATGGCGGCGCCGAGCGCCAGCAGGTAACCGGTCAGGTGAGCCTGCTGCAGCTGCAGCTTGCCGTCGACCATCACCAGCACGGAGCCGGCGAGGCCGAGCGCCCCGGCCAGCAGGTGACGCGGATGCAGCGGATGACCCGGCAGCAGCAGCGGTGTGAACAAAATGATGCACAGCGGCCACAGGTAGTTGATGAGGTTCGCCTCCAGCACGGGGGCGTGGCGAAAGCTCATGAACAGCAGCAGATGGTAGAGCAGCAGGGCCGTGATGGTCACCAGCCAGGTGACGGGGCGGGCCCGCCACTGGCGCCAGAACGGCAGGGCACCCGCGCCGCAGAAGAACAGCACCAGCCCCACCAGCACCAGCGGCGAGACGCTGGTGATCCGGGAGGTGAGCGCGGCGAGCGAGGCCCACAGCAGTATGGTGACCAGGGCCAGTCCGGTGGACTTGTCCCACCAGGAAACAGCAGACATCCGACACTCCTTTGCAAGATGAACGAAAAAGAGGGCCAGTCTAGCAGACTGGCCCTCCCTTGGCTGCGGCCTCTTAGGCGCGCCTTGCCGATAACCCCTAGTGCTCGGCCCAGCTTCCATCGTCATGGGATCAGCTTGAGCAGGCGGCCGTTGCCGGCATCGGTCAATAGATAAAGGGCACCGTCCGGCCCCTCCTTGACGGTGCGGATCCTTTCCCCGAGATCGGTCAGCAGCCGCTCCTCCGAGAGGATCTTGTCCCCCGCCAGGCGCAGGCGCAACAGGGCCTGGCCGCGCAGGGCGCCGACGAAAAGATCCCCCTGCCATGCCTTGAACAGCTCGCCCCGATAGAAGGTCATGCCCGAGGGGGCGATGGAGGGAACCCAGACCCAGAGCGGTGGCACCATGCCCGCCGCCGCCGTGCCCGAGCCTATCTTGCCGCCGCCATACTCCTCGCCGAAGGTCACCTTGGGCCAGCCGTAGTTGCGGCCGGGCAGGATGAGGTTGACCTCGTCCCCGCCCTGGGGGCCGTGCTCGTGGGCCCAGAACTGCTGGCTGCCGGGGCGCAGCGCAGCGCCCTGCATGTTGCGATGGCCCAGGCTCCAGATCTCGGGCAGGGCGCCCGGCTCCCTGACGAAAGGATTGTCGACGGGCACCCGCCCATCCCTGTGCAGGCGCACCGTCTTGCCGAGGTGGTTGTCCAGGCTCTGGGCCCGCTCCCGCTCGGTGAAGCGATCCCCCAGGGTGATGTAGAGGTAGCCGTCATCGGTCAACAGCAGGCGGGAGCCGAAGTGGGCGCCGCCGGCGACCTTGGGCACCTGACGAAACAGCAGTTGCCAGTCGACCAGGCTGTCTTTCTGCAGCCGGGCCCTGGCCACGGCGGTGCCGGCGCCCCCCTCGCCGGGCTCGCTGTAGCTCAGATAGAGCCAGCCCTCCTGGTCCAGGGCGAGATCGAGCAGGCCGCCCTGGCCCGCGTTGGCGATGGGCGGCAGGCCGGCGATGACGTGGCGCTGGCCTTTGGCATCGATGCGCAGCAGGCGGCCGGGGCGCTCGCTGATCAGCAGCTCCCCCCCGGGCAGGAAGGCCAGCCCCCAGGGGTGGGCCAGCCCGTCCACCAGCGGTACCAGGGTCAGCGCCCGTACCGGGGTCACCAGGCAGATCAGCAGCAGTGCAAGCAGTCGCAACAAGGGACTTCTCCTCTCTCGAATGGACCGGGGTGCCGGGCAGGCCAGCGGGGATGGTCGCTGAAGTATAGGGAGGGAGGTTGCAAAGAGTCGGAAACAACAAGCCCCTGCGTGGGCAGGGGCTTGGGCGGTGACACTGTCGGCGGACGCTTAGAGGCCGAACGTCTCCTGCAGCTCCTGCATGTCCCACGCGCTGACCCCTTCAGGTTCGAAGCCGCTGGCGAGGCACATCAGGTGCAGCTTGGCGCCCTTGTTCGCCACGTCGACGAAGTCGAATGCCATCAGCGCATCGATGCCGGTGGCCACGGCGCCATGCTTCTCCCAGATCGCCACATCATGCTGGCGCAGGGCGGCGGTGGTGCCGTCCGCCATGGTCTGGCTGCCGGGCATGCAGTAGGGCACCACTGCGATGCCGCGGGGCACGAAGGCGCGCACCTCCGGCAGCATCTTCCAGCAGGCATGGGTGTAGGACGCGCTGTCGCGGGCGTAACGCGGATGGTGGGAGAGGGCGATCAGCTCCAGCGGGTGGGTGTGGACCACGCAGCGGTCGGCGGCGCCCCGGCGTTGCTTGTCCATGATGATCTCCACGTGGGAGATGAACTCGCTGGTCGGCCGGTAGTCGTGCAGGCCGCGGCCGCCCCACAGGATGTGATAGCCGCGGGCCTCGTCATCGATCCGCAAGACACAGCCCGCGAGATCCGGGTTGCGCAGCTCGCGGATCCGCTCGCCGGTGCCCTTGACGAAGAACAGGTGACCGGCGCTGTCGGCCGGGAAGGCCCCCTCGCCGCCCACCATGGAGAGCGGGCAGTGGGGATAGCCGCTCAGATCGGTCGGCGCCGGCCCGAAGATGTCGGTGAGATCGACCGAGATGTTGCCGCCATTGCGCTCGGCCCACTCCCGTTGCCACAGGTAGGCGGACACCTCGACCACCTTCTCGATTTCAGCCAGCACGGCCGCATTGAATTCAATCTGCTGCATCATTCCCTCTACTCGCATTGTGAAGCTGGAGCCACTGTAGCGGGGGCCGGCTGGGCGGGCCTCAACGAGGCAGCCAAGGCCGGGGAGGAGTTGGCCGGATTTTCAAGAAGCGGGAAATGGGCTGTAAAAACGCCGCCCTGGGCAGGCGGCGTAGCGAGTGCGATTGGCTAGGGGCCTGGCTCAGAAGGCGGCCTGATAGAGCGCCAGCAGCTCGGCCTTGCTGGCCGGTCTCGGCGCGCAGCCGGAGCAGGGGTCGGCTTCTGCTGCATCGACCCAGCCCGGCAGATCCTCTGGCCGGATGCCGAGCTCACGCAGGCCGGAGGGGATGCCGACCCGGCTGGAGATCGCCCTTATGGCCTCGATGGCGGCGTGGGCGGCGGCCTCCTCGCTCAGGGCGCCGGTGTCGACTCCCATGGCGGCCGCTATCTCGGCGAAGCGCGCCGTCCTGACCTGCAGGTTGAACGCGCAGACCACCGGCAGCAGTATGGCATTGCAGACCCCGTGAGGCAGGTTATGGGTGGCGCCCGGCTGGTGGGCCAGCGAGTGCACATAGCCGAGCCCGGCGCTGTTGAACGCCATGCCGGCGAGGAACTGGCCGTGCGCCATCATCTCGCGGGCGGTCAGATCCTGGCCGTCTGCCACCGCCTGCGGCAGGTATTCGGCGATCAGCCGGATGGCGGCGAGGGCCGAGTGATCGGTCAGCACGTGGGCGCCGATGGACACATAGGCCTCGATGGCATGGGTCAGTGCGTCCATGCCGGTGGCGGCGGTCACGGCGGCCGGCAGCCCTGTCATCAGGGTAGGATCGTTGACCGCCACCTCGGGGATCAGGGCCGGATCTATGATGACCATCTTCACCTTGCGCCCGGTGTCGGTGATCACCGCGTTGCTGGTCACCTCGGCGGCCGTGCCCGAGGTGGTGCTGACGCACGCCATGAAGGGGCCGCGGTGGATGACCTTGCCGATCCCCTCGAACGCATGGATCGGCTTGCCGGGGTTGGCCACCAGGGCGCGGATCGCCTTGGCGGTGTCCATGGCGCTGCCGCCGCCAAAGCCGATGAGGGCATCACAATCCCCCTCCTGCCAGCTCGCCAGCGCCGCCTCGACGACCCTGTCGGTCGGGTTGGCCAGGACGCCGTCGAAGAGCACCGGGTTGAACCCCTGATCGCGCAAGGCGGCGAGCAGACCATCCAGCAGGCCGAATGTCAGCAGCGCCTGCTCGGTCACTATCAGTGGTCGGCGGGCGGGTTGCTGGCTCATCAGCACGACCAGATCCTGGATGGCGCCGCGGCCCGAGAGGCTGAGTTGGGGCAGACAGAGTGTGAAGCTCATGATCAATATCTCCTTGGGAATGAAATTAGGGAGATATTAAGCCTGTCAGGGCGGATGACCTTGAAGAGACAGCCAGCATAAATAATATATTGGCAGTGAGTTGAAGATTATTTATAGCGTTTTCGATATTGCAGCGGGGTCGCTTCAAATACATGATGAAACTTGCTGGAGAAATAATTTCCATCATTGAATCCGCTTTCGAACGCGATCTCGGTCACGGATTTTTCGGTATGACTGAGCAACCAGGAGGCGCGGCATAATCTGAGCCGGCCAAGATAGTTATTGGGCGTCAAACCCGTGTGTTCCTGTATTTTCCGATTCAGGGTGCGCAGCGGAATGGTGAAGCGCTCGGATAATTCACTCCAGTCGATCTCTTCCCGATAATTTTCATCGAGATAGCTGATGAGGGACGATAGCCGCGCCTGATCGGCCTCCCCCTGCTCGCCGGTCAGGGCGCGTTGTTGGGTGCGCCAGAGCAGCACCGCCAGCTGGCTGAACAGGGCCTCGATCATCACCGAAGAGCAGGCATCCCGCCGATCGCTCTCCTGCGCTATCTGGCCCAGCAGGGTCTCGCTATGGGCCTGCAGATGGGCGGGCAGGCGCAGCACCCCGCTCCCCGGGTGGCAGCTGGTCTGCAGCATCTGCTCCAGATCGCCGGCAAGGTGGAATCCTTCTGGCCGGAACAGCACATTGGTCAGGCAGAGATCCTTCATCTGATCGAACATGTGGGCATCGTCCTCCCGCAGGTAGAACACGCTGCCCCGGCTGATGTGTACCGCACTGCCGTCCGTGATGTGGATGGCGCAGCCAGACTTGATCAGCACCAATTCATGAAACGAATGGCAGTGCTCCGGGAAGGGCTCCTGAGGGGCACGCGGTAACACGCTGATGATCCGGTTCTGGTCAAATAAGTCGGTCTGCTGCAGACGAAACATGATCGGACTCTTCATGAAGGGATGCTCAGTGAATACGCGCATAGAGGGCGCAGGGTCAAATTGGCAGAGTGTTTTCCGTGAGGCCTTTCACAGTTATCCGGTTATTTATTTAACGGCCAGCTTCAATTGTTTCCTGCTGCAGAAATTAAATTTGAACTGACTCACAGTTTTATATCGGCAACGGACTTTCTCGATTTTTATGCCAGTCGTTCCTTTTTTATGGCCTTGGGAGAAAGGTGGTGAATAATTCAGAAACATAAAGTGACGACATCGAGAATTATGGAGTCGATTCGATGTCAGTCAATATTGCAGCAGTGGATTTGGGTGCCTCCAGCGGGCGAGTAATATGGGCCCGCTATGATCCGGTCACACAAGATATCGCCATGCAGGAGATGCACCGCTTCGCCAACGGCATGGTGCAGATCGACGGGCAGGATTGCTGGGAGCCGGAGCGCCTCTTCTCCAACATTCTGCACGGGCTGGAAAAAATCGATGCCGCCGGTGTGCGACTCGATGCGGTCGGCATCGACGCCTGGGGCGTCGACTTCGTGCTGCTGGATGCGACCGGCAAGATGCTCGGCGAGGCGGTGGCCTATCGCGACGATCGCACCGACGGCGTGCCGGAGCGGCTGTGGCAGCAGTTGCCACGGGAGGCCATCTACCGCCGCAGCGGCATCCAGTTTCTGAAATTCAACAGCCTATACCAGATCCGGGCGCTGCTTGACGAGCAGCCGGCCTGGCTGGCCCAGACCGCCCGCCTGCTGCTGATCCCGGACTACCTGCACTACCGCCTGAGCGGCGAGCTGAGCTGCGAATTCACCAATGCCTCCACCAGTCAGCTGGTCAACGCCCGCAGCCGTGACTGGGATCCCGAGCTGCTGGCGCTGATCGGGGAGGGGGCCAACTGGCTGCAACCCATCACGGCCCCCGGCACCCGGCTGGGGCACTGGACCAGCCCCTCCGGCCATCAGGTCAGCGTCATCCTGCCCGCGACCCACGACACCGGCTCGGCCATAGTCGCCACCCCGCTGGCCGGGAGTGGGGCCGCCTACATCAGCTCCGGCACCTGGTCACTGGTCGGGGTCGAGCGCCAGGCCCCTATCACCGACGAGGCCGCAGAGGCGGCCAACCTGACCAACGAAGGGGGGGTGGAGGGCACCTGGCGTCTGCTCAAGAACGTCATGGGGCTCTGGCTGGTGCAGCGGCTGCAGGCACTGTGGCCCAGCCTGAGCTTCGCCACCCTGGTGGCACAGGCCGAGCAGGCCAGGCCCTTCGCCTACCTTATCCACCCCAACGATGAGCGCTTCCTCAATCCCCCCTGCATGCGCACGGCGATCCAGCAGTTCTGTCAGGAGACGGGGCAGGGCAGGCCGCAGACGGCGGGGGAGCTGGTGCGCTGCGTGCTGGACAGCCTGGCGCTCTGCTACGACCGGGTGCTTGGCGAGCTGGAAGCCGTCACCGGCGAGCCCATCACGACACTGCACATCGTCGGGGGGGGGCTCCCAGAATCAACTGCTCAACCGCCTCTGCGCCGACATCTGCCAGCGCACCGTGCTGACCGGGCCGGTGGAGGCCTCGGCGCTCGGCAACATCGGCTGGCAGCTCAAGGGGCTGGGCCTCTTGCAGGATCTGGCGGACGTGCGCCGGCTGATCCGCCACAACACCCGCATCGAAACCCTGGAACCCCGTGAGATCCCGCAGCTGGATCGCCACCGGAAACACTTTGCGCGCTCTGTGCGCACAGCCATTCAGATACCTTAATCGAGGAAGTTGTATGAACCCGAATATTGAAACCGCCTTCGCCCTGGCCAAACAGCAATATGCCGCGCTCGGCGTCGACGTCGACCAGGCGCTGGCGACCCTGGCCACCATTCCCGTCTCCATGCACTGCTGGCAGGGGGATGACGTCGGTGGCTTCGAGGCCGAGGCCGGCGATCTGACCGGCGGCATCCAGGCGACCGGCAACTACCCGGGCAAGGCCCGCAACGCCACCGAGCTGCGACGGGATCTCGACCTGGCGATGTCGCTGATCCCCGGGGCCAAACGCCTCAACCTGCACGCCATCTACCTGGAGTCCGAGGTCCCGGTGGCGCGCGACCAGATAGAGCCGAAGCACTTCGCCAACTGGGTGAACTGGGCCAAGGCGAAGGGGATTGGGCTCGACTTCAACCCCAGCTGCTTCTCTCACCCGCTGAGTGCCGATGGCATGACACTGGCGCACCCGGATCCCGAGATCCGCCGCTTCTGGATCGATCACTGCAAGGCCAGCCGCCGCGTCTCCGCCTCCTTCGGCCAGGCGCTGGGTACCCCCTCGGTGATGAACATCTGGATCCCGGACGGCATGAAGGATCTGCCTGCCGACCGGCTGGGGCCCCGCCAACGCCTGATGGCCGCCCTGGACGAGGTGCTGGCCGAGCCGCTGGACGAGGCCCATCACATCGATGCGGTGGAGAGCAAGCTGTTCGGCATAGGTGCCGAGTCCTATACCGTCGGCTCGAACGAGTTCTACCTGGGCTATGCCAGCTCCCGCGACATCGCGCTCTGCCTGGATGCCGGCCACTTCCACCCCACCGAGGTCATCAGCGACAAGATCAGCGCGGCCTCCCTGTTCGTCCGCCACCTGCTGCTGCACGTCAGCCGCCCGGTGCGCTGGGACAGCGACCACGTGGTGCTGCTGGACGACGAGACCCAGGCCATCGCCAACGAGATAGTGCGCAACGATCTGCTGGCACGGGTGCATGTCGGGCTCGACTTTTTCGATGCCTCCATCAACCGCATCGCGGCCTGGGTCATCGGCACCCGCAACATGAAGAAGGCGCTGCTGCGCGCCCTGATCGAACCCATAGCCCTGCTGCGTCAGGCCGAGCAGCAGGGGGATTACGCCACCCGTCTCGCCCTGATGGAAGAGACCCGCAGCCTGCCCTGGCAGGCGGTCTGGGACTATGCCTGTGCTCAGGAAGGGGTACCGGTCGGTACCGACTGGCTGGCGGTGGTCAAGGGTTATGAGACCGAGGTGCTGTCGGCGCGTCGCTGATGGGGCATCAGGCACCCGGCCTGTGCCGGGTGTCATAAAAACAACAAAAACAGCTCGGTAGCCCGCCGGAACGCTTTCCCCCGGCGGTCAGCCGCAACACAATCGTACCCATACAAGGAAGATCTTATGTCTGCTATCGCATCAGGAATCGGTTGGCACCTGGTTGGCGCCGCCTCCGCCGCCTCCTTCTATGCCCCCCTCAGCAAGGTCAAGAAATGGTCGTGGGAGACGACCTGGGCCCTGGCCGGCCTCTTCTCCTGGATCCTGCTGCCCTGGTTCGTCACCTCCCTGCTGATCGAGGACTTCGCCTCCTTCTACAGCGTGGTGGACAGCAAGGCGTTCTGGGGCATGTTCCTGTTCGGCGCCATGTGGGGCGTTGGCAACGTCAACTATGGCCTCACCATGCGCTACCTCGGCATGTCCCTCGGCATCGGCATCGCCATCGGGGTCACTCTGGTGGTCGGCACCCTGATGCCCCCCATTCTGCGTGGCGAGTTTGGCACCCTGATCGGCACCTCCAGCGGCCAGATCACCCTGTCGGGAGTGCTGGTCGCCCTGGTCGGCATCGGCATCGTGACTTGGGCCGGTCACCAGAAGGAGCAGAGCCTGGGCACGGCGACCAAGGAGTTCAACCTGAGGAAGGGGCTCGGCCTCGCGGTCATGTGCGGCATCTTCTCGTCGGGCTTCGCCTTCGGGCTGGAGGCGGCAGCCCCCATCAAGCAGGCCTCGCTGGCGCTGGGCATAGACCCTCTCTATGCCATGCTGCCGAGCTACGGCATCATCATGGGCGGCGGTGCCATAGTGAACATGGCCTTCTGCTTCATCCGCCTGGCCACCCGCCCCGAGCTGTCGCTGCGCAAGGATCTGGCCCAGCCACTGCCGAGCCTGCTGATCAACGGCCTGCTGGCCGCTACCGGTGGCATCATGTGGTACCTGCAGTTCTTCTTCTATGCCTGGGGTGAGGCGAGCATTCCCGAGCACCTCTCCTTCGTGAACTGGATGCTGCACATGAGCGGCTACGTGCTCTGCGGTGGGATCGTGGGGTTGCTGATGGCGGAATGGAAAGGGGTAGGGACGCGCCCGGTGCGCATTCTCTGCATCGGCATGCTGGTGATCGTCGGGGCCGCCAACCTGGTTGGCATGGGCATGGCGTGAGGAGCGACAAGATGATCCGCAAGGCATTTCTGATGTCGGTTCACCCCGGCTGCGAGACGGAATACCGCCGTCGTCACGATGAGATCTGGCCAGCCCTGGCCGAGACCCTGAAGGCACATGGGGCCAGCAACTACAGCATCTTTCTCGACTCCAAGAGCTGCCAGCTGTTTGCCTACGTCGAGATAGAGGACGAGGCACGCTGGGAGGCGGTGGCGGACACCGCCATCTGCCGGGAGTGGTGGGGCTACATGAAGAGCCTCATGCCCTCCCACCCGGATGACAGCCCGATCAGCCGGGAGCTGGTCTCGGTCTTCTGCCTGCCGTGACGCGACAGGAGCAGGGTTCATCCTGATTGGAACGGGACGCGCGAGCGTCCCGTGTTTCGTTGTGGCGGCTCAGGCGTCGGCTACTGCGGCGCGCCCGTCACCTATCTCGAGGCATTCAGCCCGGCGCAAGGCGGGGCGCGTACACTTCATGGTATGACGAGACATAGTCGGCACGCCCAGGCGAGCGGCTATGGCCGTCGGTTGGCAATGGGCCTCTTTGAGCGCCGGTTGCAACATCAGGGCCCGCTCAGGCCAGCGATCATGGAGGATAAGATGTCATCACCCGCGTCGGCGCCAAGGCGCTCCCTGTCCGATCTGCTGGCCGGTGTCACTGCCGCGGCCGTCGTGCTGCCCAAGGCCATGGCCTATGCCAGCGTGGCCGGTCTGCCGGTGGCCGTCGGTCTCTACACCGCCTTGGTGCCCATGTTGCTCTACGCCCTGCTGGGCTCCTCCCGGGTGCTCAGCGTCAGCTCCACCAGCACGCTGGCGATCCTGACCGCGACCCAGCTCGGGGTGGTGGTGCCGGATGGCGATCCCGGCCAGCTGCTCATGGTGACGGCCACCCTGACCCTGCTGGTGGGGGCCATGCTGATGCTGGCGGCGGTG
>RCUJ01001525.1_pt1 | contig 12263 bp, 7 predicted proteins | sample 2166321 | NCBI WGS metagenome assembly RCUJ01 (sample SAMN09932808, study PRJNA488358) | compost metagenome | feature: garden; material: soil; isolation source: compost soil in an enriched community after 118 h of incubation | place: Germany: Experimental Botanical Garden Goettingen | collected... | reverse complement strand
CAGACTTCCAGGCGCACCCGGACGTGGTCGCCCAGATAGATGAATTCCGCCACCCTCCCTGAGAAGCGGTTAACGCATTGATCGCTCGAACCGTTGAGGCTGACGCGCTCCGGACGGATCGACAGGGTCACCGGTTCGCCGGTCTGGCCGACATTGACCGCCAGCGCCTCGACCTTTTCGCCACGGCCCAACTCGACCACGCAGCGCTCGCCGCTCTGGCTGAGCAGACGACCGTTGAGGCGGTTGTTCTCACCGATGAAGTTGGCGACGAAAGTGTTTTTCGGTTCTTCGTAGAGGGTGCGCGGTGGGGCGATCTGCTGGATTTCGCCTTGATGGAATACCGCAACGCGGTCGGACATGGTCAGCGCTTCACCCTGATCGTGGGTCACGTAAACCACGGTCACGCCTAGGCGCTGGTGCAGATGTTTGATTTCCATCTGCATGTGTTCACGCAGTTGTTTGTCGAGGGCGCCGAGGGGTTCGTCCATCAGCACCAGTTGCGGTTCGAACACCAGCGCACGGGCCAATGCCACACGTTGTTGCTGACCGCCGGACAGTTGCGCCGGATAACGCGAGGCGAACGCGTCGAGCTGAACCATGCTGAGGACTTTTTTCACGCGGTCACTGACATCGCTTTTGTTCAGGCCACGGACGGTCAGTGGAAACGCGAGGTTTTCCGCCACGGTCATGTGCGGGAACAGCGCGTAGTTCTGGAACACCATGCCGATGTCGCGCTTGTGCGGCGGCACGTTGTTGATCGAACGGCCTGCCAGCAGGATCTCGCCCGCCGTCGGCGTTTCAAAGCCGGCGAGCATCATCAGACTGGTGGTCTTGCCGGAGCCGGACGGCCCGAGCAAGGTGAGGAATTCGCCTTTGCGAATGTCCAGGTTGAGGTCTTTGACGATCAGGTTCTCGCCGTCGTAGCTCTTCTGCACTCCACGAAAGCTGACCAGAACATCATTGGCCCCTGCGCTTGAATCGACCTGGCTCATACCCACACCTTTGTTGTTGATGACTGCTGTGGACTAAGCCTAGTGGACGCTGGGACCTGCGCAAATCGGGGCGCAGGAGAGAATCGCCTCAGCCGGATGGAAGGTTGGGGGTAGGGATTGCCCTACAAGGATGGCGCTAATGGATAAGGCAGTGGCGAGGGTTGAGCTGCAAGCTGCAAGAACAAGCAAAAGCGCGTGTCGCTAACAGATATGCTCAAAATTTCTGGCGCTATGGAGATCCCCTGTAGGAGTGAGCCTGCTCGCGATAGCGGTGGATCAGCCACCACAGCAGTGAATGATCCACCGCTATCGCGAGCAGGCTCACTCCTACAGTTTTGATCGCGGTGATCTTTAGAGGAGTTTGTGTTCCATCGCGTATTTGACCAGTTCGGCCAGCGAGGTGATGTTGAGTTTCTGCATCAAACGCGCCTTGTGGGTGCTGATGGTTTTGCTGCTCAGGGCCAGTTGCTGGGCGATGTCGTTGACGTTGGCGCCTTGGGCCAGGCGCTCGAACACCGAGAATTCGCGCTCCGAAAGCAACGAATGCAGCGGCCGCGCATCGGTCAGGCCGACTTCGAAGACCATGCGATCCGCCAGATCCGGATCAATGTAACGCCCACCGGCCGCGACCTTGCGAATGGCGGTGAGCAACAACGCCGGATCACTGTCCTTGGTCGCATACCCGGCAGCGCCAACCTTCAGCGCCCGAGCAGCCATCTGCGCTTCGTCATGCATCGACAGTACCAGAATCGCTGGCGGATTGTTCAGAGCACGGATGCGCGGGATCGCTTCGAGGCCATTGACGCCGGGCATGGAGATGTCGAGCAGCACCACTTCGCACGGCACATTGCGCAGGGTTTCGAGCAGTTGCTCACCATTGCTCGCCTCGCCCACCACTTGCAGATCCTTGGCCAGGCCAATCAATTGCTTGATGCCTTCGCGGACAATGGTGTGGTCTTCGGCTACCAGTACTCGGATCAAATCTTTTCTCCAGATTTCAGGTACACACCAATCCCTGTGGGAGCGAGCCTGCTCGCGATAGCGTCAGCCCAAACACCACAAACCTTCAAACCTCACTCACCGGCACCCGCACCACCAGACTGGTGCCCTCCCCCGGCTCACTCTCCAGCGTCAGCCGCCCGCCCATGATCAGCACCCGCTCACGCATGCCCACCAGCCCAAACGAAGTCGGCCGACCGGCAGCAGCGACGAATCCTACGCCATCATCGGCGACCGTCAGACACAATTCGTCGCCTTCCAGCGCCAGCGTCAGTTCCACAGTATGCGCCTGGGCATGGCGCATCACATTGGTCAGCGCCTCCTGCAGGATCCGGAACAGGCCAATCGCCTTGGCATCACTGAGCGCCGGCAGATTGTCCGGCACCTGCACCAGGCATGGAATCTGCGTACGCGCCTCGAACCGCCGCGCCTGCCACTCGATTGCCGACGCAATCCCGGCATCGAGAATCGGTGGTCGCAGCGCCGTCGCCACATCACGCACCAATTGAAATAACTGCGCGATCAGGCGCTTCATGCTGTTCAACCGTTCGTTCAGACCGGGATCGAGTTGCGCGTAGGCCAGTTCGCACATCGATGTTTCCAGTTTCAGCACCGTCAACATCTGCCCCAACTCATCGTGAACCTCGCGGGCAATTCGCGCCTTCTCTTCTTCACGCACGCTTTCAAGGTGCGCCGACAGTTCGCGCAGTTGCTCGCGGGAGGCCGCCAGTTCCAGCTCGATACGCTTGCTCTCGCTGATGTCCCAGACGATGCCGTCCCACACGTACGCGCCGTCCTCCAGTTGGCGAGTGATCGCTTTGATCTCGGCCCAGCGCTGCTCGCCCTGACGCGTGAGGATCCGGCCTTGCCATGACCAGTCACTGTCGGTGTCCAGCGCCTGATCCTGAGTGCGGTGATAACTCGCCTTATCTTCGGGATGCACCAGGCTGCGCAGGCCCATGTCGCGATGGGCAATGGTGGCCGGGGCATAACCGACCAGACTTTCGCTGCCCTCGCTGATGTAGGCAAAGTCGATCTGCCCGGTCACTGGCGCCCGCTCCAGACGGAACACCAGCCCCGGCACATTCGCCGCAATGCCTTGCAGACGCGCCTCGCTTTCCTGCAACGCCGCCAGTGCACGGCGGCGCTCGGTGACATCCGTGAGGTAAACCACCAGGTATTCGCTGTCGCGAAAGCGCAGGAAACTCAGCGACACGTCCGCAGGCAAAACACTGCCATCGGCGCGCACGCAACTGGTTTCGAAACTCAGCGGCCCTTCTTCGCTGGCCCGCGCGCGCTTCCACAGATTGAGCCAGCGATCCATGTGCAGTCCCGGCTCGAAGTCGATCAGGGGACGCTCGATCAATCCGCCTGAGGGGTAACCGAGCATGTTTTCCGCCGCACGATTGGCGTAGCGCACATGGCTGTCCCAATTGACCCAGAGGATGCCGACGGTGCTTTGATCGATGGAGAACTGCGTCAACCGCAGCGCTTCTTCGCTGGCTGCGCGCAAGGCGATGTCTTCCCGGGCGGCCAGCAATCGCTGCTCAAGGCTGTGCTGTTGGCGGCGCTGCCAGAGCACGATCGCGACACAACTGAGCAGGATCACCGCAAACAACAGACTGAGGTTCTGCCAGAAGCCGGGCGACTCCGACAGTCGCGGGTATTTCGGTTGCAGCCATTGGTTGTGCAGTTGCTCCAGATCTTTGGCCGGGATCGCGCGCAAAGCACTTTGCACAATGCCGGCCAGCTCCGGCCAATCGCGGCGCGAGCCGACTCGCAGCAGTTGCGGCAGGCCGATATCGCCCACCACCACCAGTTCGGCGAACTCCGGCTCTACCGACAACCGCCCGAGTTGTGCCTCGTCGACCACGGCGTAGGCGGCCTGCTGCGTCAACAGCAACTGCAAGGCTTGACGCTCTAGCGGCACGCCTTGCAGGTTCAGGTGTGGATAGTTACTGCGCAGATAGTCCGCGGTGCTGCTGGGCATGCGCACGGCGACGCGGACCTGGCTGTCGAGTTTCTCCAGATCGACCACGCCACTGGCCTTCTGCTCACTGACCACCAGTTGCGGCACGCGCATGTAGGGATCGGAAAACTGCCACAGACGCAACGCACTCGGGGTTTGACTCAGGCCCGGAGCGATATCGATCTCGCCCTCACGCACGGCGGTTTCCAGTTGTGCGAGATCCTGAAAGTTACGCCAGCTCAGTTCGACATTGAGCGTCTTGGCCAACAACTTCATCAGTTCGACGTTAGCCCCGGACAGCCGCTGCAAACGCCGGTCGTATTGCGCATACGGTGCTTGCAGGACCAGACCGACGCGCAGTTCATTGTGCTGCGCCAGCCATTGCTGCTGGCCCGCCGACAATTGCGCAACGTGGGCCGGGGGCGTAGGCGCCGCCCAGCCCATCAAGGGAAACCACAAACAGCCGATAACCCACAGGCAGCAAAATCGCTTCATTGAAGTCTCATACACTGACAAATTCTGACCAACCCATTAGGCTGCCGGGATACTTTCTGGCCTGGAATAACCGATGCCCTCTGTTTACCGCCTGGCAATGCCAGCATTGTGCCTGTCGCTGATCCTGCCCTGTGCGTTTTCCGTCAACGCCGCCGACCCCACTCCTGCGGCGGAAAAACCGGCAGAAGAAAAACCGGCCGAACGCCAGCCACTGCTAGAGCGTAGTCAGGAAGAGGCCGCCGCACTGGAACGTAAAGTCCCGGCGCAAGAACAGCAACAATTGCAGGCCGGCAGCGACAGCTTCCTCGCCCTGTGGAAACCGGCCAACACCGCCGAGCCCAAAGGCGCGGTGATCATCATCCCTGGCGCCGGCGAAACCGCTGACTGGCCACAGGCAATCGGCCCATTGCGGCGCAAACTGCCGGATGCAAAATGGAGCAGCCTGAGTATCACCCTGCCCGACCTGCAAAGCGACGCCATCGCACCGCGCGTGGTTGAAGCGCCGGTTGCGCCGAAAGCACCGGAGTCGGGTAGCAAGGACTCCACCACCGCGCAGCCAATTGAACAAGCCGCTGGCGGTGAAGCCGAAGTGGCGGATCAAGTGGTCGCCGAAACCACTGAAGAACAATCCAAGGCTGACGCCGAACGCATCTTCGCGCGCATCGACGCAGCGATTGCCTACGCCGAACAGCAGAGCGCACGCAGCATTGTCGTGCTCGGACACGGCACTGGTGCCTATTGGGCCGCGCGATACCTGAGCGAGAAACAAACGGCGCAGGTAGAGAAATTCGTCATGGTCGATGCACAGATGCCAGCCAAGGCCAAACCGCCACTGGCCGAGCTGACGCCAACCCTGAAGCTGCCGACCGCAGATATTTTCTACATGGACAAGCCGCTGGATCGCAACGCCGCGCTGGAGCGCATGCAGGCGAGCAAGCGCTTGAAGACTTCGGCGTTCAGCCAAGTGGCGCTGAGAGCCTTGCCAGACAACAAGGCTGAGCAGGAACAGTTGTTCCGCCGGGTGCGTGGCTGGCTGAATCCGCAGAACACAGACTGACCGACAAACCGCGTCGCTCCCTTCGCGAGCAAGCTCGCTCCCACATTGGATCTGCGTACACAATCCATTGTGGGAGCGAGCCTGCTCGCGAAGAGGCCAGCGCAGACGATACGCATCTAACGTTTAGCGAAAATCCCGCCGCTCACGAATCAACGTATAAGCATTGTGCAGCTCCCGGGTTCTATCAGTCGCCTCACGCACCTGCGCTGGCGTCGCCCCCGTTCCGGCAATCTTGTCCGGATGATGACGACTGAGCAGGCGCCGATAGGCCCGTTTGATCTGCGCCGGTTCACTGGACGCCGACACGCCCAATAAACGCATCGCCTCCTGATAGCTCACTGCAGCACTGACGATCGGACGCTTGCCCGGTTCGTAATCACTGGCCAGCGCCTGCACCTGATGCGTTGTCCAGCCCAGCCATTTGCCCCACTGCGCCAACAATTCACGCTCGCTGACGCCGGCACGACCATCGGCCCAGACCATCCGCCAGCACGCACGCAAGACACCCTCGGCCGCATGGGGCTGCGCGCTCAAGCGCCGCAGATAACCGCGCAGATTGTCATTTTCAGACTTGCCACGGTTGAATGCCGCGATGGCACGGCGCGTTGCCGGCTCACTCATCTCCAGCGCACGCATCTCGTTGCGCGCCTGCTGGATATGCCCGTCGGTAACCCGACCATCACTCTTGGCCAGACGCCCGAGCAACACAAACAACAGTTCGTCGTTGCGCAGCATCGGCCGACCGCCGAGTTTTTCCCGCAAGTGTCCCCAGCTCTGCAAGTGCAGACGCCGATCCAGCGCCTGCCCCAACAATGCCCCAAGCATGGCCCCCGGAATGCTGGCGATTGCAAAACCCGCTCCGGCTCCAATCAGAGTCCCTGGCCACAACATGTCAGCGACTCGCTTCTATCAATGTTTCAGCTTCGGCCAGACGCTCATGCGTACCGACATCGACCCAGTGCCCTTTCAGGCGTTCGCCACTCACTTCGCCAGCCGCCATGGCTTTGCGCAGCAGCGGTGCCAGCTTGAACGCGCCGTCGGTGCAGCCATCGAACAGCTGAGGATGCAGCACCGCGATGCCGCTGTAGGTCAGGGTCGCAGCGTCCGGCTGAGCGTCGTGCACCTTGCCGTCGAGCAGTGTGAAATCACCGCTCGGGTGATGCGCAGGATTGTCAGCCAGGACCAGATGCGCGAGCCCGTTGATCGGCTGATGCAGCACGCTGAAGTCATAATCGGTCCAGATATCACCGTTGACCACCAGGAACGCATCATCGCCAAGCATCGGCAGCGCCCGGAAAATCCCGCCGCCGGTTTCCAGTGGCTCGCCTTCGGGCGAGTACTGAATGCTCACACCAAATCGCGAGCCGTCACCCAGATAATCCTCGATCTGCTGACCGAGCCAGGCGTGGTTGATCACGATCTCGTTGAATCCTGCGGCCGCGAGGGCGCGCAGGTGATATTCGATCAGGGGAACACCGCCGGCACGCACCAGTGGTTTCGGCGTGGTCAGGGTCAGCGGACGCATGCGCTCGCCTTTGCCTGCCGCCAGAATCATTGCCTTCATGCTGTTGCTCCACCCCGCAGGCTGGTGAACAGCGCTTGCAGTTCGGCCAATTCCGGACGTCGCGCAATCACCGCTTCTATATAGGAGAAGAAACGTGGCACGTCGGCCAGGTAACGCGGCTTGCCGTCACGGTGGCAGATGCGCGCGAAGATGCCGATGACTTTCAAATGGCGCTGCACGCCCATCAGATCGCTGGCGCGCAGGAAGTCTTCGAAGTCGGGCTGCACTGGAATGTTCAGCACCGAAGCTTGCTGCCAGTAATTTTCCAGCCAGCCGTGCACGCGCTCTTCGGGCCAGCTGAGGAAGGCGTCCTTGAACAGGCAGGTCACGTCGTAGGTCACCGGGCCATAAACCGCATCCTGGAAATCCAGCACGCCGGGATTCGGTTCGCTGAGCATCAGGTTGCGGGGCATGTAGTCGCGGTGTACCAGCACTTTGGGTTGAGCGAGTGCGCTGTCGATCAGCAGATCACTAACCTGCTGCCACTGCTGTTGCTGAGTCGAATCGAATTCGACACCGAGTTCACGCTTCACATACCACTCAGGGAACAGTTCCAGCTCACGGCGCAGCAAGGCAACGTCGTAGCTCGGCAACGGTGCAACCATCGGCAACTGCTGAAAAGCCAGCAGCGCTTGCAAGGCATCGGCGAACAATGCGTCGGCATTTTCGCCATCGATCACGTCGAGATAGGTCTGGTTGCCCAGGTCATTGAGCAAAAGAAATCCGCGCTCGAGGTCCTCGGCATAAATTTTCGGCACATTTATTCCGGATTTCGCCAGCAAAAAAGCGATATCCACGAACGGTTTGCAGTTTTCCTGGGGGGGCGGCGCGTCCATCACGACGAAGCTGCGCCCCTCGCCTTCCCAGCGGAAGTAACGGCGGAAACTCGCGTCGCTGCTGGCCGCAGTCAACGTGGCCGGGGGCACGGTGCCCCAGCCCTGATCTGCAAACAGGATTGCCAACTGCTCATCGAGCCAAACTTTCAGGTGTTGCAAGCGTACATCTTGGTCAGGCATTGCAAGGGTCTCCGACGGCGCTAGCCGTCAAGCGGGTCATGCTTTATTATCCAGCATCTTTTTCAGACCATCGAGAGGCGTGCGGCCCACACCGCGGGCAGATGGCACGCAGGAAGCCCGGACTAATAAGATGGCATTGAAATCCCCCGCGTTTCGTAAAAAATTTCCGTTGTTGGTAACCGGCAGTCTGCTGGCCTTGCAACCCCTCGCCACTTCCTTCGTGGTCGCCGCGGAACAGTATGACTGCTCAGTCTCTGCTTCGGGTGCCTGGGACTGCGCGCCGAAAACCAACGCGGCTCAACTGCCCCCGCGCCCTGTGCATGATGCCAGTGCGGTCAGTTCGAACAACGAATCGGCAGCAGACAGCACAACTGAAGGCGAAACCGCCGACAAACCGGTACTGGTCACCGAAGCCAAGGGCCGTGGCCTGAAGTCGCGCAGTGCTGACTACAGCCACCTCGACTGGGTTCCGCGCGAGCAGCTCACCGCGGCGCAACTGGCCGAAACAGGCCCTTATTGCGCGGGCGCCTATGTCGAGCCGACTCGTCCTGGCATGAATGACACGACGGCCAAGAGCGACGCCCCCACCTTCATCGGAGCCAAAGCCTCCCGCTACCAGCAGGAAGAGCAGATTGCGACCCTGGCCGGTGACGTGGTCATGCGCCAGGGCAGCATGCAGGTCGAAGCCGACGAAGCCAACCTGTACCAGGCCGAAAGCCGTGGCGAGCTGAACGGCAACGTGCGCATTCGCGACAACGGCGCCCTGATCGTCGGCGACCACGCCGACGTGCAGCTCGACACCGGTGAAGCCAAGGTCGACAACGCCGAATACGTGATGCACAAATCGCGCATCCGCGGTAATGCGCTGTACGCCAAACGTGCCGAGAACGCGATCATCCGCCTCAAGGATGGTACGTACACCACGTGCGAACCGAACAGCAACGCCTGGCAGCTCAAGGGCAACAACATCACCTTGAACCCGGCCACCGGTTTCGGTACCGCGACCAACGTGACGCTGCGGGTCAAGGACATTCCGGTCCTGTACACGCCGTACATCTATTTCCCGATCGACGACCGTCGCCAGTCGGGTTTCCTGCCGCCGACCATCGGCACCGGCAGCGATACCGGCTTCATGCTGGTCACCCCGTACTACTTCAACCTGGCGCCGAACTACGATGCCACGTTGTACCCGCGCTACATGGAAAAGCACGGCTTGTTGATGGAAGGCGAATTCCGCTACCTGACCAAATCCAGCGAAGGCCAGTTCGGTGCGGCGTACCTCAACGACGAAAGCGACGAGCGCGACAAGCAGACCGACGCCGAAAAAACCCGCTACATGTACAACTGGCAGCACAAGGGTGGTCTCGACTCGCGAGTACTCACGCAAGTCGACTACACCAAGATCAGCGATCCGTATTACTTCCAGGATCTGCAGACCGACCAGATTGGCGTGAAAAGCCAGGACTACGTGAACCAGCAGGGCTCTGTCACCTATCGCGGCGACAGCTATACCGCTCGCGTAAATGCCCAGGCATACCAACTGGCGAGCGTATCGAACATTACGCCGTACGACCGCCTGCCGCAGCTCACCCTCGACGGTATGCTGCCTTATCATCCGGAAGGCCTGGACTTCACGTACAACACCGAACTCGTACGGTTTGACCGGGATCTGCAGAGCGGAACATATTTTGACGAAGACGGTGTCGGCTCTCCCCGTCTTGATAACAACGTTCAAGGTCTGGCCCGCGCCAATGGCGACCGCCTGAATCTCGCGCCCGCCATCAGTTTGCCGATGAACACAACGTACGGCTTCCTGACACCGAAGCTCAAGTACCAGTACACCCAGTACCAACTGGACCTGGACAGCACCGGCAAAGGTCAGATTGCGAATCAGACCGCAGAACAGGACAGGCTCCTGGGAACATTCGACAGCAACCAGAACCGCGGCGTACCGATCGCCAGCATCGACAGCGGCCTGTACTTCGATCGCAATACCCAGTATTTCGGCAAGAACTACCGCCAGACCCTCGAGCCGCGCCTGTTCTACCTGTACGTGCCTGAGGTCGACCAGGAAGACATCCCGATATTCGATACCAGCGAATACACCTTCAACTATGCGTCGCTGTTCCGTGACAACCGCTTCTCCGGCTCCGACCGTGTCGGCGACGAGAACAAACTGTCCCTGGGCGTGACCAGCCGCTGGATCGAAGACAACGGTTTCGAGCGTCAACGCATCAGCGTCGGCCAGGCCCTGTACTTCAAGGACCGCGAAGTCCAGTTGCCGGGGGTCGATCCAAAACTCCGCGCCGATGCCCAAGCCAGCGTTTCGCCGTACGCACTGGAATACGAATATCGCTGGAACCGCGACTGGCGCACCACGGCCGACTACAACTGGGACCCGGACAGCCGCAGCCCTCGCTCGGGCAGCGCGATGTTCCACTACCAGCCAGAGGACAACCCGAACAAGATCGTCAACCTCGGCTATCGCTATCGTAACGACCAGGTGATCTACAACCAGAACACCGGTCAATGGCAGTTCGGCGGTGACTACGGCACCCCTGGCACTCCTGGCTACGTGAAGGATTACTACAAGATCGAACAGCACGACTTCTCGGTGATCTGGCCGATCGTGCCGCAATGGAGCGCTATCAGCCGTTGGCAGTATGACTACAACCGCAACCGTACCCTGGAAGCCTTCGGTGGCTTCGAGTACGACAACTGCTGCTGGAAACTGCGCCTGATCAACCGTTACTGGGTCGCTTATGACGAGTTCAGTCAGGAAGCACCGCAAAACGAAAAAGGCGACCATGGCGTCTTCCTCCAAATTGTTCTGAAGGGACTCGGCGGCCTCACCGGCTCCAAGGCAGAGAGCTTCCTCGACAAAGGCATTCAAGGTTATCGTGAACGTGAAGACCAAGCTTTCTGATTGTCTGCGCCCGCTGATGCTGGGCGCGCTGTTCCTGGGTACCGCGGCCAACGCCGCGGTACAGTCCATCGACAAAGTGGTGGCCATCGTCGACAACGACGTGGTCATGCAGAGCCAACTGGACCAACGGGTTCATGAAGTTCAGCAAACCATTGCCAAGCGTGGCTCTGCCGTGCCGCCGGCCAGCGTGCTGGAGCAGCAGGTACTTGAGCGCCTGATCGTCGAAAACCTGCAATTGCAGATCGGCGAGCGTTCCGGCATCCGCATTACCGATGAAGAGTTGAACCAGGCTGTCGGCACCATTGCCCAGCGCAACAACATGTCGGTCGAGCAGTTCCGCGCCGCCCTGACTCGCGACGGCCTGTCCTACGACGACGCACGTGAGCAGATTCGCCGCGAAATGGTCATCAGCCGTGTACGCCAGCGTCGGGTCGCCGAGCGCATTCAGGTCTCCGAGCAGGAAGTGAAGAACTTCCTGGCATCCGACCTGGGCAAAATGCAGCTGTCCGAAGAGTTCCACCTGGCCAACATCCTGATTCCTACGCCGGAAAGCGCCAACTCCGACGCGATTCAGAACGCAGCCAAACAGGCTGACGCGGTTTACCAGCAGCTCAAGCAAGGCGCTGACTTCGGTCAGTTGGCCATCGCCAAATCCGCCAGCGAAACCGCACTGGAAGGCGGCGACATGGGCTGGCGTAAAGCCGCTCAACTGCCACCTCCGTTCGATCGCCTGTTGAGCACCATGACTGTTGGCGACATCACCCAGCCAATGCGTACGCCGGGGGGCTTCATCATCCTGAAGATCACCGACAAGCGTGGCGGTCAAGCGCAGGTGCGTGACGAAGTGCACGTGCGTCACATCCTGGTCAAACCGAGCCCGATCCGCGACGAAGCAAAGACCAAAGCCTTGGCTGAATCGCTCTACGCTCGCATCGAAGCTGGCGAAGATTTCGGCGAGCTGGCGAAAAGCTTCTCGGAAGACCCGGGCTCCGCTCTCAACGGCGGCGACCTGAACTGGATCGACCCGAACGCACTCGTTCCGGAGTTCCGCGAAGTGATGGCCAAGACCCCACAAGGTCAGCTGTCCAAGCCATTCCAGACTCAATATGGCTGGCACGTTCTGGAAGTCCTTGGCCGTCGCGCCACCGACAGCACTGAACAGGCCCGCGAGCAGCAAGCCATGACCGTACTGCGTAACCGCAAATACGACGAAGAGCTGCAAACCTGGCTGCGTCAGATCCGTGA
>RCUJ01001520.1_pt1 | contig 12292 bp, 10 predicted proteins | sample 2166321 | NCBI WGS metagenome assembly RCUJ01 (sample SAMN09932808, study PRJNA488358) | compost metagenome | feature: garden; material: soil; isolation source: compost soil in an enriched community after 118 h of incubation | place: Germany: Experimental Botanical Garden Goettingen | collected... | reverse complement strand
TTGCAAAACCGACCGTTCCAGCGACATTCTCGGTGCCACTACGAAGACCACGTTCTTGCCCACCGCCAACAATCTGCGGAGATAAGCGGACATGGCGTGCCGTCCAAAGAAGACCAACCTGCTTTGGACCATACACCTTACCGGCGTTAATTGTCAGAAGATCAACGCCAAGTCGCGCCACATGAACGTCAAGTTGACCAACGCCCTGCGAGGCGTCGCTATGGAAGTACAGCGGCGTCGTGTCGCCACGAGCCAGTCGCTCGTCGCGCTCTTTACGAATCACCTGTGCAATATCGCGAAGAGGCTGAATCGTACCTAGCTCATTATTAGCAAGAGCCACACTGACAAGCTGCGTATCAGGCCGAAGGGCAGCGGCAATACTCTGAGCACTTACCATGCCGCGATCGTCAGCCGTAACGACCGTATGATCATGTCGTTTAGCCGCTTCAAGAACAGCGTGATGTTCGATATTTGCCGTCACGACGTGACCACCAATTGCGCTAAAAGCAAGATTAATTGACTCAGTTGCTCCAGCTGTCATCACAAGCTCATCAGCCTTAGCTCCGATAGACCGAGCAATGACGTCCTTCGCCGCTTCGTACTCACGACGAACAGCCAGCGCTGGAGAGTACGGGCTAGATGGGTTATAGAATAGTTCAGTAAAGTACGGCACCATTGCCTCAACAACACGTCGATCCATCGGCGTGGCTGCAGCATGATCAAGATAGATGACGTCGTTTTTCACCTTTTCATTATACCAAGTTAACTGAGCTTTTGGCCGGTTTGAGGGTCGCGATTATAAATCTCGCGCATCACTCGTTCATAGTACATTTGGATCGCCATCGTCAGGTTGTCGAGTTCTTCACCCTCGAGGTAATCATAGCGAGCACCTTCGCTCACTTTGAGAATGCCTTTATCGTCTACCTCGTAGCGGATGGTTGATTGCTGCCTCTTACCTGCCGCGTCAATCCATTCTTCGTGCCACATCCACGTTGCCGGATCAAGATTAAAGAATTCACGACGTCCACCCTTTTGGACTGGACCAAATAACTGGCCACCAATTTCGCTTTCAAGCGCAATCAATTCACGCTCGGTAAGATCCTTGAGCGGTCTTTTTTTCTTAGAAAGTAACCCAAAGTTAGGTAGGACAGATTGGTCGCTACCAGTAAGTAAGGTTAGTGCTTTTTTGAGCACGGGCACGTTTAGCGCTCCCGTCGGGCAAAGGCAAGATTAGTGCCGGCGCGCCCTATCCAGTTTACTTTTAGCGCCTCTGATGACGCGAGAGGTACGGCTACTTCTGGTGTCGGAGCAGCGACGAGTGGCGTCGGCTCGATGTCTTCTGACATAAGGTCAGCATAGGTTTCATCGATCAAGCGACGCATCGCTTCAAGCTTATCTGTAGTTGGGCTATGGGTTTCTTCAAAAGCTAGCTCGGCAGTTGGCTGAGCTCGTAGTTCTGGGGTGATAGATGGGTATTGTTCTTGCATAGATATAAACTCTGTTAAATCAGATATATGTTAGCTATGTCTATTTTAGAGTGCGAATAACGCAGTCGCATTTGCGGTAGTTACCGTGGCGATTTCATCAAGTGACAATCCTCGGATCTTCGCGTGATGTTCAGCAACGGAACGAACAAATGCAGGCTCGTTTACTTTACCACGAAAGGGTACAGGCGTCAAGAAAGGCGCGTCTGTCTCAAGGAGCAGTCGCTCAATTGGGATAGTAGCGAACATTTCCTTTTGTGCTTCGTCTTTTGTAAACGTACTAATGCCATTGACGCCAATATAGAGTCCGCGCGTCAGTGCTCGGTCTAGTTGCTCCTTAGTATCAGTAAAGCTATGGAGCTCACCTTTAATGCCGCTGAAGTTATCAAAAATTGGCCAAAAATCATCGAATGCTTCACGAACGTGAAACACGACGGGCTTATTATGATCAAGGGCTAGTTGAATTTGCGCCTCAAGAGCCTGGATCTGTACTTCACGCGGACTATGTGTGTAGAAATAATCGAGACCAATCTCACCTACTGCAACGACCGTCGGATCATCGATTAACTCCCAAATGGCTTTATAGCCATCCTTTGTGTCATGCGGATGCACGCCGATTGACGCGTAGATATGCTCGTGATTTCCAGCAAACTCGACCGCTTCTCTCGAACTCTGTTCACTAGTGCCGATACAAATCATTTGATTGACACTGTGATGGCGAGCCCGCGCAATCACATCACCGATATCGAGCGGGTAGTTCGATTCATGGATGTGACAGTGCGTATCGATCAGCATGATTAGGCCTTTGGTGCGTGTGGATCAGGTGTGTGAAGGTATATCTTCGGGAACATGACACCGTCTGTTGGAATAATCACGCCACTTTCAAATGTCTTATGAATTATCGCCGCCGTATCAGGCAAGAAGGGTACGAGGAAGTCGCCAATCTGCAATAGTGTGCCAACGGCGTGCGCTAAGACTTCCCCAAGATGGGCCTCAGCCTCTGGATCAGTTTCGCGAGTTTTTGCGATCTCCCATGGCTTCACACGCTCAAGATACTGGTTGAGTGAACGAACCGTTAGCCAAACCTCATCGACAGCGCGGTTAAACTCAAGTGATTCCATCGCCTCGCGGTAGGGTTGCATGTCATGTTCGGCTTGCGGCGCTTCACCGATCACACCCGCTTGGTAGCGAGTAATCATACTAGCGACACGTGACACAACGTTGCCGAGATCGTTACCAAGTTCGGTATTATATGCCGTCTCGAATTTCTCCCAGGTAAAGTCACCGTCATCAAGCGTCGGAATGTGACGAGCAAAGAAGTAGCGGAAGGCATCGAGGCCATAGTTATCGATAATCTCGTTTGGATCAACCACATTACCGACAGACTTACTCATTTTTGAACCACCAACATTAACAAAACCATGTACCAGTAGTTTCTTTGGTAGTGGCAGCTCAAGCCCAAGAAGCATAGCTGGCCAAATTCCCGCGTGGAAGCGAAGAATATCCTTGCCAATCACCTGAATGTCAGCAGGCCAAAAATCTTGCCAACCTTCGCGGTCAGGGTAGCCAAGGACAGTGATGTAGTTTGCAAGTGCGTCAATCCAGACGTACATAATCTGTTCTGGATCACCTGGAACTGGCACACCCCAGGTTAGGTGTTTCTTTGGACGAGAAATACTGACGTCTTGTAGGCCGTCTTTAATAAGCTCAAGGAATTCCTTCTTGCGGAATTCTGGTACGATCTGCATACGATTTGACTCGATTGCTTCACGAACCTTCTCGGTAAAGGCGCTAGATTTCAGATAGTAGTTATCTTCGCTCAGACGCTGATAGGCCTGGTTGTGATCTGGGCAAATGCCGTTATTACCCGCAGCCTCTTTGTCAGTAACAAAGGCTTCGCACCCCTGGCAGTACCATCCCTCGTAGCTGCCTTTGTAGATATACGGTTGTAGCTTCTGCCAAATATACTGAACTGCCGCCTCGTGGTGAGGATCAGTCGTTCGAATAAAGTCAGTGTAGCTCGCACCGGTCTTTTTCATGAGACGTTCAAAGTTACCGTACATGCTGTCGGTATATGACTTTGGATCAAGGCCGTTCTCGGCAGCTTTTGCAGCAATCTTATTGCCGTGTTCATCAGTACCTACCTGAAAACGAACATCGTGTCCGTTTTGCTTTTGGTAGCGCGTCCAAATGTCAGCAAGAAGATAATCAAGAGCGTTGCCAATGTGAGGCGTGCCGTTAACGTATGGAATGGCGGTGGTGATGTATAAGTTTTTTCCCATGATATACCTATTGTAACAGATAGGCTATGCGGCGAAGAAATGGCGCGTCAAAACGACCCATTGGTCGAGCGACAGCGCTTCGGCGCGAAGATCGGAGCCGATGCCGGCTTTTTGCAACAAAGCCTCGGCATCCTGCTTTGAGATAGCAAGGCCGCCACTCAGGCTGGAGCGAAGTTGCTTGCGCTTAGCCGAGAAACCAGCTTTCACCATACGGAAAAAATCTTTTTCAGATACATCAGTCAGAAATGGCTCGGCACGGGTTTTAAGAATCACCACTTGGCTATCTACCTTCGGCGGAGGCGTAAATAGCGCCGCAGGGACAACATCACCAACAGTTACATCAGCAAAGAGCTGGGCGCTGACAGCAAGAATACTCATATTACCAGGTTTAGCCGCCAGACGTTCGGCAACTTCTTTTTGGATGAGCAGTACCGCGATAGACGGTTTGTTCTCGGCAGTCATCAGAAGCTGAACGATCTTGCTCGTAATATAATACGGAACATTCGCAACAACCTTGTAATCCTTTGGCATGACAGAAAGATCAAATGCGAGGATATCACTTTGGACAACCTCTAAGTTCTTACCAGGAAACTGAGCCGGTAGCTTACGAGCCAGTTCACCGTCAAACTCAACGGCAAGCACTTTTTCGCTGCGCCGAAGTAGTTCACTAGTAAGTGTCCCAAGACCAGGACCGATCTCGAGCACCGTGTCGGTCGGCTCAAGCTCAGCACAGTCGGCAATATGCGACAGGACGTCGCGATCACGTAGCCAGTGTTGACCGAGGGACTTATTGGGACCGGCCACGATTTAGTACCAGCCCTTCGATTGGAAGCTGCTCCATGCACCACATGGTGTACCGTAGCGACCCTTCACATAGCCGAGGCCCCAGGTAATCTGCGTCGAAGCGCTCGTTAGATAGTCCGAACCAACGCTCGCCATCTTACTGGCAGGTAATGCCTGTGGTATACCATACGCGCCAGAGCTGACGTTACCAGCTGTCGTTCGCCAACCAGACTCGCGCATCCAAAGATTATATAGACACGGCCACTCACTCTCACCAAATCCGTAGTCGAGCATCATTTGATGTCCGAGTGCTTGCGCTTCAGTTGGATTCGTTGGTGTTGGTAGCTTCGCACCAACTACTTCAACCTGCTTTTGCGGCTGCGCTGTTGTGACACTTTGGATTTCTTTGCGGCTGAGTTCTTGGCCATTCTTCATTTCAACTTCGTAGGTCACGGTTCGTTTGCCGAGCACACCAGGAGTTTGGACTTTCTTGTAGCCAATTGGCTGGTCAGCGTCTTTAATCTGCTCAGTTTCAAACTTCACCTCTTCATCTTGAGTCATCGTCTGGACACCATTACGCCAGAGTTCGATTGCCATACCGGCTGTGATTGGAGTACTTTGTGCTACGGATAGGATGTCATTTGCGGCAAGCGTAATGCCCTTCTCCTTTAACATGTCACCAACGGTAGCACTTTGAGTACGAGCGTCGATCTTCTTGCCATAGAGCGTGAAGGCGAACTGAGTAGCGCGGTCAATGGTCATACGAAGTCCAGCACCTTCACTGATAATGTCATCTGTTGGATTGATTGATGTCGTGTCTTCGTCGTAGAGAGTAATGTCGGCATGCTTCGCAATTTGAGCCGGTGTCTGATACGGCGTCATAACGACGCGGCTCGAGGTGCCGTCGACTACGATCACTGGGCGTGAACGATAGATATTTACCTGATAATCAGTCGCCACAAGTGGCTCACTAGCAGCCGGTTCAATCGAATCGGTTGTGTCAAACGGGATACCTGCTTCTTTAAGGGCGCCACCGACAGTATTTGCCTGCGACAAGAATACTTTTTCAGTTCCGCGGTCATGAACGGTAATAAGGCGACCATTCGGTGCTGGCGTTGCTGTCTCCTGGGCATTTGCAACCCGGGCAATAGCAATAACAGCGGTCATGATAGCCAGAAAAACGCCAGCAATAATAAAGGCGCGCATTGGTGTGTTGGATGTACGGATAATAGATCTCATGCGTATAACAACACCTCAAGTGTGTTCCTTCTAGTATACCAAATGGATGCCACTTAGCCTATTTTCTCAAGCCGCGCATACTCGGCATTTAGTTTCTTACTCGTACCACTGTCGAACAAGATCGTCACGGCCAATCCCTCGATGTCACTTACTTCACCGCTACCAAAAGCAGCAGAGCGAACGCGGTCGCCAATCTCAAATGGCAGCTCGTCGCTAAAGTATTCCTGATCCATGTCGCGTGTCACTTTCGGCTCTGTACTCGTTAGCATTGCGCTATCGCCCATATCAGCCAAGAATCGCGACGGCGGATTGTAGCCGCGCTGGCCAAACTGAAGGCGGCTCTGTGCATAGCTAAGGTGAAGTTCTTCTCGGGCCCTAGTCATACCGACGTAGCAGAGACGACGCTCCTCTTCGAGTTCACTCGGCCCCGCTTCGTACACCCTGGCATGAGGGAAGATACCCTCTTCCATGCCAACCATAAAGACGACGGGGAACTCAAGCCCCTTGGCGGCGTGCAACGTCATCAGCGTCACCTTCTCTTCAGCTTCAGCTGTATCGGCGCTCGACATCAGCGCAACTTCCTCAAGGAATTCAGGCAGCCCGGCGAAGCTCTTTGCGTCTGATACAAGTGAGCCAATATTGGCTTCACGCTCTTCAGCCTGTGGCGTACCATCCTGAAGATAGGTTCGGTAGCTCGTGGTCGCTAAAATCTTTTCAATAATGTCACTCGGATTGCCATCTTCAACGAGAGCTTGGACGGCGCGTAACTTCGTACCTAGGAGCGCCAGGGCTGAGCGAGCTCGTGTCGTCACCGTCGTTGCTTGATCGACATTCGTCAGAGCAGTAATGATATCCATATCACTCCCCGCCTGCCAGATAAGAAACTTCTCGAGGCTGGTCGCACCGATACCACGCGTCGGTACGTTAACGATACGGCTAAAGCTCATGCGATCATTCGGCTGATACATCAAGCGCAAGTACGCAATAATATCTTTAATTTCCTTGCGGTCGTAAAAGCGTACACCACCCACAATCTGGTATGGCACACGCTGCTGCAAGAAGGCGCGCTCTAGCGTGTAACTCTGGGCGTTGGCACGGTAGAGTACGGCAAAGTCGCCATATTTACGAGCGCCCATGGCAGCGTGCGAGGAGATCCGGCTTGCCACCAAGTTCGCCTCTTCCGCTTCATCATACACACCGTGAACCTGCACAGGCGCACCCTTGCCTTCGGCAGTCCATAGTTTTTTATCGGTTCGCTGGGTATTTTTAGTAATGACATTATTAGCCGCTTCCAGGATATGACCCGTGCTGCGATAGTTCTGTTCGAGTTTAATCACCTTCGCGCCCTGAAAGTCACGTTCGAAATTAAGAATGTTCGTAAAGTCTGCCCCGCGCCAGCTATAGATTGACTGCCAGTCGTCACCAACGACGCAGATATTTCGCGTCTGATTCACCAGGTGTTTGATGATGTGGTACTGGGCGGCGTTGGTGTCCTGATACTCGTCAATCAGAATATGCTTGAACTGAGTCTGCCATTTTGTACGTACTGCCGGTACTTCTTTAAAGAGTCGGACGGTTTCAAGCAGAAGATCGTCAAAGTCGAGTGCTCCGGCTGCTCGGCGCATATTTTCATAGGCGGCATAGATTTTAGCGATATTTTTCTGATACGGAAACTGAGCGGTAGCTTCAAATTCGGCAGGTCCAACCATTTCGTTTTTTGCACCTGAAATCGCCGCACTGACGCTTCTTGCTTTAATTTCCTTATCGCCGATCGACAGCTGCTTCATGGCCTGCTTGATCAGCCCTTGGCGATCGTCTTCGTCATAGATAACAAAGTTCTTCGCAATCTTAATCGCCTCACCTTCGGTACGAAGCATGCGCACGCAGATACCGTGAAATGTCCCCATCCAGGGCATGAAGCCGCGACTCGCACCATTTTGGCCGAGTAATGTACCGAGCCGTTCACGCATTTCACGCGCCGCTTTATTCGTAAAAGTTACGGCGAGAATTTCATTTGGCCATACACCCTCATTTGCAATCAGGTGTGCAATTCGATGGGTTAGTGTTTTTGTCTTACCACTGCCGGCTCCTGCCAAAATAAGCAGCGGCCCAGACGTCGTCTGCACCGCATCTGCCTGTGCCTCATTAAGCCCCTCAAGTAAATCCATTACTCTTTATTATACCTGGTTTTGACTCGTTCGTTGAGACTAAATGATCTTAAAGTAGTACAGAGCTGCCGCACCGCCGGCGCCAAGCGCAAGCAAGAGGACGATCCATACGACCCAGAGCCAACCAGACTTTTTCTTTACTGGGTGCACGAGCGGCTGATGGTAACTATCCGTATCGTAAATAGCCGCATGCTCTTCTTTCGTACTGCTTGGCTCTTCTTTATATTGTGGCTGAATTGAAGCAGGACCGGCCGGTACCGCTGGAGCTGGAGTTACCACTGGGGCGGTAAATGCTGGTGATACGGGAGCTGGCGTCGCCTGCGGCATAGACGCTACATCAGGAGTGGCGATCGACTCCTGAGAGACGCTATTGTCTGATTCAATTTTAATGAGATCATGCTGTAGTTCATCAGGAAGATCGGCTGCAGTTTGGCTCAAGGTATCAACAGGGTCAGCTGCGAGTTGCTCATCGGCTGGCTGACTCTCATCAGCAAGAGAGGGCTGGTCGACCGCGAAGGCGCCAAGTGGGCGCTTCTCTACTTTTGTATCAGACAAGAATGGTGTCTGCAGTGGCGCGGGCTCCTCGTCGGCAACAGGTGGTTCGTCGCGCGTCGTATCACTGTCACTAGGCGTAAATACTGACACTGGCTCAGCAGTCGGAGCTTCGATACTATCCACTGGAGCTACTGGAGAATCAGGAATACTCATTGGCGCATTAGCGGCTGCCATATCAATTGGATCAGGCCATGAGCTATTAGTTGTCAGCTCGACTGAATCAATAGGCTGAGACTGTTCATACGTCTCGGATACTGCAGCTGGCGTCTCAATAACAGGCGCGGGCTGGTAGCTCGGCTGCGCAGTCTCGACGGCACCTGGTCGTGGACCGACTGGATTTAGCTGAAGTCCCTCTCGCGATACGGTTGGGCGAGTAGCAACTTTCATATCAGATGACGGGTGAACAACGTCCATGAAACGACCGCTACTGCGGCGGGCAGCAAGTGGATTGGCCGTTCTACCAGGTGTACTTGCAGCCGCCTCAGTCGCCTCGATTGCACTACCGGCTTTTGCAGCAGCTTGCTCAAGGGCTGAAAATGATGGATGTTCACTATCTGATAGTGTCGGGGTAATCGTAAGGGTCTTCTCGGCCTGCTTATCATCTTGTGGTGCCGGCGATTTTGGAATGCCGGTCATCAATGAATTTACTGCCTGATCAAGTTCGTCGAAATCTAATTCTTTCATCATCCCACCTATGCGTTCGTTGCGACCGCTGCACCCTTATGCGCTTTTTTAATAATGTCCGTAAATGCATGCGCATCGAGGCTTGCGCCACCGATCAACAATCCATCAACCTCTTCAAGTGCCAAATAGTCAGCCGCACTACTAGCCGTCACGCTACCGCCATACAGCACGGTGATATCTTCGGCTGCCTGCTTGCCATACAGATGTTTAATCTGGCCACGGATTGCTTTAATAGCAGTCGTCACATCAGATGGCAGAGCGTTATTGCCCGTACCAATTGCCCAGACAGGCTCGTAGGCAATGATAACCTCCTTAAGCTCGTCACTGGTGACATTGGCAAGTCCGCCGATCAGCTGGTCATGCAAAACATCGTTGGTTTCACCGTAGGTGCGCTCAGCTGTCGTCTCGCCGACACAAAGAATCGGGCGAATATTATTGCGGATTGAGGCCTGAACCTTATTGCGAACATCCTTATCAGTCTCGCCAAAGACGTGACGTCGCTCAGAGTGACCAATGATAGCGTAATCAACGATACCACGCAGCTGCGTGGCCGAAACTTCACCAGTGAAAGCACCATGATCACGCCAGTACAGATTCTGAGCCGCAAGTTTAAACTGACGCCTGTTAATCTGCAGACTCAGTGACTGAAGAGTAAAGATTGTTGGTGCGAGCACGACATCAACGTCACGGTGGACTTTAACGAGCTCAGACAGCTGATGCAAATACAAGCTTGCCTCGTGCATATTGAGGTTCATTTTCCAGTTACCAACGATGAGAGTGTGTTTAGCTACCATAATACTTACGTTTAGTGTATCCTAATTATTTCCGACCGTCTAGCAGACTTTCGACACCTGGTAATTTCTCGCCCGCCATCAGCTCCAACCCAGCACCACCACCCGTAGATACGTGGGTGAAACTTTGCCCGTCATGGCCGTCCCACTTGAGGACAAATTCAGCCGTATCGCCCCCACCAATAATCGAGGTAATCCCCGGGTGAGTAGCAAGCTCCATCGCAATACGAGCCGATCCATGAGCAAACACCGGCAAGGTCGAATAGCCGACAGGCCCGTTCCAAATCACCGTACCAGCGCCTGCAATTACCTGGCAGTAGCGCTCAATCGTCTGATCGCCAATATCAAGAGCGAGCTCGTCGTCGGCGATATCACCAACAGGCACTACGCGGCGATCCTGCTTCCCAGTGAGATCTGGTGCAACGGCGACATCGGCTGGTAGCATAATAAATTCTTCAAGCTGGTCAGCGCCAACCTTATCGGCCGCTGCCTTATAGATAGCCTGAATGACCGAGGATTGATCAGGTTCGACTTTACTCTTGCCCATCTTAATGCCCTTGTTAGCCAGGAAGGTATTGGCCATCGCCCCGCCAATCAGGACAGTATCGGCTACGCTAATAAATCGTTCGATAATTTCAATTTTGTCACTCACCTTCGCCCCGCCCATAACGGCAACAAGCGGGCGCTTCGGCTCGCTCATGGCATGGGTGATAATGTCATACTCGCGTTCGAGCAGAAGCCCGGCAACGCCCGGAATATAGAGAGTGATCGCATGGGTACTCGCATGAGCACGGTGCACGACACCGAAGCCGTCTTGCACAAAATAGCGAGCGGCCGTAGCCTTGGCGATTTTTTTGGCAAACTCATGATCGTCCGCTTCTTCTTCCTTGTAAAAACGAAGGTTCTCGAGCAAGACCACACTACCGCGCGGCGCCCGTTTGACGACCTGGTGTACTCGGTCGCCAATACAGTCATCGATAAAATGGACGGGGCGCTGAAGGAGTTGCGCCAGTCGCTCGCCAACTACCTCAAGACTGAGCGTCTTGTCACGACCCTCGGGTCGACCAAGGTGACTCATAACAACCACCTTGCAGCCCCGATCAAGTAGGTACTGCAGCGTTGGAATACTCGCTCGAATACGAAGATCGTCAGCAATCTGACCGTCTGTCGTTAGCGGCACGTTGTAGTCAGCCCGCACGAGCACGGTTGTGTGCTCGAGCGGTACGTCACGAATTGTCTGTTTTGAAAATGTCACGAGGGCCCACCCTTTTAGTTATTCTGGTTCTATTCTAGCACGCGCACTTTAATTGTGTCGGTCGCACCGATGAGTCCAGGCTGGCGTCCGCTAACGATTGCAACGGTTGCTGTTGCCTGGTCGCCAAAGAAGCCTTCGTCTTTTAGCTCACGAGCAATATCAAGACCAGCGCGCTCGCCGTCTGGGCGAACAAAGCTACGGTTTGCATAGTTAAGTGCGAGCTGCTGGGCAGCGCGATCACTACTTGTCACACTAATAATCGGAAGGTTAGGGCGGTGACCAGCAATATTAGCCGCGGTTGAGCCAGATTTTGTCTCAGCGACAATGGCATCAACTTTTAGCTGAACGGCAAGGCTGACAGCAGCGGCGCTAATTGCATCCTGCTGAGCATTCTTACTGTGAATTTCATCGTGGATCGGGGCAACTGAAGCGTTATCTTGTGTAAACAAGATGACTTTCTTCATAGCTGCAACGGTCTCAAGTGGGTACTGACCGTTAGCTGTCTCGTCTGAGAGCATTACGGTGTCGGCACCCTGGATAACAGCGTTAGCAACGTCGCTCACTTCAGCACGGGTTGGTTCAGGGTTATCTACCATGCTTGCCATCATCTGAGTCGCAACGATACTGAGCTTACCGTGCTTACGGCAAAGCGCGATAATACGGCGCTGTACGATTGGCACTACTTCAGCACCAGCCTCAACCGCAAGGTCACCACGGGCCACCATGACACCGTCGCTCGCTTTAACGATTGCTTCAAGCGCCTCAGGCTTAATTGCCGCCTTCGTCTCGATCTTTGAGATAATCTGCGCATCAGAACCAAGACCAACAAGGATTTGGCGAAGGTTGTTGATGTCATCGGCGCTTTGTACGAAGCTAAGAGCAACGTAGTCGATGTCTTTTGTTGCACCATACTCAACGTCTTTGATGTCTTTTGGTGTGAGAATATCACCACCAAAGTCAGTATCAGGAAGGTTAATACCCTTCTTGCTCATAAGTGTACCGTCGTTTTCAACGCGGAGCTTAATCGCTGTTGCTGATGGAATTTCAACTA
>RCUJ01001519.1_pt1 | contig 12292 bp, 10 predicted proteins | sample 2166321 | NCBI WGS metagenome assembly RCUJ01 (sample SAMN09932808, study PRJNA488358) | compost metagenome | feature: garden; material: soil; isolation source: compost soil in an enriched community after 118 h of incubation | place: Germany: Experimental Botanical Garden Goettingen | collected... | reverse complement strand
GCTGGCCGCTCAGGGTCGGCTGGCTGACGAAGCAGCGCTCCGCCGCCTTGCGAAAGTGTTTCTCCTCTTCCAGCGCTACCAAATACTCGAGATCGCGAAGGTTCATACATCCAGAATCCGGCCAATCAATGGGGCCATTAGGATGCCCAAGAACGGGCGGGGGGACAAGGGATGAGCACCGAACGGGAAGATCCGGCCCGGCACAGCAAAACAAAACGGGCCCGGATACGATATCCGGGCCCGCGCTAAGGGCCATCGTCAACGGGTGCTCACACCCGGAAACGACGCACCATCTCCTGCAGCTGCGTCGCCAGCAGATTGAGATCCTGACAGGCATTTGCCATCTGGGTCGCCCCGGCCACCACCTCCTCCGAGGCATGGCTGATGTTGACCACGTTGCGGTTGAGCTCTTCGCTAACCGCCCCCTGCTCCTCGGTCGCCGTCGCTATCTGGATGTTCATGTGGGAGATGCTCTCGACCGAGCCGCTGATCTCGGTGATGGAGGCCCCCGCCTCCCGCGCCGTGCCGACGGTCGCCTGCATCAGCGCCTGGCTCTGCGCCATGGTGCTGCCGGCCTGCTCCGCCCGCTGCTGCAGCTCGGAGATGATGGTGTTGATCTGGGCGGTGGAATCCTGGGTCCGCTTCGCCAGGGTGCGCACCTCATCGGCCACCACCGCAAATCCGCGCCCCTGTTCACCCGCCCGGGCCGCCTCTATGGCGGCGTTCAGGGCCAGCAGGTTGGTCTGCTCGGCGATGCCGCGGATCACCTCCAGCACCATGCCGATGTTGCGGCTGTCGTCGCCGAGCTGGCGGATCACCTCGGCCGTGCTCTCGATGGCGGTCGCGACCTGCTCGATCCGCACTATGGAGTCGTTGACGGTATGGGCGCCCTGCTCGGCCGTGCTGCTGGCCAGGGTGGCCGCCCCCGCCGCGTCGTTGGTGTTGCGGGAGACCTCCTGCACCGTGGCCTGCATCTCATTCATGGCCGTCGCCAGCTGGTTCAGCTCATGCTGCTGATTGTTCATGCTGGATGCCGACTGCCTGGCGACCACGCTGATCTCCTCGGCGGCCGAGCTGAGCTGCACCACAGAGCCGGACACCTCGCTGACCAGGTCCCGCAGGCGCCCCTGCATCTCGCCAAAGCCCCTGGCCAGCTGCCCCAGCTCATCATTGTTGAACTGAGCCAGGCTCAGCTCGGTCGCCAGATCCCCCGCCGAGACCTTCTGGGTCTGGGCCAGCAACAGCATGACCGGATTGCGGATGAGCCGGGTCAGCAGCCAGGCCACCACCACCACGAACAGCACGGCGATCGAGCCGACCAGGATGTTGAGCAGCCGGGAATCTTCATACACCCCCTTGATGGTGGTGGTCATGTCACGGGCGGCGTTGTCGTTGATGCTGCGCAGCAGCAAAGCTTGCTTGCTGACCGCCTCCAGCGCGACCAGGGTCTCCCCCTTGCGCAGGGACATGACCCGTTCCAGCTCCCCCTTATGCAGGGCCGCCATCAGCTGCTCATGGGAGGTGAAGTACTGACTGGCCGCCGCCTTGAGGGCCAGGAACTCCTGCTCCTCCTGCCCCGAGGTGAACGGCATGGCGCCATAGGCCTGGGCCGCGGCGTCGAACTCCTGCCTGGCCGCCTGGTAGGTCTTGTCGTGCAGCGCGATTTCCTGCTGATCTTCCCGCGCCGCTATCACCATGTTCAGCTCGGCCCGCCGCGCATCCAGCAGGGCGATCTCCATCTGGTTGGCGGCCTGCATGCTCGGGATCAGGTTGCCGGTGATCTCGGTGCTGTCACGATACAGACCCGACAACTGGGAAACGGAAAACCAGGCAAGGGCGACGATCAGGACGCCCAAGACGGCGAACCCACCGCTCAGTTTCTGGCTAATAGACATGTTTTTGAACATGGTGAAGATCCTTGCCGACAAGAGATACATTCGGGACATTCATGCCCGACATGATGACTATCCATAAATGGATATTTTTAGCTGCGTCATCCTATATCGTCGGCACGGCTCCAAGCATGAGCAAATATGGCTCTGAAAGGCACTGTTCAGACCAGATCCCTCAGGCCGAGGTGTGTCCCTGCCCGATCGCCTGAACGAGATGAGCGGCGAAGGCGGCCGGATCCCCGAGGAAGGAGGCGGTCGGCAACGAGGTGATCCGCCCACCCTGCATCAACCCCAGGGTCGGGTATCCCTGACCGCCGAGGCGGCGCAACCAGCGCTGGCTGTCCGCCAGGTGTCCGGCCAGATCCACCCTCTGGCAGGCCTGCTCGAACGCACTTCTCGTGATGCTCTGCTCCGCCGCGAGTTCGCCCAGGTTGTCCAGGGAGCCCACCCAACGACCATCGCGATAGTGGCACTGCTGGATGCGATGCAGCAGCGTCAGGCCATCTCCGCCCAGCTCGTCGATCGCCAGGATGGCGCGAATGGGCGGCTCGGAATCGAGGGACAGGCCCTCGCTCAGCAGCAGCTCGTCGAAGTAGCGTGTCCCAAACTGCTGGCCGGTCAGGGCCTGGATCCGCTCGTCATGGGGTCGCACATAGTCGCGCAACGCCTCTCCCATCGGCTGCCGACGCGGGCCCAGCCAGAGGCCGCCGGCATGCAGCGCGATCCCAAGGCCGGGGATCCCGGCCGCGGCCGCGAGCAGGGGGGCCGCGCCATAGCACCAGCCGCAGAGGGGGTCGTACACATAATGCAAGGTGGTTTCGTTCATGGATTCACTCCGGCGCCATCAATTGAAAAAACCGGGCAGCGACTGCCCGGTAAAAAACACAGGAAATTGGACTCAGGCCATTACCACTTCATCTCGCCGGTATTGACCTTGGCGCCGATGGCCAGGCCGTCGTCGACCGGCAGGGCCGGGAAGGCCTGCTTCAAGCCGTCGATAAGCTCGGCCGACCCCTTGGACTTGGCCAGCACCTGCTCGAAGCGCTGCACATAGTCGCGGGTGAAGGTCACCGCCTCGGCGCCCTTGGGCTCGGCCCCGAGGAAGTGGCCCGGCACGACCCGCTCCGGTTTCAGGGCCAGCAGCTCATTGAGGGTCTGCACCCAGTGCGCTCGCGCCGCCTTGGTCTGGCTGTCTGCCATCCACACGTGAGTACCGCTGTATACCGGCACGCCGCCGAACGCCGTCTTGATGGAGGGGACCCAGAGGTAGGCACTCGGGGTGTTCATCGCCTTGATCTCGATCGTCTTCCCTTCCAGGGTCAGCTGGGAAGCGGTCATCACCTCCGGCACGATCAACTGTTTGGGCGCCTGCTCGGCCAGGATCGGGCCCCAATAGGCCAGTTTGGCATCCTTGGTCTGCCTGATATGGTCGACCACGTGCTGACTGGCCAGGATCTTGACGTCGGGGAAGGCGGCCTTGATGGGCTCCAGCCCGAAATAGAAGTCGGGATCCCCACCGCTGATATAGACGGTGGTCAGCTTCTTGCCGCTCTGCTTGATCAGATCCACCAGGGCCTTGCCGTCATTGATCCCGAATTGGGCGTCGATCAGGATGGCCTCTTTATCACCGCTCACCAGCTCGGAGGAGACCGGAAAAATGCCCTGCTCGCCCGGGTTGTAGACGGTCACGGTCAGCGGGCCCGCCAGGGCGGCGCCACTGAGCAGGGTGCTGGCCAGGGTCAGGGTACGAAGTGCTGTGTTCATCGGGTATTCCTCATAAGGTCGCTTGTCATCGAATGAACACAGTTTATTGAAACTTTATCGGTACAAATACCGCATAATGAGCACATCACTGTTGCACAAATCGAGCATATTGGAGGGCGTAACATGGATCGACTGACGGCACTGCGGGTCTTCGTCGCAGTGGTCGAGCAGGGCAGCCTAAGCGGTGCCGGGGACAAGCTGGAGATGTCGCGCGCCATGGTGTCGCGCTATCTGGCCGAGCTGGAGCGCTGGATGGGGGCCCGATTGCTGCACCGTACCACCCGCCGGCTGAGCCTCACCGGGCCGGGTGAGGAGGCGCTGAACCAGGCCAGGACCATGCTGGCCCTGGGCGAGGAGATGGAGCAGCTGGCGGTGCAGAGCCAGGAGGCCCCCAAGGGGCAGTTGCGCATCACCAGCAGCTATTCCCTGGCGGAAGCCCTGCTGGTCCAGACCGCCAACGACTACCTTGCCCGTTATCCCGGCACCGCCATCGACATCCTGTTGCTGGACAGGACAGTCAATCTGGTGGAGGAGCGGATCGATCTCGCCGTGCGCATCACCAACGATCTGGATCCCAACCTGGTGGCGCGCCGCCTCGGCACCTGCCACTCCGTCGTCTGCGCCAGCCCCGCCTACCTGGCCCGTCATGCGCCTTTGCAGCAAGTGCAGGATCTGGCCCTGCACAACTGCCTCACCTACACCTATTTCGGCAAGAGCCTGTGGGAATTTCAGGGGCCCGAGGGCCCGGAGTCCGTGCCGGTGAGCGGCAACCTCAGCGCCAACATCTCCAACCTGCTGCTGGCGGCGACCCTGGATGGGGCGGGCATCAGCCTGCAGCCAAGCTACTCGGTGCAGGCCCAACTGGCGAGCGGGGCCCTGGTGCCGCTGCTGACCCAGTGGCAGCCCAAGCGGCTCGGCGTCTATGCCGTCTACGGCACCCGCAAGCAGATGTCTCCCCTGTTGCGCAGCTTCCTCGACTTTCTCATCGCCCGCATGGCGGACGATCCCCTGTGGCAATCAGAGTAAACAGACAATAAAAAGGGGCCCGCGGGCCCCTTGTCATGCTGTGCTGGCTTATGCCTCGAAACCGAACGCCTTGGCGGGCGGCTCGGCATCAGCGGCATCCTGCTCCTCCAGATAGATGTCACGGTAGGCCGCATAGATGGAGTAGTTGATGGCCGGCAGCACCACTAGCAGGCCGACCAGAAACAGCGCAGCCCCAAGCAGCAGCAACAGGGCACCGAGCAGCCCCCACCAGAGGAAGGGCCACATGTTGCGCAGACAGCCCGCGAAGCTGAGCTTGGCCGCCTGCCAGACCCCCACCTCATGGAAGAAGATGAGGGCGGGGGCGAAGGTGATCGCCATCAGCAGGGGGACCAGCAAGGCCAGGAACAGCAGCAGGCAGAGCATAAAGCCCTGCGCCTGCTCGGGTGTCACCGTCAGCGTCTCCGGATCCTGAGACAGCAAGCCGGTCAGATCCCACAGGTGCAGCAGGGCGAAGCAGGCAAGCAGCAGCAGGCAGAACAGCGACAGCACCAGCAGCCCCCCCAGGATCAGGGGCGTCAGCTTGTGACGAAAACCGGCAAAGAAGTCGGCAAACTGCAGGGGCTGCCCCCCATAGCCCCTCTGCGCCACCGCCACCCAGCCGGCGCCCCACACCATGTACAGCAACTGGGAGATAAAGCTGCCCGCCGGTAACTGCTCCAGCAGCATGCCCACCAGGAACCAGAGCACTATCATGGCCACGCTGGCCCCCATGCCCTTGTTGAAGATGTCGAACCCGGTGCGGATCCAGATCCAGCCCCGCCCCATGGGGTGACGCTTGGGTTCGCTGCGCAGGCGGTTGTCACTGTTCATCGTCGACCTCGTTGCAAAAATAAAACGAAAGCTTATCCCCTCAGGGCACGCTCACCGTGACCATGATGGTCCCGGTGTAAGCGCCGGTGCGCACGACCTGGCCCGGCAGCCGGGTCGGGTACAGCCTCACCTGATAATTGGTGTTGTGGGTAGCCGCCGAGTAGGGTACCGCGATGGCGGTATCAAATGGAATAGGGGTTGGGCTGCTCTGCTCGAGCATGCCCACCCCGACCCCGGCCAGGCTGGTGGTGATGAAGCGATTCTGGCTGGTGAGCGCCCCCCCGAAGCGGTAGCTGAGCGGCACCACATAATCGCTCGGGATCTGGCTGCAGGTGACGCTCACATTGACGCTGCGCGGCGTGTAGCCTCTGGGCACCTCGCCCTCGATGAAGGCGCTCTGCGCCACGGCGCCGAGATCGATGGGGATGCTGGTGCCAGCCGGAAACTGGCAGCTCGGGGTCGAGGTGACGCTGATGTTCATCGCCAGCTGGCTGAACGCATTGGCCGGGCTGGTATCGGGCAGAGTGGAGCGCCGCACGAAGAGGTAGGCGACGGTGCCGCTGAAGGTCTGGGTGCCCGTGACCCCCTTGAGCAGCTTCAGGGTATAGCGCCCGCCGTTGACGTCAATCCCACCCAATGCCAGATTCACCACGTTGCCGATGCAGACGGCCAACAACCCGCTGGAAGTGGCATTGAAAGGAACCGTCCGATAAGTGCCGGCCGCATTGAACTCGGCCTTGAGGCCAAAATAGGAGTTGAGCTTGATCAGGGTCCCCAGAGGATCGGAGACGGTGGGCAGGCTGGTGGTGGCCTGATAATAAACAGTCACCAGCAATCCTACCGAGATCCCGGTGCAATCACAGGTAGCCGAGCTGGTGGTCGAGAAGGCGGTGGCAATACCGGTATCCCCGGGCTGATAGAGAGTCCCTGTGGTGGTAATGGGCCCGGTCGCCACGAAGGGGCTGGTGCATTGGCCGTTGACGGCATGAGCCTTGGGCAGCCACAGCAGGCAACCCAATAACAAGACACCGGCCATCAGGCCACTATTCTTTACTCGACCCACGCTGTTGTTCTCCGTCTGCTCGCCCATCACTGCCCTCCCTGCTGGTTCAGCACAAACCCCTGCTCGTGATAGTTGCCATCATCGTCGATCCAGCGCAGCCGCCCCCTGGCACCCGCGAGTGCCGCCCCAGGCATAGGGATCGGCAAGATGCCGTAGGGCGGGATCACGCCGGCCTCGTGCCAGCTGAAGCTCTGCCCCCTCGACTCGAGCAGCACCTCGCTCAGGCTGACGTGGAAGGGGGTAGGATTGGTCACCCTCAGCCCGGTGCCCGCCAGCTCGTGCCAGATGAGCCGCTCCGCCGCCCCGGCAGCGGAGCCGGCGAGCCCGGCCGGGCGATAGAACAGCTTGATGCGGGTGCGATAGGCCAGCTGCACGCTGCCGCCCGCGCTTGCGGCCTTGGGCGGCAAGCCCAGCACATTCAGCCAGAACAGCGACTCCCTGTCCCGGGGCAGCGCCCTCAGATCGGCGCCCAACACCCGCAGCGCCTGCCCCTTGTCCGGCCCCAGCCGCATCATGGGAGGCAGCACCAGAAAGGGGGTCGAGACGTCGGCCGGCCCCTGTTGCTCATCGCCCCCATCGACCCAGGCCTGCAGCAGAGTCGGTGCCTCCCCCTGGTTGTGAACCATCAGGCTGGCTTCGCTGGCCCCACCGGCATAGATAAGCCGGGTGCGCATCAGGTCGAGCGCAGCCTCGCAGCCAGGCCACCACAGCAGGGAGCCCAGCGCCAGACATGACAGAGTGATATGTCTCATGAGTTTGTTTCCATTGTGAGGCAACGGGCGGCGACCTGTTGATAGGGCACCGCAGGATCCGGTTCGGGCACGCGATAATCCAGCCGGCACTGCTGATCTGGCTCCTTCCCCCACTGGACGTAGAGGATAGCCTGCTCACCGCGCACGAAGATAAGCCCCCCCTGGCCGACGACGGCGACCGAGCGACCGGCGCCGTCGACCACCTCGGCCCCGAACGGCAGGACACGGCCGTCCGTCCGCTGGACTTTGAGCAGCAACGGCTGACCGACATGGGTCTCATACGCCAGCTTGACGATGGCGCCACGGCGGGGGGCCACCATCTGGGCGCTGCCATCTATCTCCACATCCAGCGGCAGGCCGCTCGGATCCAGGCCGATGATGTTGGTGCGATAGGGGTTGAGCCCGGCCAGCACGGCATAACCATCCCCATCCACCTCGCTGCCAATCCCGTGGCTGACCCTGGCCCCCTGGGCGCCCTTGGCCTCCACCAGCGCCATCGTCTCCCCCTGGGTTTGCCCCAGTACCCAGCCCTCTTCATGCACCAGCAGGGTCCCCTTGGCCGAGGCCACATACTGGGAATACCCCTCCCCCTGACTGGTGCTCAGTCCCAGCTGGGTTGCCGCCGTCTGGTACTGGGCATTGGCGCCATAGCCCTGATAGCCCGCCCCGTCCCCCTGACTCTGGCTGCCGTAGAGCCCGTAGTAGAAACGCCCGTCCCGGGAGCCCCCGTTGAGATCCAGCCTGGCGCTGTAACCCTGCCCCTCCTGATAGGAGACGGTGCTGCTCAGGCGCGGGGCACCGAGTCTATCTCCGATGGGGATGCTGAGACTCAGCATGTATTGATCGCCGACCCCATCGTCCAGCGAGTGGCTGGCCGAGAGCGTCAGGTTGCCCCAGTCAAACCCCCGGTTGTAACCGAGCTGGAAGCTGCTGCTCTCGGCCTCGGCCCCCCAGTAGTCGCGACTGATGCCGTTGAAATAGAGATCCCCCCACTCCCCCACCGGCTGGTTGATGTTGAGCTGGAAGCGATTGCGCTCCCGCTGCAGCTGATCGAGGGTCTGGCTCTGGGCCGCCGCCACATCGTTGAGATCCAGATAGCCTTCGCTGGAGAAACGGTAGGCGGCCAGGGTGAAGTAGGTCTGGGTCAGATCCATCTGCTTGCTGTACGTCAGGCGGTAGCTCTGCCCGGAGAGCGACGGGGGCAGCTCGGAGGCGGCGGGCAGATCCCGCGCCCAGGAGCCGGTGACGTCGAGCGCCAGGGCGCCGTAGTCGGAACCCATGGCGGCGCCCCCCAGCAGGGCCGCATAGTCCTCGGCGGCTATGTTGCCGCCGTACAGGGTCAGGGTGTTGGAATAACCGCGGCGATAGATGCCCTGCAGAAAGTCGGGGCCATCCGGGCCGGCCTCGTTGCGGTAACGGCCCAGGGTCAGGCTGAAGCGGGAGGTGTCGTCCCGCAGCATCTGCACCACGGAGGAGAATGGCAGGGTAAAGCTGCGCTCGCTGCCATCCGCCTCAGTGATGGTCACGTCCAGATCGCCGGCGAAGCTGGTGGCATAGAGATCGTCGATGGCGAATGCGCCGGGAGCAACCTGGGTTTCATAGATGAGGGCGCTGCCCTGACGGATGGTGACCCTGGCATTGCTCTGGGCCACCCCGCGCACCACGGGGGCAAAGCCCCGTTCAAAGTCGGGCAGCATGGCATCGTCACTGGCAAGCTGCACCCCGGTGAAGGGCACGCTGTCGAAGCTGTCCCCCGGGGTGAAGTACTCACCCAGGGTGAGCTGAGCCCTCTGTGTGGTGACATCCCGTTGCACATAGCTGTTGAGCGACTGATAGCTGCCGCCGTCACTGCCCTGCCAGGAGCCGTTATGGCGCAGACGCCAGGCCCCCAGGTTGACGCCGGTGTTGAGATTGACGCTGTTGCTGAACTGATCGTCGGTCCCGCTCAGCTCACTGTAATAAAGATTGGCGTTGTAGCCGACGAAGGCCGCATTGATCCCCTGTACCCACTGCTCCGGCCCGACATAGTCACGCCGGACCCGGCCGACATAGGCCTGCGGCAGGCTGAGCGCCCCGCTCAGGCTGGGCAGATCCAGGCTGAAGCTAGCACCAGGCACCAGGGATTCGACCCGGATGCAGTTACTCTGCATCTGCAGCTTGACCGACGGCTGATTGGGCAACTGGTCGACAAGCAGCCCCCATTGCGTTACCTGACCGGGTGTGAAGCAAAACAGCGGGGTCTTGGGATCGGGGCCGGCCCGCACCTCCACCTGCTGGCTCAGCTTGTCCTTGCCATTGATGATGATGTCGAGCTGATAGAGGCCAAGGGGCACGAAGTCGGCACTGGCGAAGCGCGCCAGATCGATGTTCACCCCCAGGCTGTCGAGCAGCTGACTGTCGAACTCGACATCGGCCGCCGGGGCGGGCGTCTCGGTGATGGGGGCAGACGCCACCTCACCGGCCTGGGCCCAAGTGAACCAGAGATAGAGCAGCGCAAGCAGCCCGCCACTAACCGCCCTCCGGACTCCAGCCCCCGGGGCGCTGGCACGAGACATTGAATGCTGGGGATGATGACTGGCTGACACGGCACACCTCCCCCTCAAGAGCCAAAACGGGATCAGTTGAAGACGAATCGACCCACCTCGCGGGCCCCATAATCATTGAGCCAATAGAAGGTCACCGCCTTGGCATGGACCGAACCCGACAGGCGATCTATGGGAAAATCGGCGCTGCCTCCCGGCGACACCATGCCGCCACTGAGATTGCTGTAGCGCCTGGTCTGGGTCGTCTGCAGCTCGAGATTGCTGATGCTGACGTGATACAGGCTTGGATTGCTGGCCCGCAAGGCATAGCCCTCCCCTTGCCGGATCAGGCGCCAGCTCAGGTGATTGGCGGAGTGCTCGACGTTGCCTGCCAACCCCTCGGGGCGATAGAACATCTTGATCCTGGAGCGAAAGGCGAGCTGCACCAGATTCTGGCCTGCCTGGGTGGACTTGGCGCTGGGCGGAACCTCCAGCACATTCAGCCAGAACACCGACTCGCGATCCTGTGGCAGCCCCTGCCCCACATAGGTGAGGCGCAGCGACTGGCCGCGCTGGGCATCAATCCGAGTGATGGGGGGGGTGATCAAAAATGGCACCGATTCGACACCGGGCCGGATGCGGCGGTCGCCGGCATCCATCCAGACCTGCACCAGTGCGGGCACGTTGCCCTTGTTGGTCAGCTCCAGCGTGACTTCACGAGCGGAGGCGGGGTAGATGACCCGGGTACCCGAGATCTGGACATAGCCCCAGGCCTGCCAGGCAACGAGCAACACCATGCCCCAGCCATAGCGCCACAGCCTTGCCCATCCAAGGCCCCGGGGCAGACTCATGGAGGCGATACTCAGTGGTAATCCAGCGAGTAGATGAGGTCCGCCGAGACCAGGCCGGCCCCCACGGCGCCGGTGGCGATGTACTGGGCGCTGTAATAGAGCGTCGCCCCGCCGGTCGCGCTGAAGTCGACCAACACGTTGTTTCCGGTATTGGTCCTCAAGTCGATGGGGGTGCTGTTGGCCGAGAGGATCTGGACCTCCACGTTCTGAGCCGGGTTTTTCCCGCCCGCCGCGACGGCCTTGTTGCTGAGGTTGCCCGTGGCCTGGGCCACGCCGATGTTTTCGAAGTAGGCCCGCACCGAGCCCGTGGTCGGGCAGCTGGTGAGCGCGAGGTTGAAACCGGTGGCACCGGCGGTCTGGCCTATGCTGCCGAGCGCGTTGGTGCTGACGGTGGGCAGGGTCACTGTGGCCGATGCGTTGCCGCCATTGACGGCGATGGCGCAGGTGCCGGCAGTCACTTCCCCATTGATGGTAATAGTGCCGTTGAAGGCGGCGGCGGGGACAGATACCAGCCCGCCCATGGCGAGTGCAAGCACAAAGAGAGCATTCGTCTTCATCACAACCTCCGTCTAGCCCTGGATGCCGCTGGCGGCTACCGTTCCCCTGCCAGAGCCTGTCTTCCTTGTCACAATAGGTGTCATTCAACGACCAATATCTAGTGATGCATTAGTAAATAGCACAGGCTGGCCGAGCCTGCTCGCTTCCAGGCAACATCCGGACAACAAATGACGCCACTGCTCGTCCCCGTCGTCCGACGCTGCGGACAGCCCGGCGGGAATGTGGCATCATTTTCCCCCTTTGATTCCACCCCTCTCATTCGATGGAGCCGCCATGCGCCGCCTGTTGTTCCTTGTCCTGCTGCTGGGCAGCACTCATCTTTATGCCGATCCAGGCTTCATCAGCCGCCTGCTCAATCATCCGGTGCCGGGTGGCGTGGCCGTGGTAGCACTGGGGGACGGGCCAGAGGCGCCCAGCGTCCGTTATCAGGACAAGCCGGTGCTGGTCGTGCGTGAGGAGGGCCGTCGCTGGATAGCCATAGTCGGCATCCCGCTCAAGAGCGCCACCGGCCCTCAGTCCCTGGTGGTAGGCGATGGCCGCCGGCTCAGCTTCCTGGTCCAGCCCAAGCACTATCGTGAGCAGCACATCAAGTTGAAGAACGGCCGCCAGGTCAACCCGCTGGCCGAGGACATGGTGCGCATCAACCGCGAGCTGGCGGAGCAAACCCAGGCCTATCAGACCTTCAGCCCTACCCAGCCCAGCAACCTGCTGTTCGACAAGCCGGTGCAGGGGCCGCTCTCCAGCCCCTTCGGCCTGCGCCGCTTCTTCAACGGCGAGGAGCGCAACCCCCACTCCGGCCTCGACTTCGCGGTCGGTGCCGGCACCCCGATCAAGGCGCCGGCCGCGGGCAAGGTGATCCTGATCGGCAACTACTTCTTCAATGGCAATACGGTATTCGTCGATCACGGCCAGGGGCTGATCAGCATGTTCTGCCACATGTCGAAGGTCGACGTGAAGCTGGGCCAGAGCCTGCCGAGAGGCGGCATCGTCGGCCGGGTCGGCGCCACCGGTCGCGCCACCGGTCCCCACATGC
>RCUJ01001518.1_pt1 | contig 12297 bp, 11 predicted proteins | sample 2166321 | NCBI WGS metagenome assembly RCUJ01 (sample SAMN09932808, study PRJNA488358) | compost metagenome | feature: garden; material: soil; isolation source: compost soil in an enriched community after 118 h of incubation | place: Germany: Experimental Botanical Garden Goettingen | collected... | reverse complement strand
ACGTACGGTGGTGTGAGAGGACGGCGGATGGGAATCTGCCTCCTACTCGATTCTGCGGCAGACACGCGGCGGGGGCGGTAAGCGCAGTTCTGTAGCCCGAATAAGCGTCAGCGCAATCCGGGGCAATCCAGCACCTGGCCCATCCGCTCCCGGAGTGCATCCGGGTGGCATTCTGAGCGCTGCGCTATAGCCGGGCCGTTGTCGTCTCCGGTGGTCGTGGCGGGGGCGGTGAGCGTCGTTCGCGGAACAGTAACCTTGTTCGCCTAAGCTAGCATCGGTCTCTGGTCTATACCACGGCGACATGGTCGTAGACTTGAAGTCTTAACCCAAACTAAGGAAGAGGGCGCATTCAATGACCGAGAAAACAGCAAAGAGTGCTATCTGGCTGGGCCTTGCGCTAGCGCTGGTGGGGAGCCCAGCGGCCTTCGCCGATGCCAAGGCGCAAGCCAAGACGGACTGCGCTGTTGCCGAGTTCGCCATGGGTCTGCGTTTCCAGCAGCAATCGGCGGAAGTTCAGGCCCTGCAGCTGCAGGCCTACAACATCGCGACGCTGAAGCTGGATGCGGCCGTGGCCGCCGCGAAAGATCCGTCGAAGCTGGCCATCGTTACCGACCTGGATGAAACCGTCATCGATAACAGCGCCCTGTTGGCACGGGACCTTGCCAACTGCCACACCTATGACGCCTGGGACACCTGGCTACCCTGGGAACGTGACGGGACCCCGCAGCTGATCCCCGGCGCCAAGCAGTTTCTGCAGCACGCCGACAGCCTGGGCGTGACCATTCGCTACATCTCGGACCGTGCCGACGAGCAGAAGCCATACACCCTGGCCACCCTGAGCAAGCTCGGTCTACCCCAGGTGTCGGCGGAAAGTGTGCTGCTGCTGGGGCCACCCAAGGTCGAGCGGCGTGCCATCGTCAGCGCCGATCATCAGGTCGTGTTGTTGCTGGGCGATACGTTGCATGACTTCGATGGGCGTTTCCGCAAGACGCCGCTGGCCGATCAGCGCGCAACCGTGGCCGCTGAAGCGGACAAATGGGGTGCCGAGTGGATCGTCTTCCCCAATGCGGGCTACGGCACCTGGTCCAAAGCACCGTTGAGCGGCTGGGAAGCCGAGACAGTGATCGAGGCCTGGTAAGCCGCTGTTTGCTGGAGTGCGCTGGGTCCGTTCTGGCCCGGTGCATGCCAGTTGCCCGGCGGATTCGTGCGCGTAACGGGCGCGAACTATAGTGATTGCGCTGGAAAAAAAAGCCCCGAGCCGTTCTAATGCCGGTCCATTTCGTCACCGTCCAAATGCAATGACCACTCTCCTGGCCCTGGATACCGCTACCGAAGCCTGCTCCGTTGCCCTGCTGCATGACGGCCAGGTGATCAGCCACTACGAGGTGATCCCGCGCCTGCACGCCCAGCGCCTGTTGCCGATGATCAAGGATCTGCTGGCCCAGGCCGGCGTGCCGCTGGCGGCGCTGGATGCGATCGCCTTCGGGCGTGGCCCGGGGGCCTTCACCGGAGTGCGCATCGCCGTCGGCGTGGTACAGGGCCTGGCGTTTGCCCTGGATCGTCCGGTACTGCCGGTGTCCAACCTGGCGGTACTGGCCCAGCGCGCGCAGCGCGAGCACGGCGCCAGCCAGGTGGCGGCGGCCATCGATGCACGCATGGATGAGATCTACTGGGGCTGCTATCGCAGCGACAACGGCGAGATGCGCCTGGCCGGGGCCGAAGTGGTGGCGCCGCCCGAGCAGGTCGCTTTACCGCGCGACGCGACGGGTGACTGGTTCGGCGCAGGTACCGGCTGGGGCACGTTCGCCGCACGCATCCCGCTGACCCCATGCGCACAGGACGGCGCCATGCTCCCGCATGCCGAAGACCTGCTCAGCCTGGCGCGCTTCGCCTGGGCCCGCGGCGAGGCGCTGGTGGCCGACGAGGCTCTGCCGGTGTATCTGCGCGACAAGGTCGCCACGCCGAAAGCGCCGCATTAAAGGCGCCGTCCGCTGTCTGCAGGAGCCAGGGGACGCCTAGTCCTTGCTGGCGATCCACGATCGATTGCCAATCCGTCCGGGCGGGGCTAAATTGCAAGCACCTCCACCCATTTGGCTGACCACTGCCGAGCAGCAATAGATGCGCATCGACGGCTCCATAGCTTCCTACTCGCCAGATCGCGGGCCTCGTTCGGGCACGGCGGTTACGCCGTTTCGCGAAGCCCAGCGCGAGATAGAGCAGCGTCGTGAGCAGCCGGCAGCCCCGGCGAGCAGCCAGGGTTTCGAGCAGACTGCGCAAAGCCGTCGGGTCCAGGCTTCCAGCGCCAGCAGCGACAGCCTGCCGGTCCGCACGCAGAACCTTGCCTACCCGCCGGGCGTCAGCAACCGCGCGGCCCAGGCGATTGCCAGTTACAGCGCCACCGCCACCTACGCAAGCGAGCCTGGCGCCCAGGAAATACTGGGCCTTGATCTCTACGCCTGATAACTGATGCGCCCCTACTTTCTTGGCTGCCCGTCCTGGAGCGAACCGGCCTGGCGTGGTTCGCTGTATCCGCAGAGCGCCCGTCCGGCGGAGTTTCTGCCGCTTTATGGCCAGGTGTTCAATGCGGTCGAGGGCAACACCACCTTCTATGCGCGACCCTCGGCCGCTACGGTTAGCCGCTGGGCGGCGCTGATGCCCGCACACTTGCGCTTCTGCGCCAAGCTGCCGCGCGATATCAGCCACGCCGGAGATTTGCGCGAGCAACTCGCCGCCAGCGACGACTTCCGCCGCTTGCTGGCGCCCTTGGGCGCGCGGGTGGCGCCGTTCTGGTTGCAGCTGCCCGCCAGCTTCGGCCCGTCGCGACTCGCCGAGTTGAGTGCCTTTATCGAGCACTGGGCTGGCAGCGCACTGGCCGTCGAGCTGCGTCATCCGGCCTTCTTCGCCAAGGGTGAAGAGGAGCGGGCGCTCAACCGCCTGCTGCTGGAGCGGGGCATCGAGCGGATCTGCCTGGATGCGCGGGCCCTGTTCAGTTGTCTGGCGCAGGCGCCGGCAGTACTGCATGCCCAGGCGAAGAAGCCGCGCCTGCCGATCCGCCCGACGGCGTTTAGCCAGGCGCCGCAGCTGCGCTTCATCGGCCACCCCGAACTCGCGGCCAACGACCGCTTCATGGCGCCCTGGCTGGACAAGGTCGCACACTGGATCGAGGACGGGCGCACGCCCTACGTCTTCCTGCACACCGCCGACAACCGCCTGGCGCCGCAACTGGCCCGACGTTTCCACGCCCAGTTGATGGCGCGCCTGCCGGGGCTGGCGGACTTGCCTGAGCCTATCGTCGAGCCTGCGCGCGAGCAGCTGGGGTTGCTCTGAACGCGCGTTTCCGGGCCGGCCGCCTATGGTTTACTACTGCGTAGACGCTTCACTGCCTGAGTGTTACGACATGCGATCTTCCTTCGAGAGCTTGCTGAAGAACAAGAATATGGCCCACCTCGCCAAGAGGATGGACGACGGCCCCGCCCTGCCAATGCAGCGGGTCGCCTTCGTGCTGCTGGATAATTTTTCGATGATGGCCTTCACCGGGGCGGTGGACGCCCTGGTCACCGCCAACCTGATGAGTTCGACGCCGCTTTATGAGGTGCTGGTGGTCGGTGGTGCAAGCGAGGTGGTGGTCAGCGATCTGGGCATCGCCATTTCGGCAGGTTGCCGCCTGGCGGAGCTGGAAGAGAAACAGCAGGACATCCTGATCGTCTGCGGTGGTTTCCGCGTGCGCCTGCAGGCGGATCCGCTGCTGCGGGCCAAGCTGAGGTCGGCCGACGCCGCTGGCGCCATGCTCGGCGGCCTGTGGAACGGTGCCTATTTTCTCGCCGAAGCGGGGCTGCTGGACGGTTACGACTGTGCCTTCCATCCGGATGGCCGGGCGATGATCGCCGAGCTGTTCCCCAAGGTGAAGGTGTCGAGCCATGCCTTTGTGCTGGATCGCGAGCGGATCAGTTGTGCCGGTGCCAACAGCTCGCTGGGCATGATGCTGGAAGTGGTGCGCCGCGGCAGTGGCATCAACCTGGTCAGCGCCATCGAGGAGGTGCTGAGTTGCGACAAGATGCAGGACGTGCTGGATGTGTCGGTGGTGGCCGTCGATTACGATCCGACCCTGCCGCAGACATTGAAGTCGGCGCTGGAGTTGATGCACAACAATATCGACGAACCGCTGACGGTGGATGAGCTGGCCAGCTGCGTGGGGATTTCCCGGCGTCAGCTCGAGCGCTTGTTCTGTCGCCACGTCAACGCGACGCCCTCGCGCTACAACCTGGAGCTGCGCTTGACCCGTGCCCGCCAGCTGCTGCAGCAGACCAACAAGTCGCTGGCCGATATCGCCGTCGCCAGCGGCTTTGTCAGCATTTCGCACTTCCGCCGCTGCTTTCGCGAGTTTTTCGAGATTTCCCCGGGACGATTTCGCGCCACTTCACACAATCGGCGTTAACAGCAAGTGCGCCGCGCTCACACCAGGCTGAGCGGGTAGGGCAGTGCGGGCTCTGTGCGGGCAAGCTGGCTGCCCGCGCTGAACGCATCGGCGAGCAGCATCAGGGTCAGGCGCTCCACCTTCGCGGGCTCGGCATTGAGTCTGAGGCTCAGCTCGAGCTGGCGTTGTGCGATGAACTGCTGAAAACCGCTGCCCGATTCGATAAGCGCGGGCGCTGTGTTGGGGATTTCCTGCGGTTCGGCTGCGGTGTCCCCGGCAACCAGCGGCTGCTGGCTCGCGCTCACCCGGCTCAAGAGGATCTGGAAATCCAGGTAGGCGCGAATGTCTGCCGGGCTACTGGGGGGCGGGTTGCCGCCATGGGCCGTCAGTGCGGTGCTGGAAGCGCAAATGCCATTAACCATGAGTCACTCGGTGCGGCCGCCAGGGGCCAAGTCTGCGCGATGCCGCGCACCGGGTTATCGGCCGCTTGGCGGCCGGGTTGAGCATTGTTCCAGCAGATTTTCCGAAGCCTGCCCCACGGCCTGGCGCCATATCTCATATGCAAGACATGGCCTGCAACTGACCGAACAGGGCAGCAGGCGCCGAGGCGGGTCGATTTCGTCGAGAGTGCGGCTGAATAGCCTAGCCTGCCTGGAGGCTGTTGCGGCGCAGGAGTCTGATCTAAGGTGCACCCATCTAGAAATCGAAACAGGAGCGATCGATATGTCTACTCAGGTGGCGCGTGGCGAGGCGTTTCGCGCCTTGCACCAGCGCGAAGGCTTGTTCGTGCTGCCCAATCCCTGGGACGCCGGCTCGGCGAAGATGCTCGCGGGCCTGGGCTTCGCGGCGCTGGCTACGACCAGTGCCGGCCTGGCCTTTTCCCTGGGCCGCTGCGATGCGGAAGGCGCGGTCAGTCGCGAGGAGGCCCTGGCTAACGCGCGCGCTATCGTCGAGGCGACCCCGCTGCCGGTGGCCGCCGATCTGGAGAACGGCTATGGCGACGAGCCCGAGCACTGCGCCGAAACCATCGCCCTGGCGGCGCAGATCGGCCTGGTTGGCGGTTCCATCGAGGATGCCACGGGCGATGCGCAGTCGCCGATCTACCCCTTCGAACTGGCGGTCGAGCGGGTCCGGGCGGCAGTCGCGGCAGCTCGCGGCCTGCCATTCACCTTCACCCTGGCGGCGCGGGCGGAAAACTACCTGCATGGCCGCGCCGATCTGGACGACACCATCCGCCGCCTGGTGGCTTACGCCGAGGCGGGCGCCGATGTGCTCTATGCGCCGGGCCTGACTAGCCGCGAGGAAATCCTGGCGCTGGTCACGGCCGTGGCGCCGCGCCCGGTCAACGTATTGGTGGGCTCGCCCAGCCTGCGCCTGTCGCTGGATGAACTGGCCGAACTGGGGGTGAAACGCGTCAGTCTCGGCTCCGCTTTGGCGCGAGTCGCCTATGGCGCCTTCTTCCAGGCGGCGCAGGAATTGGCCGCTCGCGGCAGCCTGGTGGCGACCGGCCAGGGCATGCCGTTCGAGCGGATCAACAATCTGTTCAAGACCCGGGCGGGGTAGGGTTTGCGTCGGGTGCTGATGGTGCTTGTGCTGTTGGGTCTGTTTGGCGTGCCGCTGGCGGTCTATCAACAGTGGCTCGATGTGCCGCCGCGCTGGAATCCCTGGGCGCCACTGGACATCCGGGCCACGCCGAACCTGCTGACCCCCTTCAAACTCTGGCGCCTGGAGGATGACCCGCTGCTCTGTCAGCAGGCCCTGGCCACGTCGCCGCTGCGTTACACGGCGTTGCCCGATAGCAGCCCGGCGGTGGATTGTCCGCTGCAGAATACCCTGCGGGTACAGACCTCGGGGGTGGGTTTCAGCAGCAGCTTTATCGCCAGCTGCCCGCTGGCGGCGGCCTTTGCCCTGTTCGAGCGGCATGCCTTGCAGCCTGCCGCGCAGGAGGTGTTCGGCCAGCCGGTGGTGCAGGTCGAGCATGTCGGCAGCTTCGCCTGCCGCAGCATCGCGGGCAGTCAGCGCCGCAGCCAGCATGCCTCGGCCAATGCGCTGGATATCGTTGGGTTTCGCCTGCAGGACGGCCGGCGCATCAGCGTGCTGCGCGACTGGCCGGGAGAGGGCGAGGCCGCGCGTTTCTTGCGTCTGGTGCATGAAGGCGCTTGCGCCAGCTTCAATGTCACCCTCGGGCCGGAGTACAACGCCGCCCATCGCGATCACTTGCATGTCGATATGGGCCTGTTGCGCATGTGCCGTTAGCAGGCTGTTAGCAGGCCGCGCCAGGGACAAGCAGCGCAATCGGGGCGGACCGCAAAGGGCGGGATCTGGCAGAATGCCGCGTCAACGAAGATCGACCGCATACAGGTCGAATCGACTATTTTTTGAGCAGGCTTCCCGATGAATGACGTACGGCCTAGCGCCACAGTTCGCATGGACGCCCTTGCCCCCCATCTGGCCGAGCACGCGGCTGTCTGGGCCGAGCGCCTGGGGTTGGCGCAGGAGGGCGAGGCGCAATTTGCCCTGCAACTGGGCGAGCAGGGGCTGCAGCTGGTCGAACTGGGGCCGCAGGCACCGGGGCCGGTGCGGGTGGATTTCGTCGAGGGCGCGGTGGCGCATCGCCGGCTGTTCGGCGGCGGCACCGGGCAGATGATTGCCAAGGCCGTGGGCGTGCAGCCGGGCGTGCGTCCGCGGGTGCTGGATGCCACCGCCGGACTCGGCCGCGATGGCTTCGTCCTGGCCAGCCTGGGCTGTAGCGTGACCCTGATCGAGCGTCAACCGCTGATCGCCGCCCTGTTGGCGGATGGCCTGGCCCGCGCCGCCAGCGATCGGGAAGTCGGCCCGATAGTGGCGCGGATGCGCCTGCTGACCGGCAATGCCATCGAGTTGATGAATAATTGGCAGGGCGAGCCGCCGCAGGTGATCTACCTCGACCCGATGTTCCCCCATCGCGACAAGAGCGCGCTGGTGAAAAAGGAAATGCGCCTGTTCCGCCCCTTCGTCGGTGACGACCTGGACGCCCCGGCCCTGCTCCAGGCGGCTCTGGCCCTGGCCAGCCACCGGGTGGTGGTCAAGCGCCCGCGCAAGGCGCCGATCATCGACGGCGGCAAACCCGGTTACGCGCTGGAAGGCAAATCCAGCCGCTACGACATCTATCCGTTGAAGAAGCTGCCGGCGTGAGGCAGCTTCAAGCTTCAAGCCACACGCCGCGCTGTGGGGAATAGGCTAGCCCGGATGCAACCCGGGAGAGGGTAGTCCTGGATTTCATCCAGGCTACGACTCAGGCTGCACCCCGCTTGCAGCTTGCAGCTTGCAGCTTGCAGCTTGCAGCTTGCAGCTTGCAGCTTGCAGCTCAGTCCGCCCGATAGGCGCGCATGAACATCGCCACCGCGTCCTGCACATGGCGCTCGGCGTCTGCGCCTTGCTGCGGGCCGGCGCAGCCGATCAGCAGGCGGAAGTTGGCGCCGCCCTTGAGCAGACTGAAGAACTGATCGGCGGCGCTGGACGCATCGGCGATGCGCAACTGGCCGGCCCGGTCGGCCTTGTGCAGCAGGCATTCCATCTCGCTGAGCAGGCGTTGCGGGCCGGCTTGGTAGAACATCAGCGACAGCTTCGGGTCCTGGCTGGCCAGGGCCACCATCACCCGGTGCAGTTCCACCGATTCGCGGCTGTTGATCAGGCTGTGGAAGCCGCGGCCGATAGTCAGCAGCACGGTCTCGATCGGCACGCCCGGCGCCAGCTCGAAGAACAGCTCGGGCAACTGCTCCTCGCACTTGGCCTTCACCGCGGCGGAGAACAGCGTCTCCTTGTCGGTGAAGTGGCTGTACACCGTGAGCTTGGACACCCCGGCTTCGGCGGCGATGGCGTCCATGCTGCTGCCGTCGTAACCGTGGCGCAGGAACAGGGTCTTCGCCGCTTGCAGGATGGCCTGGCGCTTGACGAGATCTTTTGGGCGGCCGGGGCCGCTGGGCGGTAACAACTTGTTTGGCATTGGCTGCTTTTAATACTGGACTGGTGAGTTTGCTATTTTTACTATACCCGTCAGTACAAATATTCCAAACCTTCGCGAAAGGTCATCTGTCATGTTGCGCCATGTCTTGTCCGTCAGCCTCATCGTTCTGCTCGCTGCCTGTGGTAATGGTGAGCCGGTCGAGCAGTCTATCCGCCCCGCCATGGTGGTGCAGCCGCAACCTGCGACCGAAATGATGGACGCCTACGCCGGCGAGGTGCGCGCGCGCCTGGAGCCCGAGCTGGCCTTCCGCATCGGCGGCAAGGTGGCCAGGCGTCTGGTCGAGGTGGGCGACCAGGTGCGCAAGGATCAGCCGCTGGCCGAGCTGGATCCGCAGGATGTGCGTCTGCAGCTCGAGGCCATGCGCGCGCAGGTCGCCGCGGCCGAAGCCAATCTGCAGTTGGTGCGTGCCGAACGTGACCGCTACAAGACCCTGCTGGCGCGCCAGTTGGTCAGCCGCTCGCAATACGACAACGCCGAAAATCTCTACCGCTCAGGTCAGGCGCGCCTCAAGCAGGTCAGGGCCGAGTTCGACGTGGCCAGCAATCAGGCCGGCTACGCGGTGCTGCGCGCCTCGCAGGATGGCGTGATCGCCCGGCGCATGGTCGAGGTCGGCCAGGTGGTAGCCGCGGGGCAGACGGTGTTCATCCTGGCCGCCGATGGCGAGCGGGAAGTTTCGATCAGCCTGCCGGAGCAAGCCTTCGAGCGCTTCAAGGTCGGCCAGCCCGTAGCGGTCGAGCTCTGGTCGCAGCCGGATCGGCGTTTTCCCGGACGGATTCGCGAGATATCCCCGGCGGCCGACTCGCAGTCGCGCACCTTTGCCGCCCGCGTGACCTTCAGCGCGGGCGAGGTGCCGGCCGAGCTGGGCCAGAGCGCGCGGGTGTTCATCGCCCACAACGGCGAGGTGCCGTTGTCGGTGCCGCTGTCGGCGCTGACCGCGGAGCAAGGCCAGCCCTATGTCTGGGTGGTCGATCCCAGGGACTCCACGCTCAAGCGCACGCCGGTGCGCATCGGTGCCTATGCCGAGAGCAGCGTGCCGGTGCTGGAAGGCTTGCAGGCGAGCGACTGGGTGATCGCCGCCGGCGTGCAGGTGCTGCGCGAAGGCCAGCAGGTGCGCCCGGTCGACCGCGCTAACCGCGCGGTCAAGCTGGCGGCGAAGGAGTAGTCCCGATGGATTTCAACCTGTCCGCCTGGGCGCTGCGCAATCGTCAGATCGTGCTCTACATCATGCTGTTGCTGGCCGTGGTCGGCGCTATGTCCTACACCAAGCTGGGCCAGAGCGAAGACCCGCCGTTCACCTTCAAGGCCATGGTGGTGCGCACCATCTGGCCGGGGGCCAGCGCCGAGGAAGTCGCTCGCCAGGTCACCGAGCGCATCGAGAAGAAGCTGATGGAGACCGGCGAGTACGACAAGATCGTGTCCTTCTCGCGGCCCGGCGAATCCCAGGTGACCTTCATCGCCCGCGACTCGATGCGCTCCAAGGACATCCCCGAACTCTTCTATCAGGTGCGCAAGAAGGTCGGCGACATTCGCCACACCTTGCCGCCGGGCATCCAGGGGCCGTTCTTCAACGACGAATTCGGCACCACCTTCGGCAATATCTACGCACTGACCGGCGCAGGCTTCGACTACGCGGTGCTCAAGGACTATGCCGACCGCGTGCAACTGCAACTGCAGCGGGTCAAGGACGTCGGCAAGGTCGAGCTGCTCGGCCTGCAGGACGAGAAGATCTGGATCGAGTTGTCCAACACCAAGCTGGCCACCATCGGCCTGCCGCTGGCCGTGGTGCAGCAGGCGCTGGAGGAGCAGAACGCGGTGGCGGCGGCCGGCTTCTTCGAAACCACCACGGACCGGGTGCAGTTGCGGGTGACCGGACGTTTCGAGACGGTCGAGGAAATCCGCAACTTCCCGATCCGGGTGGCCGAGCGGACCTTCCGCATCGGCGATGTGGCCGAGGTCAAGCGCGGCTTCAACGATCCACCGGCACCGCGCATGCGCTTCATGGGCGAGGACGCCATCGGCCTGGCGGTGTCGATGAAGGCCGGCGGCGACATCCTGGTGCTGGGCGAGGCCCTGGAGGTCGAGTTCGCCCGCCTGCAGGAAACCCTGCCGGCCGGCATGCAGCTGCGCAAGGTCGCGGATCAGCCGGCGGCGGTGAAGACCGGGGTTGGCGAATTCGTCCGCGTGCTCACCGAGGCGGTGATCATCGTCCTCCTGGTGAGCTTCTTCTCCCTCGGCCTGCGCACCGGCCTGGTGGTGGCGCTGTCGATTCCGCTGGTGCTGGCGATGACCTTCGCCGTCATGTACTACCTGGGGATAGGCCTGCACAAGATCTCCCTCGGCGCGCTGGTGCTGGCGCTGGGCCTGATGGTCGACGACGCGATCATTGCCGTGGAGATGATGGCGATCAAGATGGAGCAGGGCTACGACCGCCTCAAGGCCGCCAGTTTTGCCTGGACCAGCACCGCCTTCCCCATGCTCACCGGCACCCTGATCACCGCCGCCGGCTTCCTGCCGATCGCCACCGCGATGTCCGGCACCGGCGAGTACACCCGCTCGATCTTCCAGGTGGTGACCATCGCCCTGCTGGTGTCCTGGATCGCCGCGGTGATCTTCGTGCCCTACCTGGGCGCCAAGCTGCTGCCGGACCTGGCCAAGCTGCACGCGGCCAAGCATGGCGGCAGCGCCGCGGGTCATGATCCCTACTCGACGGCCTTCTACCAGCGCGTGCGGCGCACCGTGCACTGGTGCGTGCGCCGACGCAAGACGGTGATCGTGCTGACCCTCGCGCTGTTCGTCGCCTCGATCATGCTGTTTCGCTTCGTGCCGCAGCAGTTCTTCCCGGCCTCTGGGCGCCTGGAGCTGATGGTCGACCTCAAGCTCGGCGAAGGCGCCTCCCTGAGCGCCACCGCCGAGCAGGTCGAGCATCTGGAAAAGCTGCTCGACGGCCACCCGGGCATCGACAATTACGTGGCCTATGTCGGCACCGGCTCGCCGCGCTTCTACCTGCCGCTCGACCAGCAGTTGCCGGCCGCCAGCTTCGCCCAGTTCGTGATTCTGGCGAACGGCATCGAGGAGCGCGAACAGGTCCGCAGTTGGCTGATCGACACCCTGGGCGAGGAGTTCCCGACCCTGCGCACGCGTATCTCGCGCCTGGAGAACGGCCCGCCGGTCGGCTACCCGGTGCAGTTCCGCGTCTCCGGCGAGCATGTCGACGAGGTCCGCGCGCTGGCCCGCGAGGTGGCCAACAAGGTGCGCGACAACCCGCATGTGGCCAACGTGCACCTGGACTGGGAAGAACCGAGCAAGGTGGTGCGCCTGAACATCGACCAGGAGCGCGCCCGCGTCATGGGCGTGAGCACCGCCGACCTGTCGCGCTTCCTGCAGAGCTCGCTGACCGGTGCGCCGGTCAGCCAGTACCGCGAAGGCAACGAACTGGTCGAAATCCTCCTGCGCGGCACGCCGAGCGAGCGCCAGCAACTCGGTCTGCTGCCGAGCCTGGCGATACCCACCGCCAGCGGCGCCAGTGTGCCGCTGGCGCAGATCGCCCTCCTCGAATACGGTTTCGAGGAAGGGGTGATCTGGCACCGCAACCGCCTGCCGACCGTCACCGTGCGCGCCGACGTCTACGGTAAAGAGCAGCCGGCCAGCCTGGTCAAGCAGATCCTGCCGACCCTGGAGCCGATCCGCGCGGCGCTGCCCGACGGCTACCTGCTCGACGTCGGCGGCACCGTGGAGGACTCGACGCGCGGACAGGCCTCGGTGAACGCCGGGGTGCCGCTGTTCATCGTGGTGGTGCTGACCCTGCTGATGCTGCAGCTGAAAAGCTTCTCGCGCTCGGCCATGGTGTTCCTCACCGCGCCGCTGGGGCTGATCGGCG
>RCUJ01001513.1_pt1 | contig 12314 bp, 18 predicted proteins | sample 2166321 | NCBI WGS metagenome assembly RCUJ01 (sample SAMN09932808, study PRJNA488358) | compost metagenome | feature: garden; material: soil; isolation source: compost soil in an enriched community after 118 h of incubation | place: Germany: Experimental Botanical Garden Goettingen | collected... | reverse complement strand
TGAAAAAACCGATGATGGCCATCCCGGCCTGCAGCAGGTCAGCCGGATCCAGGTTCCCCACTTCCTGCTCGGTCAGGCTGGGGGTGGACACGCGGGGGATGAACTTGATGAGGGCATCGACGTTGAGGTTGAGCAGCTCGACGGTATTGATGCCGCGCAGCTGCGCCACCTTGGCGGGTTTGGTCAGGGTGAGCTCGGTGTAAACCTGCTCGCCGCGCTGGATGGGGGTGGTCAGGGTGATGCTGGGCTGTTCCATGGTGTTGTCTCTGAAAAAGGGGCGGCTGGGCCGCCCGTGGAGGAAGGGTTACAGACCGAGCGCCTTGCGATGCTCGGCCATGCGGTCAACACCATCGGGACCGATGTCGATCATGTTGATGATGTCGATTTCGCACAGCACCTGGCCGTCGACGATTTCCTTGTAGTAGGTGTTGACCATGGAAATTTTTGCCTGGGTGTTGTCGCCGGTCTTGAGGGTGCCGCGGTCGATCTCCTTGAAGCGGCCACGGCAGTGGATCTCCACCGCCGAGACTTCGGCGGTGTCGTCCCGTTGCAGCGAGCCACAGAAGCGCACCACGGTGCCGTCTGCCTTGGGCTCGCCCATGCAGCGCAGCAACTCGTCGCCGTAGCCGCCGAAGGTGAACTCGACATCGAGAGCGCCGTCATCGAGGCCCATGTCGACGTTGACGGCGCCGGGCATACCGCCGCCCCGGTAGGCCTCGAACTTGCGGGTCAGCTTGGCCGGGGTGAACTCTTCGGCGACGCCTATCCAGTTGTCGCCGTTGAGGAATTGATTCAGATGCTTGAGTTTGCGTGGCATGGCCATGTTGGGGTCTCCTTAGGCGGCCGGGGCGAGGCTGACCAGGTAGCGGTCGGTGATGCGTTGCTGCAGGGTGAGGTCTTCCAGCGGCGGTACCGGGGTGTAGTCGTAATCGACGTAGAGCTTGCCCGCTTTGAGGCTGTCGGCCGGGTTGGAATCGCTGCTGTACCAGCAGTCAAAGCCGAGCAGGTAGCCTTGAGTGACCAGCTGACGGCCCTTGGCCTTGATGCCTTCGACGATGTCGGTCACGAGCGATGGGGTCATCGGTTTGTCGACGGCCCACATGTGCGCCTCGGCCATGGTGTCGGCCAGGATCTGGGCGGTGCGGGTGTAGTTCTCGAACAGGAACAGCGGGTCGTCGGAGCAGGTGTGTGAGCCCCAGAAGCGGAAGCCGTCCTGCTGGATGAGGCAGGTCACATCGGCGGCGTTGAGCAGGCCGGCGTCGGTGTCCGGGTCTTGCAAGTCCCAGAACACCTTCTTGGTCAGGCCTTCCACGCCGCTGACGGCGACGTTGGAGAGGGTCTTATGCCAGCCCACCTCTTTGTCGATCAGGGCGCGCAGGGCCATGGCCTTGGTCACGGCGCTGGCCGGGGCCGAGGCGTTGGTGGTGGTGTCCCACTTCTCGAAGTCGCCGAAGATCACCATCACCTCGCGCTCGGCAAAGTTGGTCCGGTAGGCGGTGGCATCGGTCGGGAGGTTGCAGCCATAGGCGGAGACGTAGGCGAAGGCACGCAGCCCTTTGGCCACGCTGGCCAGCTCGGTGGCCACCTGCAGATTGTCATATTCGGGGACGCCGAGGATGCGCGGTGAGACGCCCACATAGGCCTTGGCCCGCTTGAGGGCTTTGAGGCCGGTATAGGTGCCATCAGGTGTCACGGTACCGATGATGTTGGAGGTGGTGTCCGCAGGCGTGTCGCCCTCGGCGACGCGCACCACGATGGTGAAGGTGTTGACGGTATCGGCGATCAGCTGCAGGTTGCGCGCCAGGGTGCCGGTGGTGCCCGCCTTGGCGACGGCGGCCTGCACGTCGGTGAGCAGTACCGGGGTGTTGAGTGGAAAGGCCGTTTCATCGGCATCATCTGCGACGCAGACCATGCCGATCACCGCCGTGGCGATGGTAGTGATGGTACGGGTGCCGTCGTTGATCTCGACGACTCGTACGCCGTGATGGGACATGGAGTGCTCCTGTCTAAGGGGGATACGGATGACTTGGGCAGGATGCGGAGCGAGGCAGGGGATGGCGAGTGATGGCGGGTGTGTACTGAGCTGGCACACCCAGCCGATGAAAAACAACACCCCGCATGTGGCGGGGTGAGTTCGGGTTTAGTGGCTTGGCGCTGCCGGCCATTGCGCGACTAGGGGCCAGTCGGGGTGGGTGCCCAGGGCGTAGAGCTCGCGGTAGTAGCTGCGCCACGCGGCGGCCTGCTCGGGCTCACCCATTATGTCGAAGTGCTGGGCTTGGCGAATGGCGGTGCTCTTTGCTGTCCGTAATCTCTTGCTCACCGACGGCTCGCCACGAGTGTTGGACGTTACCACCCTTGTCTGGTACTCCTCGATTTCAGCCTCACTGGCATCAGTGAAATCTTCCGCATTGATTTCGCGATGGATGTCGAGGAACGCTTCAAACTGCTCCGGCCCTTCGAAATACATCTGCCCGATAGCTGTGTGATTTTTCAGCAGCATTATTTCCAGCTCCACAGTTCTTGGATTGACGTTTCAGTGCCGTTTACTTGTTTGATAACCCAAGTCCCCCCATTCGGTACAAAGAACCCTTGGCAGAAGTTTGTCCCATCAGAATCCTCACCACTCATCGCGATGGAGGCGTAGCTGACCCGATTTCCGTTGACCCAACATTCAACCGTATCGTCATCGCCACCATGTAAGGTGGTGATGGAGATGAACATCGTTTTTCCGCTGGTATTGGTGTACGTCGTACCGAACGCGGCAGTAAGGGCTGCCATGGTTTCAAAGTGGGTGTGTGAAGTTGGCGCGGCCCCTACATCGGCGGCAGTGGGCTTGAAATTGGTATCGTAGACTGTCGCCCAGGCGCTCTAGGTTGTGCCATATAGATTACGGTGGAAAATGCGGCGGCTTCCATCCGCTGTATAGGTGATGTAGACCTGACAGATCCCCGCGTGCTTGAACACCAACAACACCCCAGCAACGTCGGCAGGGTAGTTGCTGCCAGAGATGGCATCGGCATTGCCTGGCTGTGAGTAAAAACCTGGAGTCTGGTAAGTGTTAAGGTCCTTACTGGCTCCGATACCTGTGTAACGGTTGGGTAGTTGGCCGTTTAAATAATCTAAACGAACAAGAGAATCTCCGGTGGTGCCTTGGGCGACTGTTGATTGGAAGCCTGCTGCCTGCATCATTTTGTTGCAGACAGCATCATTCGCCCGCAGAGTTATATTTGTGCCAAAGGTGTACGAATTCCATGTGACATCGTCACCAGTACTGCCACGGCCAATATACCAACTATTGGCGCCGGCCTTTTTACTCAGGATGTAGTTAGGCATGCCGTCGGCGGCATTCATGATGATCGGATTATCATCTTCCGCAAATTGCAATGCACCGATACCAGAATCGCCGGACTTATTAATGGCCCCAACTTCTGCTGCGGTGGGAGTATGTCCTTCGTGGAATAGCTCTCTCCAAGGCTGCCACATGCCTACGCCGCCGACTTGTGGCGGATTCCCAACTCTGATGCACACGGCGTTGGTTGTGTAGTTGAATATCATCTGTGCGAGAGTGTCAGCGGTTCCGCGAATGACGAGCAAGTTGGAGTATTGCCAGTTTCCAGTAGGGACATTCAACGGCGTCGGGCCTAGCCGGTACATACCCCCCTCAACCAAAGTGTTGCAATCCATATCGTCAAAATTGCCGGAGTTACGCACTGGAACGGCAAGGGTACTTCTTGCCGCTGTGGAGTCGGCATCATTGAGTAGCCCCTGGATGTACATGCTGACCCCTAACGTGGTCAGCATGGCCCCAGCGTTGGCATCATCCAGCAAGGTGCGCGCGAACGCGGTAAAGGTCGCTAAAGCAGGTGCATCTGCGCCGGTGAAATACAGCAGCTTATCGGCCGCTGTTACCAGCGCAGCTAATGCAGTCAGCATGGCATCCAGCGGCTGCTTGCCATCCAGTTCCTGCTCCAAAAACAGCACATCACTGATCTCATGCTCATGCTGTTGGCGTGCAAAGGTGACGCCCGCGGTTTGAGGGGTCACTGCACTAGCGTGGTCCGTGCCTGCGTCCACCATGGCCTGGGTGGCCAGCGGGATCATACCCTGGGCGCCTTCGGTTGCCGCCGGGTGGTCACGACTGGCGGCGTGCTCGGCCAGCTTGGCATCGACATAAGCCCGGCTGGCCATCACGGTGTCCGGGTTGATGATGAGCTCCACCGCCGCGGTGTCGCTCACGATCAAGATCATGCGGGTCAGCAGCGAGCGGCCCGCCCCTTCGGCAAGCACCGGCTTGTAGGAGTCAGGGGTGTTGCACACCGCAAACAGCTCCCCTGACTCGGCGAAAAGGCCCAGCTCGCGGATCCAGAACCCCCCGACGGTTTCGGCCATGACCATCTCGGCCACAATCTGGTTGGGGACTGTGGGGTCGACAAACAGCTGGTTGAGGGGGGCCCGGTGCACCTCGTTGACCAGCTCGGTCATCTCTGCGAGCGGGGTGACGGGTTGGCCGCCGCCGTCTCCTGCCGCCATGGCGGTGAGCGGCAGCGGTGTTCCGCTGGCAATGGCGGCAGCCAGCAGGGCCTGCCCCTGATCGGTCAGGATGCCGTAATAGATGGGGGCCGCCTCGGTGACGGCGGGAACGGTTGCCCGCGGCTGGGGCTGGATGCTGTGCAGGTTCTGGCTCATATCTCGGTTCGCAGTGGCTGAATGGTCAGCTCTTCGCCCTGGTGGCAGGCGGCGGCAGTGTAAAACTGCCCGACAGACTCCAGGTTGATGGTGAGGTGGGTCATGTGGCGCGAGACTGGCTTGGCGTCGTTGAGCTGACGCTCCAGCTCCTGATAGAGCGTCTCGTCGATGCCGACGTCGGTCACGCTGACATCGACAGAGAACGTCCCCGGCTCGGTGGCCTGCTGCCACCACATGGTGATCTGGTTGAGCTTGAAAGTGGGCTCGATGGCCCGACGAATGGCGCCGACGGTGCCCTTGCGGCGGTGCACAAAGTAGCTGTTGCCGATGGCCTGGCGCTTCTTGTCATCGCTCCAGGCCTCGTCCCAGTGGTCGACCGACCAGCTGGCTGCCAGATGGGGGAGCAGGTGCACCGGGGCCGAGGCCGGCAGCCACAAGTCGCGCAGTGCTACCGGCAGTTGCACCGCCTGGGCGGTGACTTGCTCCAGGTTGCGCTCGAGTGGCGTGGTATTGGGGGGCAGCAGGGTCATCATGGCGCTCGCTCCACGTTCCAGCCCTCGCACCAGCCCGCCTGCTGCTGGGTGGGGACGATGTCGACCCAGTCGATGAGGTCGACCCAGTCGATGAGGTCGACCCGGCGCACACCGGGTACATGCAGCACGGCATCCACCGCCGAGCGTGGCACCTCGACGCCAAGGCGCAGGCGCGGGTTGACCCACGCGGCCAGTCGGTCGCGGGCGGTCTTCAGGATCAGCTCCGCTTCGGCATCGGTGGCGTCGATGGTGAGCCGCGCATCGATGAGATAGGGCAAGATCACTGCCGATTGCGCCGTCACCCGGTCAGCGCAGGGAGTGACGTCCTCGCCACTGAATGCTGCCTCGACGATGGCCAGCAGCTCGGCTGAGGCGCTGCCATCGCCCTCACTGCTGAGCACGGTCACCGTCACGCAGGCCGGCGTGGGTGACACGGCCTTGGCATCGCTGACCCGGCCGTCACTCGAGCGGGCAAAATACTCATACGCCAGCTCGGGGCCCGCCACGCTCAGGCCATCCCACGCCAGCAGGGCTCGCTCGCGCAGGGCCTCGTCGCTCTCCATGATGGTCGGAACGGGGGGCGTGGCGGTCTCGTCTCCCTCCTGAATGACCAGACGAAACACATCCCAGTTCGCCACCAGGTTGTCGAGGTCGGCCCCGGTCGACCAGGGCAACATGCAGGCCAGGGCGGCGTTGTTGATGCGCTGGCGCAGCAGCATCTCCAGATAGGCGTTCTCCTGCAGTGTCTTGGTGATGGGCTCGGACTCCAGCGCCAAGGTGGCGGCAACAGCGGCCTGCTGCTCGGGTGGATAGAGCGCGATGAAGGCGTCCTTGCGCTGGGTGAAGAGGACCTCGAAATCGAGGGACTCGATGATTTCGGGTGGGGGGAGCTGCGAGAGCATGACGGCGCTCATGGGGCTTTGATTCCTGTTGGGAGGGTCAGGGAGCCGTGCTCGGTCAGACCGTTGTCAGCGCGGCTCCAGGTCAGAGTGATAACGAGGGCCCCCTGCAGCCCCTGGGCGCCGACTTCGACGCGGCGGATCTTGATGCGCGGCTCCCAGCGGGTCAGGGCATCGACGATGGCGGCCATCAGCCGCAGCCGGGTGGCGGCGTGCTGGGGCTGGTCGATGAGGTAAAACAGCTCGCTGCCGTAGTGGCGGCGCATCAGGCGCGAGCCGACCGGGGTGGCGAGGATGTCACGCACCGACTGGATGATGTGGTCGGTTTCACTCAAGGTGCGGCCGGTGGCGGCGCTCATGCCCTGCCAGCTCATTGCGGCCCCCCGGTGCTGCCCGGGCCATTCTCAACCCCACCGTGGCTATGGCTGCCAAAGGCGATGCCACCGATGGTGGCCGAGGACGCGGTCAGCTCGGTGCCCACCGTCACTCCCTGGACGCACTCGATGCCGCCGCCCACTTTCAGGTCCTGGGTGCACTCGGTGAGCGGGGTATCGAGGGTGACACTGACCGAGGCAGTGAGGTGGGCACTCTTGATCCCGCTGGCGTGCAGCTCACCGGTGCTCGGGCGGTACGCCAGCACGGCGCCGTCCGGGTATTCGATGAGGTCGAGATCGGGGTCCTCGTCTTCGGGCAGCGGTTCGCTCATCTGTGCCTGGTTGATGGAGGGCAGCACGTAGGCGTTGCGCAGATCGCCCGAGACACTGAGCAGCAGCACCTGCTCGCCCAGGGTCGGGCGCTGGCGGACACGGGTATTCCCGGCGCGGGGCACCAGATAGGGTCGCCAGTTGGTTTCGAGTTCGCCGGTCTTGACCCGACATTGCCCCGAGCGCACCGCGGTGACGGTGCCGACGCGGAGCAGGTTGTCGATCAGGCGTTGCAGTTCAATGAGAGTTGGTCGCATGGCCCATTGTTTTGGGCGCGGGCAGCAAAGGCGAGTGGCGGCGGGTGTGCCGGGCGCTGGCACACCCGGCGAATGAGAAAACCGTCGTGATGACGCGGTCCAGGTACCTTACTTGAGCAGCGCCTCGATCAGGATGGCCTCGGCTTCCTTGGCATCCTCTGGGGTGATGGCGAGCAGCTGGCGCTCCGGGTAGCGCACCGGGTCGGCCTTGGGGTGTGGCTTGTCCTTGTCGCCGAAGTGGTGCACGGCGGCAACCTGATCGGCCACGCCGGCAAAGTAGATGCTGGCCTCGGCTTTGGTCAGTTTGGCCTTGAGCCAGCGGGCCTTGATGAGGCCCTTGAACATCTTTTGCTGGCTTGGTCGGGTCAGCACCTTGCTCTTGTCGATGCTGATGGTGCGAATGACGCGGGATTTGAGGAAGGTTCGCACCGCGCCCCGGTAGCGGTCGTAGCCCGTGTATTTTCTGCCAAGGTTGCGATAGTTCTTGAGGTTACGGATCGCCTTGTGACCGCTCGCGGTCTTGTACAAGAAGGAGATGTGCGCGTTGCCCTGCTGCGGTGCTTTTCGCTCGCGCATCTTCTGGCCGGAGGGGGTGAGGTTGCGTTTGATGCGCGCCTGGTTGCGATCCCGGATCAGGTCGTTCATCGCGCGCAGCGAGTGCTGCATCGCCCTTTCATTGCCCATCGCGGCAAAGCGGTCTGCCAATCGTTCCAGATCGGCTATCAGGTCATCGTGATTAGTGCTGGCGGCCATGGCACGTCCTCCCCGTTGAAGTTGTAATCCCACTCCATCCCCGCATAGGGGTCTTCTGGCGGCTCAGGCAGGTGCTCGCAGCACAATCCCGCCTCGGTGCTCCAGACCTTGACCCGCTCGGTCAGCGGGATGGTGATCTCGATGTCATAGAGGTCGTTGGCCGAGATCTCGACCTCAAAGCGCAGACCGTCAGCACGCTTGTTGCTGTTGGTCATCAGTTCGGGTTGCTGTCGCCGGATCCACGCCAGCAGGGGGATGACCAGTGCATCCGGGTGGTGGGGGTAGTCGATGACGATGACCCGGGCGTCGTACTGGTATTCGAACGAGAGGGAGGTGGCGCCGGTGGCCACCGCCTTGCCCTTGTCGGCGAACACCAGCAGCCGGTCTGGATTCTGGCGCAGCTCGGGGTTGGTGAGGTTGATGGCGGCCCGCAGTTCGGCCAGTTTGTTCATGGCGCCTCCTGCTGATGGATAGCGCCGTGATGGCGACTGGCCGGGGCTTCCGTCATGGCGGGCAAACGTGGCCGGCGACGGGGGAGCAGGTGATAGACCGAGCCGCGGCTCTTGAGCAGGGCGCAGAGCAAGAAGACAGCCAGCACGACGTTGGAAGGGTCAGGAACCGGCAGACCGCCAACCAGCAAGCGCAGCGGGACCGAGCCCGCGGCCACGCAGAGTATCCATGCCAGCCAGGCGGGCAGGGCGCGATACTCGCCGCCGCGGCGGTCAAACAATATCACCCGCAGGAAAATGGCGAGGCAGATCAAGGTATAAACGCAGGTGTAGATGGCCACGCCGATGGGGGCATCCTGGAGCAGGATCATGGTCCCTCCCGTCGATTGAGCAGGATGTTTAAGAGCCGCCCGGGTTCGGCTCGGATGAGGGGTTGCAGCAGTCGCACCATCATCGCCGACGAGAGCAGCGCGCCGATCTCCTTGCTGGAGGTGACACTGCCCGGCAGTGCGAGGGTCAGCAGCTGGCTGACCAGGTTGGCCAGCAACAGGCCGCCGATAAACGAGGCGATAAACAGGGCGAGCTTGCGCAGCCTGCCCAGTTCATCCGCGGTGGCGGCAAATACCACGGCGCCAGCAAAGGCGCCGAGTACCGTGGCAGGATCGACGCCGGGTAAGTTGAACAGCAACACCAACCCGGTGAGAGTGCCGGTGGCGGCGCCGGTTGAGATAGGGTCAGCCATCAGGCACTCCTTGGGTAATGGTGTTCGGCCAGGCTCTGGCAATCGATGCAGAGCTCACATCCCCTGACCGCCTCACGGCGGGCCTGGGGGATGGGCTCGTCGCAGTCGATGCAGAAATGTGGGCCGGTGCCACTGATGCGGGCGGCATGGATACCAGCGTCTATCGTCAGTTGGCGCAGTTGTTCGAGGCGGTCGAGTTCATCGTCGAGACGGCTCATGGTGTCAGTCCCATAGTTGGATTAGGGGGGCCTCGGCCTTGGTCGGGGCGTCTGGCAGGGTGATCAGGGTGCCGATGGGCAGGAGGGGGCCCAGCTCGGCCAGGGCCGGATTGAGTTGCAGCACCTGTTCGGTGATGCCCGCGGTGTAGCCGTAGTGGTGGAACAGGATGAGGTCGAGGGTGTCGCCCTGCTTGGCCCTGATCTGCATCAGATGAGTTCCACCGTGAGGTGGCCGGTACCGAGGATGTCACGGATGGCGAAACGGGCATCGCGGTACATGTCCGCCGCGGTGGTGTCGCGGGCCTCGGTGTCCTTGACCGCGTCACCGGTGGCCGAGCTGTCGAGATAGCGCTCGTACAGGTTGCCGCGTGCCATGGCATAAACCGCCCGGCGGTAACGGTGCACCAGCACGGACTCCTGGTTGATTGACTCGGCGGGCACGGACATCAGGCTGAGGTAGCCGGCGGCCATCTGGTACTGGCTCCAGAGGGCGAGATCCCCGTTGACGCTGGCCACTGCGTCGATCACCGCGTGGCGTAGCCGATCGGTCGTGATGGTGCCGTCGGTGCGCATGGTGCTGCGAAAATCCTCCAGCTCGATCACCGGCCAAAAGTCACCGCTGATGATCTTGCCTTCGTTCGGGGGGATGGGATTGGTGGGGATAAACCCCTTTGTCTGTATCTGCAATGGGCCTCCGAATGGGCGGTGGTCGGGCCGTCAGGAATGCCATCAGGCATGCATCGGGCCCGAGCCGCCCAGGGTGCGGGGTTCGCTCGGTCAGCTGCCGTCGGGGGAACCGGCGGCGGCTTGTTCTTTTTTCACCTCACGTTCGAGCACTTCCAGCTCCTTCTTGATGCCGACCTTGTCATGGAGGGCGATCGCGCGCTGGTAGTGTTCGATGGCGGCCTGCTTGTGACCGGCCCCCTGGCAGGCGCGGCCCGTGGCCTTGTGCAGTTTGGCGTGCACCTGGTCAAACATGTCGCTGTCGGCCAGCAGGGTGAGGTAGTGGCGCAGCAGTGCCAGATCGGGGCCTATACCTGCGTCTTGCAACTTGATGGCGGTGTCGGCCACCTCTTCGGCGATCAGGGTGGCTGCGGTGCGATCAAAGCGATCCGGGGTGGCGAGAGCGTGCTTGATGACATAGCGGGCCATCGGCAAGGCGCCAGCCAGATCGCCGGTGTCGAGGGTCCACAGCAGAACGGTCACCAGTACGTCATCCTGGCCACCCCGGTCTGCGGCCAGCAGCCCTTGGATCCACGGTTGATAGGCGGCCAGCATGGTGCGTTTGACCTCAATCTTGCGCTCTATGCTCTGAATACCCTTGAGGGTGCGGCGATGCTCGGCCAGCTGCATCAGCTGGAGCTCGTAGGCGTTGGCGTATTGCCGGTCAGCGACCGGAGCCGCCCTGTTCAGGGCGGCTTGGGTCTTGGCCAGGTGGCGTTGGGCGGGGGTCATCACGGCTTGTCCTTGCTCTTCTCATCCTTGCCGGAGAAGAAGGCTCGGATGGACGCGGGAAGATTGGGAATGATGGCGGTAAGGGCTTCTCCCACCTTGGTGATGGCCTTGGCCATGAAGGTAGTAGATTCCCCCATCTGGACGATAGCACCTGCCACTTCGGCATTAGATTCAGCCTGAGCCTTGCCCACTTGGGTGATAGCACCTGTCACTTCGGCATTCGATTCAAGCTGAGCCTTGCTCACTTGGGCGATGGCATCGGCCATTTCGGCTGTGTATTCACCAACCTGGGTGATGGCACCGGCCATCTCGACAATGGAGTCAGTCACTTTGGTCAACTCCTCTTTGACACCCGATTTCTGCGCCGCAGGATCTGGGGCGGTGCCCATGATGATGTTCTCGGCGATGGCGATGCAGTCGTAATCTTCGACCACATAGGCGTCGTTGGAGCTCTCCCAGTTGACGATGCGGTTACGGCGCGGCTCCTCCTCCACCTGACGACGGCGGCCGCCTTCCTGCCAGTAAATGGACAGGTTGGCGAGTTTGGTTACCACCAGGCAATCGTCCGGCATGTAGGGCACCCGCAGAGCTTTGAGGCCGCCGAGCTGCTTCTTGCTCATCAAGACCTCGCCGGCCAGCTTGCACTGGTTGTCGTCGCCATCGTTGATGATCTGGAAGTATTTATCGCTGAGCAGCTTGCGACCGACAATGACGACCAGCTCGGTGTCATCGGCATGCCAGGGGGCGATCAGGGTGTTGACCAAGTCATACACCAGGGCATCGAGACTGATGTAATCGCCGGCGTCACCGATGAGGATCTGACCACTACTGGCAACCCCCTCGCTCATGATCTGGGTGGGCTGCTCGAGGCGGGTTTTTTCAATCCAGCCGATGTTGACGTCCTGCAGCATGGGATTGGCCACCCGATCGGTGTTCGCAGCTGCGCTGGTGCCGTTCCAGCCGATCATGATGCGGTCCAACCCCTGGCGCTGGATGATGGCGTCACGGATGCGGATCTGGAAATCGTTGAACTTGGCCCAGGCGTCCAGCTTGGCGAAACCGATGGAGGTGTCGTAGTTGGTCTGGAAACACTCATAACCCTTGGCTTGCAGCGCGGTCGGATCGACGGGTTGGCGCTCGGCGTTGCTGGTGTCGGTGCGGCTGGCGATGGTACTGGAGATACCGATACCGACCTTCTCGCCCTTGAGCTCATCCACCGGGATGACGTTGATCATGCCGAGAAAGGCGACCGACTCCTGCATCTTGGTTTCGAGGGTCTGCTGCACGCTCGGCTGTACGGCGAACGAATGCAGGGCGCTGGTGATGGCATTGAGCTTGGCCAGCTGGGCTGTGTACTGCTCGAATTTTTGACGGGTTTCGTTGCGCATGAGGGGATGTCCTTAGCAATCAAGTTCGGGGGTAGTGGTGCTGCCTGTCGCGGGATGGCGCGGTGGGGTGAAGCCTTCCTGCTGCTCCAGGGTGGCCTTGAGGTCGGCCAGCGCGGTGGCGGTGGTGTCCAGCTTGCCGGTCAGGGCGGTGATGGTGTTCGCCTGCGCGCTCAACTTGGCATTGAGGTCGGTGCCCTGGGCGGTGACCTCGTTGGCCACCGCTTCGACGG
>RCUJ01001511.1_pt1 | contig 12328 bp, 6 predicted proteins | sample 2166321 | NCBI WGS metagenome assembly RCUJ01 (sample SAMN09932808, study PRJNA488358) | compost metagenome | feature: garden; material: soil; isolation source: compost soil in an enriched community after 118 h of incubation | place: Germany: Experimental Botanical Garden Goettingen | collected... | reverse complement strand
AAATAATACCACTGTTGCTAAAATTATTGATGTGATTTTTTTCATAGCTTGATTTCTTTTTATAATTAATAGTATTTAAAAAATAAAAAGGTTGCGTATAAAACATAAAAAAACCCCGGTCCAAATTTTGAAACGAGGTTCTTAAAAATTATTTCTAATTTTAGTTTAAGTTAGATTCTTGAATTTCAATGATTTTATTTATAAAAACAGGTTTTCCATTAGCTGAAAATCCTTCCAAAATTATTTCGTATTTTCCTGCTACATCAGAGCTATAAAAAGAAATATTGGAGTTTGAGCCGCTCAAATCAACTTTTGGCATCCATAACAATTGATGTCTGTAATCCGGAATTCTTTCATTTTGATTGTTTGAGTAATCTGGCTGAAAATATTCTTTTTTATATTGAGGTCTTAAAAGTTCAGGTCTAAGTATAAAATTGCCTTTAAGATTAGTATCGTAATCTCCATTTTTGGTTGTAAATGAAACAATTCCATTAAATGATTTCGAACCATAATAATAAAGTCCTTTTACAACATTAACTTTATAAATATTTTTAGGATTGTAAGTGAACAATTCATTTACATTTTGAATAATTAATCCGTCAACTATTATTAGAGCTGGTATTGTTGATTCATAATTGGGGTCATAATCATAAACGTGTATTGAATAATTGTTGTTTTCTTTTTTAAAGTAAACACCAGCTACAACTTCTGTAATAGTTTCTGCCATGGTCGGGAATCGTGTAAATACATCCAATTTATATTCTTTCGATAAAGAGCCATAAAATGCAATACTATCATTAGGAATTATAGTGCTGTCTTTCTTTTTGGTATAATAAGCATTTTCGATTTGAGTCGAAACTAATCGCTCGGTTACATTGTTTACAAATTCGAAATTAAATTCAAAAACAGGGAAGTTTAAATTTGAAATATCTATGTCTTGAGGTTGATCCATTACAACTTTAAAATCTTCTTTGTTATCCTCAATAACCTGAACAATAATGTTTGAATTTGGATTCGGTTTTTCCAGGTTAAATTGGAATTTACCCTGATCATCCGTTTTCGTTAATTTTAAAATATTGTTTTTGCCTACAATGGAAAGAGCTACTTTTTTATTTTTAATTTCCGTTGTGTTAGAGGATAATTTTCCACTTATAATTTCTCCACGTAACTCCGGAAGTGAAAAATTAGTATTGTTTATTTCATTGCTAAAATTTGTGTTTTGTTTTTTTGTTTGTAATTCATTGAAATTTATTTTATTTTGAGATAGTAAACCATCTGCTTTTCTAACAGATAAAATATAATTTCCTTTAGCAAATTCCTGAGAACCCGTATTTATTTTAAGTTCTATTTTATCTCTGTTTTTAAATATTCTGTTTTTTAAATCAAAAGAAATATTCTCATTCGTTACAATTTCTGATGATAGCGTTTTCTGAGAAATACTATTCTTTGATTTTTCTTTATAAGGATTTATTATAAAAATATCCTGAATAAAATATCCCGAAACGTTTTTGTTCAGCATCCAGTTCGTATAACCAATTATCTTATAGCTTCCGGTTTCCAATGTAGTTGGAATAAAAAAATCGCCATTTGAAATTCCGTTTTCAAGGAATAGTTTGTGAGTAAAAATGGTTTTCTTATTACTGTCTATAAGTTTTAGATAGGCAACTTTACTATATTTTGATGGAATATTTGTTGTGCTATTTACACAGAAAAATTGGTAGAGTAAAGTTTCTCCGGTTAGGAATGAATTGCCATTTGTGCTAACGTAAATTGACTCGTTTAACTTTTTGTCAATTTCATTCAGTTCATTTATAGAATTGTTTTTCTGAGCAAAAGAAATTTGCTGAAAACTGACCATTAAAGCTATAACTAATATGTATTTTAATCTATCCAAAATGATGGTTTTATGTTTGATGAAAATGACGTACAATCTCCGCATTCGATAGGGTATAATAAATATTGAGTACCGTCATTTGGAAAAAAGACTTTGATTTTTGTTCTGATATATTCTACTATTAAATTTCCCTGGCAGCCTGCGTTTGGATTTGTTGAAAAGCAATAATTGAAAAAATATTGTCCAAGATCTATCTCTGGGATTTCGGTAGGACAATCATATGGATATGGTGGCTTCGTTATAGTAAAAAGATCTGTATAATTGAAAAATAATCTTTTTTCAGAACAAGACGATACATCAAAGTAGCCTATTACTTTTTCAGAAGGATTATCTACAGATTTAATATTTCCGTAAAAGAATCCCGGTTGTGTCTGAGATAAAATGCTTCCATTGTTCGATATTTCTTTTAATGTTTCAGAAAAAGTATGAGCAGCCAAGCTTTGAACATATTGTTTTACTAAAATGCTGTATCTATTCCTTATAAAATTATCTGTTCTGGGGATAAATCTAACAGGAAAATTGCTTACTTTATCTTCTGATAAGTGACTAGTACTAGTTAATAACAAAGTGTTTGATTTTTCTGTTGTATAGCAAATTCTGGCTTCAGTTGTTCTTGGTTGTAAACTCACGGCTCCGTTATTTACAACTAATTGTTCTCTAAACCATTTTGGGGCAATTATTTGAGAAGTTTCTTCATATTCATATCTGTAATATTTTGATGAATTAGTTGGGTCGGTACTATTTACAGTAATTTCTGCTCCAAGAACTCCTTCTTTGGTAACTGCGGCAACGTTTACACTTTCAATCTGGGTTTGTTGTGGTAATTTTTCTGCGCTTGAAACGTATGATCTTCCATCTTGTGTGCGAATATGCAATTCATAAGTTCTGCCCGGACTTGCCTGAAATTGATTTATCGAAGTATAAGATGTTGCATTTTCTTTAAAATCATATTTGTTTCCCTGATCATCGGTCACAAAAACAATAGCTTTGGTTTCGAATGTTGGTATTTTTTCTTCAAGCTTATAGGTTCTGGTAAGTTTTATTTCCTGAGTTTTATATTGATCAGTTATAGTGGCTTCTATTGTAATAACATCATCAAATCCGTTAGTTTGATATTCATACGGAGTGGTACACCCAATGGTTGTTAAGAGTACTAATATTGTGAGAAATCTAAATAAGACTTTCATGACTTTAAAATTTAAAATTATAAGTAATAGTAGGAATGGGAACTGCAAAAATCGAGGTCTGATAGGCTTTTATCTGTCCGTCCTTTGTTACAAAAAAGATGGAGTAAGGATTATTTCTTCCCAATACATTGTAGATCGAAATATTCCAGAAACTATGTGCTAATTTTTTTATTTTATGATTTCCTTCAATGTTAAGTCCTATGTCAAGTCTGTAATAGTCAGGTATCCTATATTTATTTCGGTCGCTGTACATTGTATATTCAGCACCTTGATAAGTATATTTACCAATTGGGTAGGTAACCGGTCTTCCGGTTTGATATACAAAATTAGACGAAAAACTATAGCGATGTGTAAATTTATAATTCATTACAATGCTAAAGTCATGTGGCTTGTCAAAATTGGTTGGGAAATATTCACCGTTATTTACTTTTTCATCATTAAACTGACTGTCTAATTTTATAAATGCTCTTGAATAAGTATATCCAATCCATCCATTAAGTCTTCCGTTAGGTTTTTTCAATAAAAATTCAACTCCATAAGCTTTTCCATCTCCTTGTAATAATTCGGTTTCTAAATCCTGATTTAAAAGAATATTAGCGCCTACTTTGTAATCTAAAATGTTTTTAGATGTTTTATAATATCCTTCCAGACTTAGCTCAATATCGTTATATTCTAGTTTTTTGAAAATTCCAAGAGAATATTGTAGTCCACTTTGAGGCTTAACATTTAAATCAGATAATTTCCAGGTATCAGTTGGTGATTGTGTTGTATTAGTTGTTAGCAAATGGATATACTGGTAGTTTTTGTCGAATCCTGCCTTTACAAATAAACTTTCATCAAAAATATAGCGCAAACCTATTCTCGGTTCAAAACCACCCGAGGTATTAATTACGTCATTATTGCCATATGTTTTTTCTTCAACAACAGTTGAAGGTGTCATAGGAACTCCTTCCTGATAAATTTTTTGTGTGGATGGACCTAAAGCCGCATATAAAGAATATCGGGCTCCAATATCCAGTAATAATTTTTCGGTTATGGTAAATTTATCAGAGAAAAACAGAGCCGATTCCAATCCTTTTTCATCATCAACTTTTTTAGAACTCACGATTGAAGTTGTACCATTGGGTGTTAATTCTCCCGGACTAATATTGTATAATTTGCTTTCGATTCCGTAAGTGAATTTATGTTTTTCATTAAATTCACTATTGAATTTTAAATCTACCTTAGTCTCATTTATTTTAAATTTAAACAGAAATGATTCAGGATTAGTTGATTCATAATTAATGCTGTATTTATAACCGCTGTTGGTAAAGTTTAATTCACTACTGTTTTTTTCGTTAAAAGCATGTTTCCATTTCAAAGAAACAAGACTATTGCTGTATTTATAAATAGAATCAGGAGTTATACTGTAAGCGTCTTTACTATAATATCCTGTTCCTTCTACCGAATTGTTTTTGTTTATTTTGTGACTGTATTTTGCAAATAAATCATAAAAAGAAGCCTGGCTATTTTTTAGATTTTCATCATCAAGTTGCTTAAGAATCCAATCTGAATACGTGGCTCTTCCGCCCACTAATAAACTTGCTTTGTCTTTTACAACAGGAATTGAAACTGTAAGATTGCTTGTTACCGGACCAATCCCGCCTTCTCCTGAGATTTTTTCTGTATTTCCATTTTTAGAAACAATATCAAAAACAGAAGATAATCTACCTCCGAATTCTGGTGGTATTCCGCCTTTATAAATATCAACTTTGTTTATTGTATATGGATTTACAGATGAGAAAAATCCAAAAAGATGCGTAGGATTATAGATGGTTGCGTTGTCTAATAATATCAGGTTCTGATCTTCTTTTCCTCCTCTGACATTAAATCCTGAAGAACCTTCACCAGCAGTTTTTATTCCGGGAATAGTTAATGCAACTTTAAAAATATCACGCTCTCCAAGTACTAATGGGATATTTTTAATTCCCTCAGCTTCGATAGTTGTTACCCCGGTAATAGCGGTTCTGATATTTTGGCTGTCTTTCCCTTTTACCAATACTTCATCTAATTGATTTATTTTTTCGATAATCGAAAAATCTAAAGTACCGTTACTATAAATCATGATTTTTCGGGAAGCACTATTATGAAATATAGATTCAATTTCTATTGTGCTTAGTCCTGTCGGAAGTTTTAAACTGTAAAACCCTTCAGCATTTGTAATAGTCGATATTGCAGTATTTTTTGCTTTTACCGTTATATCTGCCAGAGGTTTACCATCTTTTAAATCCGTAATATGACCAGAAAGTGTATAAAGTTCAACATCTGAATCTAAAGTTTCTTTACCAATTAATGCAATTGGTGCTGCTGCTTCTGATTTATTTCTTTTAAGGGAATCATATTGTTGAAAAAAGATTGGCGCATTAGAATCTTTTGTACCATTACTTGGTAATTTGCTATAAATGATACTGTTTTTGGTCAGTATGATTTTATTTTTATTAATGAAAAAATTAAGGTCGGTATCTTCTAAAACTTTTGATAATAATTCTTCAATAGTCTTATTTGAGTAATCGCCTGAAATTAAAACAGTATTGTCCAACCAATCGTCCTGGAAATAAAATTTATAATTGGTAGAGGCTTCAATTTTTTTTAAAACATCAACTCTGCTGATGTTGTTGTAATTAATGTTAATCGTGTTTTTTTGAACTTGCGAATACATTAATTGATTAAAACCGAAAAATAATAAAAGGATAGTAAATATTCTCATTTGGATGATTTCTGCAAATTTTAATTATTAATGTATTTGATAAGGTTTTTCATGAATAGAGAAGGATTACCTTTTCTTAAGTCTCTATTCATAAGATAGAAATCATTTATTTTTCTTTTGCTGTCAGGAAACAGCGTTATAATTTCTTTTTTTTCACTTATCAAATTATACTTGTTTTCTTTCAATAAGATAAACTCGTATTTTGGTACATAATCAATTAAATTAATTTCATCCTTGGCACTTTTCTTTTTTTCTTTATAATATTTGATATAAAGCTTTATATTATTTTTAATTAATACTTCTTCATAATACCCACCTTTAAAGATTGCCGTATTTAATTCTTTAAGGTTAGTAAATTTCTCATTGCCAATAGTAAAAGATTTGATTTTATCTTTCACAAGGTTTATTTTGGTTGTATTAGCTTCATCATAAGGTCTTAAAACTAATTCGTCACTATAAATATCGTATTTCAAAAACAAATCAAAATAGATTTGCTCATCGTAATTAATGCTTCCTTTCTTGAATTCATCAGTTAAGTAACGATTTTGATTAGTAGGAGTCTTGTCAAAATTTAAATGTGCTAATCCATTTTTGAAGTCCAGAGATTCTAAACCTAAATTTTTGTCGAACCAATTATAGACTATAATATCATCATTTGTTTGACTTTGGGCGTGGTAAATATTTAAGAATAATCCAAATAAAACAAGGAAAATAGTTTTTTGTTGATGATTTTTCAAAGGATTGGCCGTTTTAGTGATTTGTTTTGGTTGATTTCAAAAGTATTAAAAAAATGTTATAGATTATGACTGCATATGTTAAAATGTGATAAAATATTTGTTTTTATTAACGAAAAATCCCAATTCAAATAAATGAATTGGGATTTTTTATGAAAAAACCTTTTTAAAATAAGGTCAATAATTCTTAATATGAGAAAAACTAAATCTTTTTAATTAGCAGTTACATTTTTCACTTCGATAGTTTCTTTTAAAGAAACTGGAATTCCTTTTTCCGTAAATCCTTCCAAATTTATTTCATAAACTCCAGGTACATCAGAGGTGAAAAAATAAATTATATTTTCAGCTTTTTCTAATGTTAATTCAGGTTGCCAAAGCAATTGATATCTATAATCAGGAATTCTGTCATATTTAGTTCGGTCTGTATAATCTTGTTTAAAATATATAGTTTTATTTAGCGGTCTTTGAATTTCGGACTTTAGAATGTAGCTGCCTGTTGTTTTACTCAGGTAATCTTTATTTTTTGTAGTAATGCTAATGATACCATTAAATGCTTTTGGTCCATAAAGATAAATTCCGGGAACAACACTAACCTTGTATATATTCTCAGTTTTATAATCAACTAATTCATTAACATTTTGAATTAATAATCCGTCGACTAGTACCAACACAGGTTCTGAAAAATATTTTAAATCGTAATTTATATCTCTCACATTTAATGTGAAATTATTATTTTCTTCACGATAATAAACTTCTTTAATCACCTCTGTAACTGTTTCTTTTAAACTTGGAAATTTTGTGTAGTCTTCAAGAATGTATTCTTTTTCTAACGGATGGTAAAAAGGAGTTGTTTTAGTGTTGCTTTCTATACTATCTTTTTTGATAGAATAATAGTTATTCTCAATTTGATTTGCAATTGATCTCTCTTCAATACTTTTTTTGTAATCAGAAGTAAGATTTAGTTCATTTATAAATTTCAATTTTGACAAATCGTATCCTTTATCTTTATCAATTTCTATTTTGTAATCATTTTTATCATTTTCAACAACCTGAAAAATTGCATTAGGATAATTTGGATTTTTATCTAAAATAAAATTGAATTTACCATGTTCATTAGTTTCGGCAATTTTAAAAGCAAAACCTGTTCCTGGTATTGATAATGCCACGTCTTTACCCGCAATTTGTTTTGGGTCTTTTGTATTTGTAATGCTGCCAGAGATTATTTCTCCTCTAAGTTCAGGTAAAAATAGTATACTATCATTAACTGTGTTTGCTAATTGATTATCAGTATTTGATTTTGCAAATTCATAAGAATTCATTGGTTTTATTCCTGGTAAATTGTCTATTTTTTTTATGGAAAGTGAAAAACTTCCTTTATTAATAATAGAATTAGATGATCTTATTTTAAGTAAAATTTGCTCTCTTTTTGCTGCTGTCTTTTTATCCAATTCTAAAGTAAAAGATTCATCTTTTGGTTGGTTATTACTCAATCCAGCCTGTGGAATTGTTACTTTTTGAGTATTAGGATCTTTATTTACATAGTTGTTTTTATTTGTTGAATAAGGATTTATTACAAAAAGCTCTGTCTCAGAAATTTTTGAATCTTTTTTGTTCAACATCCAGTTGGTGTAGGCAATCAGTTTATAATTTCCTGTAGTAAATGTTGTCGGAATAAAAAAATCACCTTGCCCAGTTGCATTGTCAAGATAAATTTTGTTCATTAAAACAACCTGATTTTTGTCGTTAACAATTTCTACATGAGCTATTTTGCTTATGTTGCTTAAGTGATTGTTCGCTGGATTTACACAATAAAGCTTACAATGTAATGTCTCACCAACAACTAAAGTTGTGGTGTTTAAATGAACAAATATATTTTCGCTCGTCGCTTTGTTTATAGTTTCATTTTTGCTTAATGAACTATTCTGTGCAATAGCAGGAGTAAGTGCCATTAACATCACGATACTTATTATTTTTTTTAATCTATCCAAAATAAAGGTTTAATGTTAGATGAAATTTTGGTGCAGTCGCCACAAGGTGAGGGAACAAATATAATTACTTCCATATTATCTCGAGATCCATAAAATATTTTCTCAGGTACAGGTGATTTAATTAAGGCAAGTATTGTTGAGCCCGCACAACCTTTGGCGTCCCAACAGTTTAATAATTCTGCTGATGTACAGTCATAAGCAAATGGCGGATACGGATCATCTGCAAATAACGCTCTAAAATCTACAAAGATTCTTTTTGATGAAACAGAAGACACTTCAAAATAACCGATTACCTTCTCATCAGGATTGTCATCAGATTTTAAATTACCGTAATTAAATCCGGGTTGAACCTGAGAAAAAAGACTTGAAGATGTAGAGAGGGTTTTTAGAGTGGTATAATACGTATACGATTCTAAGTTTTGAATATATTGACGTACAATAATACTGTAGCGCTCATTAAGTACCGGATTTTTGATATCTATAAATCTTATTGGGAGATTGATACGGTCTTCACTCAAACCCACTGTACTCAAGAGAATCAAATCATCTGATTTTTTTGTCGAATAGCATATTCTGGTTTCGCCTTCCCTTGGAACAATAAGATATTTTGGTTCCTCTATGTTTGGACTGTTTGGATCTACTATAAGTTTATTACGATTCCAATAAGGAGATACTACTTTGTATGTTTCTTCATATTCGTATCTGTAAAACCGTGATTTTCCGTTTGGATCAAAGCTACTTACCATTATTTGTACGCCTTTATTTCCATCAATAGTTGCTGCTTTTGACTCTACCTCAATTTCATTAACTTCGGTTAAAGTTTGTGCTGCAGAGGAATACGATTTTCCGTCTTTTGTTATAATGTTTAAGCGATATGATTTTCCTGGAATTGCCTGAAAATCATTTTTTGAGACATAAAGACCCGAAAATTCCTCAAGTTCAAACTCAAAAGTATTTTTGTCGCTGTCAGTTACATAAACATTTGCTCCTTTTTCAAAAGTTGGTCCATTTTCTTCAAGACGATATGACCTGGTAATTTTTATTTCCTGTTTTTTTAATTCATTTGTAATATTTGCCTGAACTACAAGTATACTTTCAAACGTAGAATTTGTTTGAAAAACGTATTGCTCTGTACAACTACCAATAGAAAGACAAAAAAGTATTAAAACAAATGTCTTATATAAAAGTCTGATAGGTCTGATTATAAATTTCATTTATTTTGATTATTAAAATTTGACATTATAGGTTATAGTTGGTATAGGCACAGAAAATATAGAAGTTTTATAAGCTTTTATCTGACCATCTGTTGTAATAAAAAAGATAGAATAAGGATTATTTCTTCCTAAGACATTATAAACAGATATATTCCAGAAACTATGTGATAATTTTTTTATTTTATGATTGCCTTCGATATTAAAACCAAGATCTAGTCTGTAATAATCTGGAATTCTAAATTTGTTTCTATCACTATATAAGGTGTATTCCATGCCATTATAAATATAACTTCCAATAGGATAGGTAATTGGTCGTCCTGATTGATATACAAAATTACCAGATAAACTATATCTTTTGGTGAATTTATAATTTAAAACAGCACTTACTTCATGAGGTTTGTCGAAGTTTGTTGGAAAATAATGTCCATTGTTAACTTTTTCATCGATGAACTCGGTGTTTATTCTAATAAAAGTTCGGGAATAAGTATATCCTAACCAACCATTAAGTTTTCCTGCGTTCTTTTTTAATAATACTTCAACTCCGTATGCTTTTCCTTCGCCTTGTAAAAGTTGAGTTTCGGTATTTTCATTTAGTAACAATTCAGATCCCACTTTATAGTCTAATAAATTATTTGATTTTTTATAATAACCTTCTAAACTTAGTTCGATATTATCATTATCAAGATTTTTATAAAAGCCCAATGAAAATTGTTGTGCTTCTTGTGGAGCAATATTTAAATCAGACAGCTTCCACGAGTCAGTTGGTGATTGTGTGGTGTTATTTGTTAGTAAATGAATGTATTGAAAGGTTTTATCATAACTTGCTTTCACAGAGAAATCATCAGTAAACAAATAACGTGCTGCTATTCTTGGTTCGAAACCGCCATAAGTTTTAATGACTTCATTTTTCTTATAATGCTGTGTTCCGATAACGGTATTGTCATTAACGGGCGCATTACTTTCGTAAATTCTTTGCGTAGATTCACCAAGTGCAGAATATGTAGAGTAACGCAATCCTATGCTAATTAAGAATTTTTCACTAAGCGTGTAGTTATCTGAAAAATATATTGCCGATTCCAAAGCTTTTTCATCTTCTGTATTTACTGGAATTATGGTTGATTTAGGATCTTTCGGATTAAGATATCCCGGATCAACATTATAAAGTTTGCTTGAGACACCATAGTTAAAGGCATGTTTACTATTGAGTGCATAATTAGCATTGGCTATAAATTGGGTTTCATTTAATTTGTACCCATAATCAAAAGAATTAGGAGTTCCGTTATTATAGTCAATATTAAATTTATAATTACTATTGGTAAATATTAAGTCGGCCTTGCTTTTGCTACTAAAGGCGTGATTCCATTTCAATGAAACCAATGCATTACTATATTTATAAACCGAATCAGAAGAAATACTAAAACGATCTTTACTATAATATAGCGTAGATTCAATATTGTTATTGGTATTTATTTTGTGATTGTATTTTATAATTCCATCAAAAAATGCTGCCTGACTATTTTTTAAGGATTCATCATCCAGCGTTTTTAAAATCCATTCAGAATAAGTAGTTCTTACGCCAACTAATAAACTGGATTTGTTTTTTACTATTGGAGTCCCTATGGTAAGATTACTTGTGACAGAGCCAATTCCACCTTCACCAGAGAATTTCTCGGGATTGCCATTTTTAGAAGCAATGTCAAAAACAGAAGATAATCTTCCGCCAAACCTCGCAGGAATACTACCTTTATATATGTCTACTTTGCTTGTCGTATAAGGATTAACAGCAGAGAAAAAACCTAAAAAGTGAGAGGTATTATATAAAACTGCATTGTCTAAAAGAATTAAATTTTGATCGTCTTTTCCTCCTCTAACATTAAATCCTGCAGAACCTTCTCCTGTAGTTTTTATTCCTGGTAAGGTTGTAGCAACTCTAAAAATGTCTCTTTCGCCAAGAACAAGAGGGATATTTTTTATTCCTTCAACATCAATGCTGGAAACCCCTGCAATAACATTTTTTACATTTTTGTCTGCATTCTTCTTTATAATGACTTCGTCTAATTCGTTTATACTTTCATATAAAGTAATGTCTAATTGACCATTATCATAAACCATTAGGGTTTCTACTTCTTTCTTGAAATTGATCGATTCGATTTCGATGTAATTAAGCCCAAATGGTACCTGAAGCGCATAATAGCCTTCATTATTAGTTACCGTACTTATGCTTTGATCACGAACTTTAATGCTTACATTAGAAACTGTTTTTCCTGTTTTTTTATTTTTTATAAATCCCGAAAGTGTATAGAATTTGGATTCCCTACCTTTTTTTTCTTTTCCAATATAGGTAATGCCTGAATTAATATTATTGTGTTTTAATGTATCATATTGTTGCTGAAATACAGGTTTTGCTAAAACGACAGCTTCAACCTTGTTTGGCTGGGTAGTAGTCGAAGGTTCAAAATAATCATCAGGTAGCGAATCGTAAATAATGCTGTTTTTTATCAGGATTATTTCTTTATCAGTTATAAAATAATTGAGATCGGTTTTCTCAAAAATACTGGTTAATAT
>RCUJ01001507.1_pt1 | contig 12349 bp, 5 predicted proteins | sample 2166321 | NCBI WGS metagenome assembly RCUJ01 (sample SAMN09932808, study PRJNA488358) | compost metagenome | feature: garden; material: soil; isolation source: compost soil in an enriched community after 118 h of incubation | place: Germany: Experimental Botanical Garden Goettingen | collected... | reverse complement strand
CGGTTTAAAAAAAACAACAATTTAAATATTATTTATAACCTGGATTTTGCCATTCTGCTTTTTGCGCAGCAGATAAGTTAGAACCATCCTCATTCAATAATCCATCAATAAATGATTGTGGAATTGGACGTAGCTCGTGTTTATTGGCAGTAATATTTGTGGCTGCCTCAGCATTGAATGCTTTTGCACGTTTAATAAGCAATCCTGTACGAGATAGTGTTTCCCAACGTTGCCATTCTCCTAATAATTCGCGAGTTGATTCATTAAGAATAAAGTTTATTGCACGTTCCTTATCTGTTGCGGCACCAACTTTAGCGATAACCGCCTCGTCTTCTGCCGGCAGGTTACCAGGGAATGTTGTCAATCTTAAATCAGATGCAGCTGTTGTAACAGGTATTGTTGGATTAGACAAATAATACGTATTCATATCTAAATTTGAAGCCGTAAAATTCGTCGCATTCGTTCCTGTATTTAAAGCATTCACTTTAAACGCTTGGGAACCATCATTATAATAAGATCTATTTTCTCCAGCTTTCCACTGTGCTCTTGCTCTTACTACGTTAATATCCTGCATTGCATTTCCGAATTGATTAAGACGAACATAACATTCTGCGCGTATCAAATAAGTTTCAGCAAGACGAGCCATAATTACATCGCGGTGCGCATCACCTCTTTCAGCAGTACGAGAACCATCTTCTGTTTTATTGATACCAGCGAAGAAGTTACAAATTGGCTGGTTTTTAAATGTAGGGGCAACATAAGTTCCGTTTTGATACAATACCAAAGAGTTTGGAACAAATTGTCCTTTTTTAACTGCTAAAGTTCCTGAAGTAGGAGTTTGTCTTGCTCCTGTATTCCATTCTGGTAAACGACCCGCTGCATCTGTCCAGGTTGGACCCTGAACTGTGGCACCAAATTTAGCAGTGTTATAAGTATTGTCGTTTTTAGTATTTAAAATCATTACAATAGCCGGATCTCCAATTTTAACTCCAGCCGGATTAGGAGTTATCACAGTATTTGCTCCGTAAACAGTTCTAAAAGTTTTCCACATACGAGCATCATTTACGTGATCAAAAACCGAGTACGTATATTCTGTAGGACGACAACGTTGAAAATCCATACTTCCAATCCAAACACCACGTTTTACCCATCCTCCGGAAAAACTAGAAAACTGAGGAGCAAAATAGTTATAAGTACGGTTTCCAAAACGACCCACTGTAGCAGCATCACCATTGTGACCAGCAGCCATCAAAATTTCATTCAATTGCTCATTCGGACAATCAATTCCTGTCCAGTTTGCATATAAATCACTATAATTAGGTGTTAATGGACCACGCGCTGTAATAGCATACGAACAAGCATCAATTGCTTCTTTAAGATCTGCATCTTTGTAAGCGCTATTCCAGGCATCATTACGCTCTGAAGAACGGAACAATAATGATTTTGCCAAAAAATGTGCAGCAGTTGCTTTTGTCCAGGTAATACCTTTTCCATAAGTAAAAACTTCACCCTCAAAAAGACTATAGGCATTACGGAAATCAGAGATTACCTGCTCCCAGCATTTCTCTTCTGAAGCGCGCTCATAGTTACGAACAACTCCTTCAACAGGTACTGTTTGAAGAACAACACCTCCATACTGCGCAACTAGCCTATAATAATTATACCCTCTTAAAAAGTAGGCATGAGCCAAACAACGATTTCTCACTTTTAGATCCGGAATTACTTTTTCCGCCTTAGCAATGATAGTGTTACAAGAGGCAATACCATAGTACATTTCATCCCAAAGTGCATCTGGGTTAGTTGCATTTCCATTAGCCGCTCCCGTTGCTGGTGACGCGCCTACTGGTCCAAAGCGGTTATCATAGGTATTCCACATTTCGTTGGTAAGGTCATTTGCATTGGTAAACTCATCGGTACCATAAAGCGTATTTCCATACGACCATTCAAAACCAAAATGCCAGCGGATATTACCATAAAGAGATACTGTTAAAGCCTGAAGACCCTCCGGAGTATCAAAATAAGCGGTCGAATACGCATTTGTTTGTTCTTCATCCAGAAAATCCTTTGTACACGAGGTAAAAGACAGTCCCGCCATTAATAAAAGACCGATTCCGATATTTTTTATATTATTCATTTTTTTACTTTTATTGTTATACTTCAATTCGCCACAATATATTATTAAAACCCAACCTCAATACCCATAACGAAACTACGATTGAAATAAGTTTTATCCGTGTCAAAATCATACCAGTCTAAAGATTGGTAAATACTTCCAGGATTTACAGCTTGCACATAAAGTTTCATGTTTGCCAATCCAACTTTATTTGCAACATCTTTAGATAAATTATAACCCAAAGAAATATTACGAATTTTTACAAATGATGCCTTTTGAAAACCAACAAGTCCAGAAAATGGATCTTGTGAACCTGAAGATGCCTGTCCAAGAATTGGTTTTTGGAATTCAGCATTTGGATTATCCGGAGTCCAATAATCTGTTTCACGTTGATTAGAATGAGCAGTTAGCGCTTCTCCTTTTAAATCACTGGTATATCCTGTACGTCCGTAAAGGTTTATTCCAAGATCAAAACCTTTGTAAGTAAAGTTGTTATTCCATCCCATGGTCCAGTTAGGATTACTATTACCTAAAACTACACGGTCGGCAGCGTCCATTTTATAATCACCATTTTGATCTTTAGGACGCACGTTACCAGGTGTAAACTTATAACTATTAGCATTCCATTTTGCCATTTCAGCAAGATCTTCAGTAGTGTTCTGCCATATACCCTGATAATCATACCCATAACGAACATTGATTGACTGTCCAATGAACCATGAGTTACTTACCATGTCTTGTGCGCCATTTGCTAGACCCACAATTTCGTCTTTTTGCCACGCGCCATTTAAATTAGTTTCCCATGTAAAGCCACTAGCAGTTTGTATTGGAATAAGATTTAGCGTTACTTCGACCCCATGGTTTTTTGTTTCACCAACATTTGCAACGATATAAGGATATCCTGAAACAGTTGGTGTTTTTACTTGTAATAACAAAGCATCCGTACTAGATTTATAAGCATCAATAGTACCACTGATTCTGTTATTTAAGAAACTAAAATCAACACCAACGTTATATTGTGTGGTTTTCTCCCAACCCAAACCTTTATTAGGCATCCCAGTCTGACTATTGGTATAATAAGGCTCATTTGTCGTAAAACCTGGCTGATTGCTCATACCGTTAAAAGGAAGGAATAACTGACTGATATTTCCGAGTGTCCCATAAGGATCAACTGAAGAGTTACCAGAAACTCCAACACCTAAACGAAATTTTAAATTCTCAATCCAATCTACATTTTTTAAGAATTCTTCGTTATTGATACGCCAAGCCACAGCCGTAGAAGGGAAAAAGTCCCATTTATGTCCATCAGACAACTGCGAAACTCCATCCCAACGTCCTGAAACAGTCAATAAATAACGGTTATCAAATCCGTAATTGGCGCGGGCCATATAAGAAGTAATTGCACGTTGATTAAGACCAGAGCTCATACGTGCATTATTAGCAGCATTTGTAGCATCTACCGATCCCATTGCATTCCATAAAAAAGAAGGCTTAGGAATATTATTAGCGCTCATTTCAGAAGTTTCATAATCCCAAGATGATGCTGTTTGTAACAAAGTTGCACCAACTTTATGCTTAGTTGCAAATGTACGGTCATAGCTAATAATATTATCCAGAGTCCATGAAAGATCACGACGATTTTTAAGACGGGCAAAGTTAACACCTGTACTACCATTTGAATTAATTTTCAGAGATGATGTTCCATCAATATAAACTCCTTCTCTCCAATGACGAAAATCAGGTCCAAAATTTATTTTATAACTAAGTCCCTCCAATGATTTGGTCATTTTACCAAAATCTAAAGTAGCAGAAAAATTAGCCAAAACACGCATAATTTGTGATTGCTGCGTACTTTTATCCCATTCATTCATAATGGTATAAATACCCGATTCACCACCTGGATTAATAATCAAATTGCCATTTGCATCATAAGGAACAGCAATATTATAAACAGATTTAGCAGCTCCGTAGATCGCATCTGGCGCTGTACCACTTCTTGCATTCAAAGTCGACATACCATAATCTTGTTCACTCCATGAAACATTAAAAGAGGCATTCATTTTAAACCATGGAACCGGAGTGATATTTGAAGTCAATTTTGCTGTATAACGTTTATACCATTGTCCTTTTTGAGTACCCTGGTTATCCAAATACCCTATAGATCCGTAAGTGTTTACTTTTTCAGAACCTCCACTAGCACTTATAACGTGCTCCGTACTTATTCCTCCCTGAGTTACTAAATCGGTCCAGTCTGTATTGGTTACTTTTGAAGCATCCCAAGTTCCGCCGGCCCATCCTTTTAAGACATTATCTCTTGATGTTTGACCGTCTAAGGCACTATCAAAAATCAATCTGTCATTTGCCAAAGTAGGTGTAGCCGGATTAGCATATTTAGTTGGATCCAAATTGTAGGCTGCCCAACGTCTGAACGTGATAAAATCAGAGGCGCTCATTGATGGTGATCTGTCAACAATTTGAGAAGTAGTTACTGTACCTGCATAATTTAAAGTAAATCTGCCTGCTTTCCCTTGTTTGGTTGTTACAATTATAACTCCATTTGCACCACGGGATCCATAAATTGCCGTAGCAGATGCATCTTTAAGAATATCCATCGATTCAATATCTCTTGGATTAAGGGTTTCGATAGCAGACCCAGACAACAATGGCACACCATCTACAACATACAAAGGATCATTAAGATCTTTAGTTGTAGAGCGATTCCCCCTAATACGCACTGTACCAAGAGATCCCGGACGCTCGTTTGTGGTGATATCAACACCCGCAACTTTACCCTGTAAGGCTTCAGTAGCATTTGACACAGGCCTATTCATTAATTGTTCAGCAGAAACACTTGAAACTGATCCAGTTACATCAGATTTCTTCTGAGTTCCATAACCAACAACAACAATCTCGTTAAGTTGTGATATTTCTTCAGCAAGTTTTACATTAATTTCTGAATTTTGTCCAACAGTCATCTCAACTGTTTTTGAACCAGTAGAAGAAAAGACCAATACCTGACCAGCACTTGCGTTAATTGAGTATTTCCCATCAAAGTCAGTACTGGTTCCTTGTTTTGTTCCTTTTAAAAGCACATTTGCTCCTGGTATAGGTAATCCCGAGGCATCTGTAATTGTACCTTTAACAACTTTGTTCTGCGCATAACCCGATGTCTGCAATAATGCAAACAGGGCCAAAATCAGCAAAAGACTAAATTTGTTTTTCATAAAAAGTTTAAATTTGGTTAATTAATAGTTAATCCAAATTTATCCAGAAGTGCTTCTCACAGCATCCTGTAGTATCCTGCTAACTTTCAGTGTATTACAAATTATTTTAACATATTTTTACGAAAAAAAAGTCAGAACTAATTGATTTTCAATATTAAACAAAATATAAAAGCAAGAGTTGTTAATATAAAAATAATTGAATATTTTTTTTTCATATATGATATTTATGTTCTAAAAAAATTAAGAAATAGAGAAATATCATATATACTATTTAATACATGATATTTTTCAAAATTCAATTCTAAAAAAAGTAAATAATCTTTACCGAAATAAATCCTTTTTCACAGGACTTCATACAAAAAAACCGTCCCAAAAATGAGACGGCTTCCTTCTAAACAAAAAAATAAAAAATTTACTTATTAATCGTATCCAGGATTTTGATCATAAAGTCCAGGCACAGCCAAAAGTTCCTGCAACGGAATAGGGTACAATAATGAGTTATTGTCAATTACTCTAATTTTATTACCGGTATCCTCAGCTATTCTCCATGCATTCATAATCGTTACCGCTTTTCCAGATCTGATTAAATCAAACCATCTTGTACCTTCAGAGAAAAATTCTTTTCTTCTTTCATCAAACAATTGATCTAAAGTAATATTTACAGCATTTGCCGGTACACCAGCTCTGGTTCTAACCTGATTAACAATTGCATCTACATCTGCCTGAGTTCCACCACCGCCATGTAATGTACATTCTGCCATTAACATCAATACATCAGTATAACGTGTTACCATAAAATCTACACCCCAATCTTCACGACCATTTCCGTATCTTGTTGGGTCTATATATTTTATGAAAACTGGCTCTGTATAAGTTCCTTTGTAAGTTCCAGAAGCTACTGAATAACTTGTAGCAATACCGGCAATTTTTCTTTTATCAGCGGCCGCGAACATATTTAAAAATCCTTTCGAAATTGGTTTAGCTTCTAAAGATCCCTGTGCAGATAAATTTACGGAAGCAAAATAAGGCTCGTATCCAACTTCAACCATAAAATTTCCTCCAACCGGGGTTGAAATATTTTGCGTGTAAGGAATAGTTAATACATTCTCTTTGTTTGCAAGACCTTCTGTTTTAAAAATGGTTGCGTAATCTGTTCCAAAAGTATATAATCCGCTTATTTTAATGTCATTTAATTCTTTATACGCTTTATCCCATTCGTTTAATCCAAGCATAGCACCATCAATTCCGTATTTTGGGCTAGAGCGTGTCATGTAAACCAAACCTAGTAAGGATTTTGCTCCATATTTTGTTACTCTTCCAAAATTAGCTGCATCGTAAGTTGGACTAAGATCTGCAATAGCTAAATTCAAATCAGAAATAATTAAATCATAAATTTCAGTTACGGGAGTTCTTCCAACTTTAGAGGCTTCCTGTACCGTCATTGTTCGATCAATTAATGGAACTCTTCCAAACCATCTGATCAAATCAAAATAACAAAACGCTCTTAGAAAACGAGCTTCAGCTGCCATTGCTGCTTTATCTGCAGGATTGGTAAAGATTGCGTCTCCTTTTTCTGCAAGTTTTTCCAACAACTGATTTGCTTTATATATTGCATTGTAATTACTTGTATAAGCCTCTTTTACATAAGTATTAGAACTGATAGAAGTATAAAAACTATTGATCCCTTCCCAATCTCTTGATGCTGTTGTTGTTGCCAATAAGTTGTCTGATCTTGTTTCACTTAAATTTAAAACTCTGTTTGCATAACCATACGTTCCTGCTCCGTGAAAAGCTACTGAATAAGTTGCATTTCTTGCCTGAGCAAAATCACCCGGAGTAGCATAAAAATTCTCAATTGTCCCTTGTGATAAAGGCAATTGATTCAACTCATCTGTACAAGATGTCAGCGCAAATAATACAGCGCCTGCCATTAAATAAATATATTTTTTCATTTTCTTTTAATTAAAATTAATGTTAAGTCCGATAACTAAAGATTTTGCTAAAGGAGCTCCACCATAATCAACTGGTACAGCAAAATCAGAGCTTGAACTTGCTGAAGTATTTACCGCTTCAGGGTTGAAACCAACTTTGTATTTATTCCAATAGAACCAGTTTTCTCCTGTCACATATAATCTTGCGTTATCAATTCTTTTAATTCCTTTTAATGCTTGTCTTAAATTATATCCGATAGAAATATTTCTAACACTTATATAATCAGATTTATATAACCAGTCAGAGTTTGCCTGATAACCAAAAGAAGTTCTCCAGTTTCCTCTTACTGCAGGGTCAACATTTAGAGAATTCTCTACAGATCCCATTCCGGTACGATCAATAGCACGTCCTGTTAATCCGTAAACTGTTCCTCCATTTTGTCCCTGAACTAAAATATTCAAATCAATGTCTTTGTATTTAAAAGTATTCGTAATTCCCCACGTATATTTTGGAGTTGGATTCCCTAAATCTATACGGTCTTCTGAGTTAATTTTTTTATCTCCGTTCTGATCTACATATCTTGGATCTCCAAGAACCAATTTGTTTCCTCCAATAGTTGTTCCGCCTGTATCGATATCAGCCTGACTAACTACTCCATTTTGTTTTAATCCAAAAATGGTATACATTGGTTTGCCAACTTCTAATTTTATAAAAGGGATTCCTCCATCAAAAGAATTACTAATTTCAATTTTGTCCTGACCTGGACCTAAAGCCACCACTTTATTTTCGTTATGACTAATATTTGCTGATGTTCTCCATTCAAAACTAGGAGTTTTAACGTTTAAAGAGTTCATTTCGAATTCCCATCCCTGATTTTGTACTTCACCAATATTGGTTTGAAATGTGCCGAATCCAGAAGAACTTGGAGTCGGAACTCTTAAAAGCAATTCGTTATTATTTTTTCTGTAGACTTCAAATGTTCCACTAAGTCTGTTTTTTATGAATGCGAAATCCAATCCAAAATCTATACTTTTTGATTCTTCCCAATGTAAGTCTGAGTTTGGAATCGAAGCTGCTCCCTGACCTGCCGCAGCTGCACCACCAAGTGAATAATTGAATGACCCAAGAGTTGCATATTGAGCATAACTTCCAATATTATTACTTCCGTTTGTACCTGCACTGGCTCTTAATTTTAATTCTGTTAACCAGTCAACATCTTGTAAAAACGCTTCTTGTTTTACCCTCCATCCCAGAGAAAGAGATGAAAAAGTCCCCCATCTTCTATCAGTACCAAATTTCGAAGAACCATCACGTCTTATACTTGCTGCCAGAATATATTTTTCTTTGAAATTGTACTGAAGACGAGTGAAATAAGAAAGTAATGTGTTTTTTTCTGCAGTTGTTGAACCGATAGATCCTGCAGGCAATGTCTCTATAGTTGAGCTGTTATAAAGCGCTCCTGAAGACATTGTAGATTTTGTAATTTCATACTTATTAAAAGATTGTCCTAAAAGCACATTAAAACTGTGGTTTCCAAAAGTTTTATCATAAGTAAGGGTGTTCTCGTTGACAATATTTTGCCTTCTGTATGTATTGTAAGCTCCTCTGATACTAGCAATTACATCATTTGGAGTATAGCTTTCATTCACATTATCTGAGTTATCAAAGTTAATGGTGCTTTTGAAGGTAAAACTTTTAGCAAACTGATAGCTGGCATATCCAGAAATCAAAGTTCTATACATCGAGTTTCTACCTGTTCTGGCTAAAGCATTCAACATATTGGTTGTACTTGATCCCCATGCATATCGCGTTGTATATTTTTCTCCTGCCGCATTTGAAGCACTTTCAAAAACCGGAGTTGCAGTAAGGGCTTTAAACAAAGTATTGTCTTTTCCTTCAACTCCCGGATCATTTTTAATAGAATAAGATGGCGCTAAATTGATTCCCATCTTAAAGCTTTCTGATAATTTAACATCAATATTTGCTCTTCCCGAAAAAAGAGTATAATCAGTACCAACAATATATCCGGTATTTTTTTGATAGTTTGCAGAAACATAATAATTCACAGCATCCGTAGCACCAGAAGCAGTTAATTGATAATTACTAAATTCTCCCGTACGAAAAACTTTATCCTGCCAATCAATGTAATCTAATCCCGGGTGACCTGGAATATCCCATCTATCGTCATACAAATAGGTATAATATCTGCTGTTACTTGGAATAAGAGGCGCTGTTGGATTCTTTAAATTATAAGCAGCAATTCTTTCAGCATTAGTCTGACTGGCAGAAGCACCTGCAATTCCAGATCCAAGCCACTGTCCGTCAATCATTGTTTTTGCACGGTTAATCCATCCCTGAGCATCAAGCATATCAACTCTGTTTGCTTCTTTATTAACTCCTCCATAAGTATTAAAAGTAAATTGTGGTTTTCCTTTTTTACCCTTTTTTGTTGTGATGATAACCACACCATTAGAAGCACGAGAACCATAAATTGCAGCAGCAGCAGCGTCTTTTAAAACTTCAACAGAAGCCACATCATTAGGGTTCATATTATCCAGTGGACTTCCGTTTGAAAACCCTCCATTAGAATTTGATCCTTCTGTATAAATAGGGAATCCATCAACAACGTACAATGGCTCGTTTCCGGCAGTAATAGAACCTGAACCTCTAATTTCGATACTAAAAGGCTGCCCTGGCAAACCTGTCGTTTGTTTAACACGAACCCCTGCTACCTGTCCGATCAAACCCTGATCTATTCTTGAAATTGGCCTTTCTGTAAAGTTCTCTGTTTTAATTCCGGATATGGCACCACTAGTTAACTTTTTCTTTTGGGTACCGTAACCAATAACTACTACTTCATTTAAATTTGAACTTTCAGCATCTAAAGAAATATTGTAACTATTTGAAGCTCCAATTACTTGTTCTTTTTTGATAAATCCCACAAACGAAAAAATCAAAGTTTCTCCAGGAGTTACAGAAATACTGTATTTTCCATCAAAGTCGGTACTCGCTCCTCGATTTGTTCCCTTAACAATTACATTAACTCCCGGAATAGAGAGTTTGGACGGATCCGTAACTGTTCCTGTAACCGTTTTGTTTTGCGCATAGCCTGATGTATGCAAAAGCGCAAACAAGGCCATGATCAGCAAAAGATTAAATTTGTTTTTCATAAAAAGTTAAATTTGGTTAATTAATTAGTTTACCCAAATCTATTTAGAAGAAGATTGCACAGCATCCTGTAGTATCCTGTTAACTCTCAGCATTTTATAAATCATTTTATGCTTATTTTAACTAAAAAACTATTCAACTTATTGATTTTCAATATTAAACAAAGCATTACGGCAACAACTAATAATATCAAAATAAAAGATCATTTTTTTTTCATATATCATATTTATCTTCTAAAAAAACTGAGAAATAAAAACATTTACAAAGACATTTTTAAAATATTTTCCACATTTGAATAGCTCTAATTCGTTCTCATTCCTCCTGAATTAGTTATTTACTTATTGTATTTTTTATTAGCTTAAATTTTAACATACAGTACGGGATACTATATAAAGAATTATATAATATATTGCGGCAAATTAATAAGCTTATTTTAAGACTTTCAATGCAACTAAATCAAAAAATTAACTGTTTTACAGAAATAAATTCAAGAGTACTTGCAAATGCTTTGTGGTATTACAATCAGTCTAAATCTTATTGTTTATTGTCAAATTATTACATTTATTATTCAGTATGATCCCAGAGACAGAACACATTATAGTCAAAATCAAAGAACATTCAAGTGTTCCTAAATTTATTCAGGTAGCAAACAGTATAGCCGCTGATATCGAGTCCGGAATAATAAAAACAGGGCAGCGTCTCCCATCAATTAATGAATTAAGTGATAAAAATTCGATGTCAAGGGATACTGCCGAAAAAGCATACAAAGTTTTACGTGACCGTTACCTCGTTATCTCTGTAAAAGGAGTTGGAAACTTTGTGCGTGATATAAATTCAGATATTAAAACTGATGTTTTCTTTCTCATCAATAAACCCAGTTCTTATAAAATGGAAGTTTATAATGCTTTTGTTGATACTATAGGTCTAAAAGGACGCGTAAATATGTATATTTATTATTGTGATGAGCAACTCTTCATTAATTCCCTTAAAAAAAACATTAATAATTACAATTACTTCATCATTATGCCTCACTTCATAGGCAAAGGGAAAAGCCATGTTAACTATACTCCAAAGGTGATTAAAGCTATTGAAGCTATTCCAAAAGAAAAATTAGTAATACTTGACAATTCTTATTCTGAAATATCAGGAACTTTTACAGCTATTTATCAAGATTATAAAAAAGATATTGCTCAGGCTCTGGAAGAAGGTGTGGAGAAAGTAAAAAAATATAAAAAATTTATATTAGTATACCCCAGCAAATCTCTTTTCCCCTACCCTAAGGCAGTTTTACAAGGATTTGTGCAATTTTGCAAAAAACATCAAATGGATTTTGAAGTTCTTGACGAAATCTATCCTGATCAGGAATTTGATTCCAGTGAAGCTTATATCACACTTGAAGATAGTGACCTTGTAAATTTGATACAGCAGATCAGGGCGAAAAATTTGACCATGGGCGTTAATGTAGGCGTTATTTCGTATAACGAAACCCCACTCAAAGCGCTTTTAGGGATAACAGTTATTAGTACTGATTTTCAAGCAATGGGAGAACAAGCTGCGAAACTACTCCTTAGTGGTAAAAAAGAATTCATTAAAAACCCCTTCCAGTACATAGAACGGAATTCCTTATAAAAAACCCATTATAATTTGGCTTCAAATTCTATACTTGCTCGTTTAAGATTTAAATATTTTAACGATATTTTTAATAAATAATACTGCTGAGAAAAATAAATCAAGTCTCTTTGAAGGTTTGTTATTTTGATACATCGTTAAGGATCAAAGCTTTGGTATTTTTGATTATTTTATATTTATTGTAACTAAAATTAATTTAACCTATTTGTTTTAAAGTGTCAAATTCGTAAATATATTATACAAACTTTTATTGAAATAATTTTCAGTATTTCACATCTTTTTT
>RCUJ01001506.1_pt1 | contig 12350 bp, 13 predicted proteins | sample 2166321 | NCBI WGS metagenome assembly RCUJ01 (sample SAMN09932808, study PRJNA488358) | compost metagenome | feature: garden; material: soil; isolation source: compost soil in an enriched community after 118 h of incubation | place: Germany: Experimental Botanical Garden Goettingen | collected... | reverse complement strand
GATTGTCGACCCGCGTCACCGCCGTCAGGTAGTGATCGCGCCCGGTGCCCTTGGGTGGCGGATGGATCTCCTCCCAGTTCATGTTGACGATGCGCTCCACCGAGCGCACCAGGAAGCCCTGGGTCTTGGTGTTGTACTCCGTGATGATCACAAAGGGATTACTTTGATCTTTCAACCCGCCCGACCCGGTGGCCATGGCCAGATCCAGAATCGGAATGGTCGCCCCCCGAATACTGGCGACACCGCACACGACAGGATTGGATTTGGGCATCACGGTCAGTTTCGGGCATTGCAGCACCTCCCGGACCTTGAAAACGTTAATCCCGTAGAGCTGTGGGCCGTCGAGACGGAACAACAACAGCTCCAGGCGATTCTGCCCTACCAGTTGCGTGCGCTGGTTTACTGCATCCATTACACCAGCCATGCCCAGACTCCTACACCAACGCTAAGTGTGTTGCGACGCACATTCATCACTAAACGGCACGGCGCTTGCTTTTGAACTGCCATGAACGTGAACACGACATTATTCCGACGCCTGACCTCAACCTGCCGCCGATGGCGCTGCATGGTTGCGGTGGCGTGTGTTTTCAACGCTGGCAGCCCTGCCCTTGCCGACCCGGTTACCTTGCCTGATCTACTTATCGGCGTCACTCAGGGCTTTCTTGAATTCACCGTAGAAGACTATCTGGCCACCAGTCAAACCGAAGGCCGCTATGAAATCGAGGTCAATCAACTCGACCCCCGCTTGCGCATGCCCATGTGCGACAAGGAATTGACAGCGACGCTGGAAAGCCCCGCCAAGCCGTTGGGACGCGTCACGGTGCGGGTGCGGTGTGACGGCGCCTCCCCCTGGACAGTCTTCGTCCCCGCCCAGGTCCGCCTGTTCCGCGAGGTCGTGACCACCACCCGGCCCCTCAAGCGCGCCGGGATCATCGAGCCTTTCGACGTGATGCTGCGCGAGCGCGACATCAGCCTGATCAACCTGGGGTACCTGACGAACGTTGATCAGGCGATCGGGCAAAAACTTGTCCGATCCATGGTCAATGACCAGGTCATTACTCTGGTTCACATGGAACAGGCAGAAGTCGTGCGCAAGGGCGACCAGGTCGTGATCACTGCCCGCAGCGGAACCCTCAGCGTACGAATGCCGGGCGAAGCTCTGGCCAATGGCGGTTTGAACGAGCAGATCCGGGTCAAGAACCTGAACTCTCAACGGGTGATCAAGGCGCAAGTGACCGCGCCCGGCCAGGTTGAAGTCGCCATGTAGAGCACTGGCGCGTAATCGACCCATTCCCTAAACTGTGCCTCACGCAGGGCAAATGCCGACGCGCCCGCGCTCATGGATAAATGAGCCTAAAGTTTTTTCGGGATTGGCCGAAAACATGGCAAGCGTCCAAATTCCCAGAGGTTTTTTCATCATGGTCATTGATTTCAGCCGCATAAACAGCGCACCCACGCTCACGAGCAGTTCGCGTACCGGCGCCCCCCAGGAAACCGGTGAAGCCGCCAGAACCGCGCCGCTGTCGACCCAGACCGAACAGGTCGGGGCCAGCCAGAGCGGGGAATCGGTACACCTCAGCAACGAGGCTCAGCAGTTGCAGAAGATCACGGACACGCTGCGCGAAGAGCCTGCCGTCGACAAGGCCCGCGTGGCCGAGTTGAAAGCCGCCATTGCCGATGGCAGTTATAAAGTCGACAGCAACCGCGTCGCCAGCAAACTGCTCAACTTCGAAGCCCAGCGCTAGCCGACGGCCGGCGCCAGGGCTTTTGGACGCTAAAAACCCAAGGCCAGCCATGCACGATACTAATTTACTGCAACTGATCACCGATGATTTTGCTCCAGCGCAACAGTTGCTGGATTTGCTGCAGCAAGAATCCCTTGCCCTGCACGGTCGCGACATGCCGCTGCTGGAGACCATTCTGGCCAGCAAGCAAGGCCTGATCATTCTGCTGGAGCAGCATGGCCGCCGGCGCAGCGAAGTGCTGGCCAGCCTCAACCTGCCGACTGACCGCAGCGGCCTGGAGCAACTCGCCGCCCACTCCGGCATTGGCCAGGAACTGTTGGCGCAAAGCGATGTGCTCAATCAACTGCTCAAAGACTGCCAGGCCGCCAATGAGCGCAATGGCCGCTCGATCCAGGTGCAACAAGCCAGCACCGCCCATCAGTTGAAAATCCTCAACGGAGGCGAGTCTCCAACCCTTTACGACGCTCGCGGATCAACCGCCATGCTGGTGAAGCCTCGCCCACTCAGCCAGGCCTGACCCCATCATTCAGTGCGCCCTATGAAGGCGCCAAACATGCTGGCAGAATGCTAGCCTTGCGTGTGACCGTATCCTGCCTGGAGATTGAAAAGCCGTGTTCAACGCCTCAAACGCGGAAGATGCTCCGCAGCCACCAAAGGTGCTCGCGACCCCTTTGGAAATCGCCGGTCATCTGCGAATGCTGCAAGAGAGCCACGATCCCCTGATCATTACGTTCCATGAACGCAGCCAGCGTTTCCAGAGCTATCTGGTCGAAGTGGATCGCGAGAACGACATGCTCGCGCTGGACGAAATGATCCCCCGCGATGGCGAGCGCTTCCTGCTGGCAGGCGAACCTTTCCGCATCGAAGGCTTTCACGAAGGCGTACGTATTGCCTGGGAAAGCAACGGCCCGTTGACCATCGACGAATCCACGGGTGGTCGCTGTTACCGTGGCACGCTGCCCGATGAGGTGGTGTACCACCAGCGTCGCAATGCCTTTCGTGCCGCCTTGAAACTGGCGCAACTGGTCAACATCGAACTGGCTGGCGAAAAACTCAAGACGCCCTTGAACGGCAAGTTACTGGACATTTCAGCAACCGGCTGCAAGCTGCGTTTTGACGGTAACATCACCAACGGCCTGCAACTGGGCCAGGTCTACGAGCGCTTTGTCGCCGCCCTGCCCTTCGGCAGCATGACGGCCCCGGTAGAACTGCGTTACCTGCATCACGAAGAAAAAATCGACACCACCTTCGCCGGCGTGCGTTTTCACAACATGAGCGGTCTGGTGCAGCGCCAGGTCGAGCGTTTTGTCTATCAGTTGCAGCGCGAGGCACGTCGCTTCGACAAAGACGACTTCTGATCCGACGGCATCAAAAAACGGGCAGTCCCTGACGGTGACTGCCCGTTTTTTTTGCCCTCAGGGCCTGGCGCCACTCAGGTCTGACGGATACTCCGGCGGCGGATCCTCGGGGTCGGAGCCGGACTCATCGGCCTGGCTATCCGGTTGTACCCCGGACTCAGGGTCCGGCTCAGGGCTGGCACCGTTTTGCATCTGATCCTGCACCACCTGCTCATCCACCCGCGGGTCGAGCGCCGCCACCAAGGGTGAGCTGGTCATGTTGTCGGGCATCGCGACGTGATGCAGCGGCGCGTCATCGACCTGATGCAGGTTGGTCACCGCTTTCGGGCGAATTCGCCACACCAGGACCAGGGCAAAGAAACTGAAAAACGCATAAAGCATCTGGCTGCCGAAATACTTCATCAGCACACCGGCCACCAGCGGCCCGATACTCGCGCCTACGCCGTAAGTCATCAACAGCATGGCCGTCAGCGACACCCGGCGATCGCCCTCGACGTGGTCGTTGGAAAACGCCACCGCCAGCGGATACAGGCAGAACTGCACGAGCGAGCAGGCGAAGCCGGCAATGAACAGCACCTCAAGCGGCACCTGCGGCATGATCGCCAGAGGCAAGGCCGCCAGCGCCAGGCAAATCGCAAAGCTGCGAATCAGCAGTGCCCGGTCATAGCGGTCCGACAACCAGCCCAACGGCCACTGCACCACCAGGCCGGCAAAGATGCAGCTGCCCATGAACAGACCCACCTGCTCGGTGGACAAGCCCTGCTGCGAGGCATAGAGCGGTGCCAGACCATAGAACGAGCCGACAATCAGCCCGGCCCCCAATACCGTGCTGAGCGACTGCGGCACCCGCTTCATGAAGAAGCGTGGCTCCATTGGAGCCGGGTGCAAGGGCGCCGGGTGAATGCGCCGGGTCAGGGTCACCGGCACCAGGCACAGGGCAAAACACAGCGCCACCAGCATCAGCAACTCCGGCCCCAAGGCCGGGTGCATGACCAGAATCAGTTGACCCAACACCAGGCCCAGGTAGGAGGCGATCATATAGCCGCTGAACACCACGCCGCGCTGCTTGGCGTCAGCCTGCTCGTTCAGCCAGCTCTCGATGACCATGTACTGGCACATCATGCCCAGCCCCACGACCACCCGCAGCATCAGCCAGGCCGGGAGCCAGTCGACCAACCCGTGACCGAGCACCGCCGCGCCGACGATCCCCGCACAGGCCGAATAAGCCCGGATATGCCCGACCCGGGCAATCAGCCGGTGACCGATTTTTCCGCCCAGCACCAGGCCGAAATAGTTGGCGGCCATCAATGCACCAACCCACAGACCGTCGACATGGTCCGCGGCGAGGCGCAGCGCCAGGTAGGTACTGAGTAAGCCCGAGCCGATCAACATCATCAGCGAGGCGAAATAAAGCGCTCGAAAGGATTTCCAGATTTGGCGCATCGGCGTTCCGGGCGGCTCCTTGCAGTGAGTATCGGGCTACCGTCAACGATAGCCCGACGGCGACGGGTCGGTTATGCCTGGGCTGCTAAAACGCGCCGCTCCCAGGGAGTGATTTCATCAAGGAAGCTGGTCAACTCCATGGTCTTCGAAGCGATGTAGCCTTCGATGAACTCCTTGCCGAACAGTTCCTTCGCCAACTGGCTACGTTTCAGACGCTCAAGAGCCGCATGCAAGGTACATGGCAGCGACAAACTTTCTGGCACTTCAAATTCGCCCTGGATGGGCGCTGTTGGCTCCAGCTGGTTCTCAATACCGTGCAGGCCCGCCGCAAGACTGGCGGCAATGGCCAGGTACGGGTTGGCGTCAGCGCCCGGCAGGCGGTTCTCGACCCGTCGCGCAACCGCTGCGCTGGCCGGAATCCGCAAGCCGGCCGCCCGGTTGTCGTGAGACCAGCAGGCGTTGTTCGGTGATGCGTAAGGATGGCACAGCCGCTGATAAGAGTTCACGTTCGGCGCGAACAGCGCCGTGAAATCCGCCATGGCCGCCTGCTGGCCACCAATGAAGTGCCGGAACCGGGCCGTCGGTTGCCCGGCCTCATCGCTGAACACATTACACCCGGTCGCGATCTCGACCACGCTCTGGTGAATGTGCATCGAACTGCCCGGCGTATGCGGCAGCGGCTTGGCCATGCACACCACGGTCAAGCCGTGCTTGAGCGCCACTTCCTTGAGCAGGTGCTTGAACAGGAAGGTCTGGTCGGCCAGCAGCAAGGGATCGCCGTGCAACAGGTTGATCTCGAACTGGCTGACGCCCATCTCGTGCATAAAGGTGTCGCGCGGCAACCCCAGCGCCGCCATGCATTCGTAGACTTCAGTGAAAAACGGCCGCAAGCCGTTGTTGGAACAGACGCTGAAGGCCGACTGACCGTTCTCGCGGCGCCCATCCAGGCCGACAGGCGGTTGGAAGGCCTGGGTCGGGTCAGTGTTGGGGGCAAACACGAAGAACTCCATCTCGGTTGCCACCACCGGTGCCAGGCCGAGCGCGGCATAACGGGCGATCACCGCTTTCAACTGGCCGCGTGTGGACAGTTGCGAGCTTGCGCCGCTCAACTCGTCGGCGTCACAGATGGCCAAAGCACGAGGCGGTTGGCTCCAGGGCAAGCGATGGATCTGTTGCGGGTCAGCGTTGAGCACCAGGTCGCCGTCGTCACTGCCGTAAAAGCGTGCGGGCGGGTAACCGCCCATGATGCATTGCAGCAGCACGCCCCGCGCCATCTGCAATCGTCGCCCCTCGAGGAAACCCTCAGTGGTCATTACCTTGCCGCGCGGCACGCCATTGAGGTCCGGCGTGACACACTCAATCTCATCAATGCCGGTCAATCGCTGCGCGAGTGAGCTCTGGCCATCGGTCGTCATGACTCAATCCTTGTTGTAATGCGGGCCGCGAACGGCGACATGTACAAAATAGGCTTCAGCCGTTCGGAATATCAAGCAGGCCCAACGAATAAAGCGCCTACGGCAGGTAAAGACTGAACAGCCCGCCGCCCAGCGGCCCGCCATTGCTGATCTCGGTGCGCCCCTGCACGCCATTGCGCTGGTGCAGCCGGGCAATGCGTGCGGCGAAATACAGACCCAGCCCGGTACTGCCACTGGCCGGATTGATGCCCTGCACATAGTCAGCCTGACGCTCGATCATCCGGATCGGGTAGCCCTCGCCATCGTCATTGATCGTCAGCACCAACTGCCCGGTTTCCTCGCCCACACTGATCAGCAGCGAACTGCGGGCATAGCGGATGGCATTGTTGATGGCGTTGGCCAGTACCGTGCCGATCAACTCACGATCAAAGAATCCGAGCGGGCTCAAGGGGTCGACCTCGTACGTCACCAGAATGCCGCGACTCTTGAACACCTCTTGATGCGCGGCCAATTGCGCTTCGATGAAATCGTCCAGTTCATGGTAGTCCGGGCGCAATGGCAACTGGTTGACGCCCAGTTTGTAGAGCCCCAGCAACTGCACCAGCATGCCGTTGAGATGGGCGAACTCGAAGTCGATCACGCCCTGCTCACAGCTTTGCTGCTGCGCTTCTGGCAAGCGAGCCAGCCACTGACCATGCGCCTGCATCAGCACGGCCAGGGAGTTCTTCATGTCGTGTACGGTGGAGGCAATCACCGTGGAAAAATCGAGCCCCGGTTCACTCTCATTCATTCGCCAAACGCCTTGTCTCGCAACTTTTGATAACGCGGATACCGCAGGTCACTCTCGGGCATCAGGCCGACCATCTTCAAGCAGCGACGGCATTCGTCCAGTAGCGTCGCGTCAAGGCTGGCCGTGCTCCCGTGCAGCAGCGACTGCGCCATGTTGAGGGCGATGCTGATGTTCTTCGGTTGCAGCAGCAGCGCACCGCGAAACAATTCCCGGGCTTCGGTCAGCGCACCGGCCTTGTAGCTGCGAACGCCCTGCCGGTTGAGGTCGGCCGCCGCGGTACCGGAATTGAGAATCGCAGGGTCGTCGGTCTGCTTGGCAATGCCCTGCATCACCACCGGGTCGTCACCGTAGATTTCCGCGCAGTTTTTCAACATCGAATTACCGGCGTCAGCCTGCCCCAGCATCTTCAACTGCTTGGCCACCAGCAACGCCGCTTCGGCGCTCATGAACTGCTCCATGCCATCGAGGCGGATCATCGCTTGCTCGGTGAGCTTGTCCGCGGTTTCGGCATCATTGATCAGCAGACTGGTGGCCTTCATCAGGCGGGCCCGGATCTGCAGGCCCGGGTCATTGGGATTGTCCTTGGCGACCGCGCTCAACGTCTGGTTGATCTCAAGGCGCGTGCGGGTATCCAGGCCTCTTTCGCTGCCCTTGCTGATCAGCGCGTGCGCCAGGCCGAGGTTGCTCTCCGGGTCCTTGAAGCGCGACTGCGCACCTTGGGATACCGCCTGGCGATAGGCGCGCGCGGAGGTGTCGAAGTCTTCGTTGGTCATCGCCAGCTTGCCCAGCAGGGCCTGTCGCCGCACCGCCAGGGGGGAAAGGCGAACCGCCTCTTCCAGTACACGCTGTGCCGTCCTGGTGTCGCCCTGGGCGACCAGCACATCGGCCAGTCCGTCGTACAACCCGGGCATCATCGGAAACACCTTCAGCGCCTTTTCGTACAACGTCTTGGCCTGGCCGGGCTGACCACGCTTGAACAGTAATCGCCCCAGACCGGCATAGGCCCAAGGCAGCGGGCGGTCCGCCAGAATGCTGTTGTACAGTCGCTCCAGCGCTTCGTTCTGGTTCATGTCGCGCAGCGCATCGGCGCGATAGCGCAGGCACAGCGGCGCATAGCGCGGGTCCTGCTTGCACAGGGCAACGCAGGCGTTCAGCACCTCGACCGGCTTGCCCCGATCCAGCGCCTGCATGATCGGCTTGAGCAAGGTCTTGCGCTGCTCCAGCCGCTCCAGCCGCTGGGCAAGCCCGGCGCGGTTGAACGGCTTGGTCAGGTAGGCATCCGGCTCATGTTCAAGGGCGCTGAGCACCATCGCCTGGCTACTCTCGGCGGTGACCATGAGGAACACACTTTCGTGGCTGATCAGCTTATCGACCATCAGGTCTTCGAGTACCTGCTGACCGTTTTTCTTGCCATCGCCCAGGTGGTAGTCCTGCAGGATGAAGTCGTAGCGCTTTTGCGAACACATGCGCAGCGCGGCCTCGCCGGTGTCGGCCGTGTCGACATCCTTGACCCCCAGCTCACGCAACATCGACCTGACGGAACTGCGGAAATCCGAGAAATCATCGACGATCAAAAAACTTTTTTGGTGGTACGCCAGCATCGAAGATTCCAGGCAATTAAGAAGATGAACCCAAAGACACATGCAACAGCCAGCTCAATGTCGCGGTCCGGTTTGGCGCAGCGCAGGACAACGACCCGTCGGGTTATCGGCCGCAATGGGCATTCCCTTGAAGGTGTCGGCAAACAATCACGAATTTGTCGGGAAATCCCATGGCCGATGGCATGACGACGGGCCAATTTGATCTATACCCAGTACTGCGGGTGTTGATCCCCCCTCGATCGCAGACTGCCAATGGCCCGTCGTATTGCGCCGGACTCATGGTCAATGCCTTGAACCGGGCAAGGAGTCAGCAATGGCTGAGTCAGGCAAGAAAATGAGCCTCACGGGGCTGACCACACTGGTGGCCGTGAACATGATGGGCTCGGGCATCATCATGCTGCCCACCAACATGGCCCAGCTTGGGGCCGTCTCGTTGCTGTCCTGGATATTCACCGCGATAGGCTCAATGGCCATCGCCTATTGCTTTGCCCAATGCGGGATATTTTGTCCACGTTCGGGCGGGATGTCGGCGTACACCGAACAGGCCCATGGCAAGTCGGGCTTCTTTCTGTGCTCCTACCTCTACTTCCTGTCGCTGGCCATCGCCAACGTGGCGGTGGCGATTTCCGCCGTGGGCTACATGACGGAGTTCCTGCCATGGCTGGGCAGCGGTGCCATCCCATTGTTCATCGGCACGATCGGCCTGATCTGGATAACCACCCTGGCCAACTTTGGCGGCCCCGGCATTACCGGCAGGATCGGCGCGATCACGGTCTGGGGGGTGATCATTCCAGTGGCGGGCCTGTGTATCATCGGTTGGTTCTGGTTCAAGCCCGAGGTACTGACGGCCGCCTGGAACCCGAACAACTTGCCGATCTCCGAGGCCGTCAGCAGGACCATTCCCTTGACCCTGTGGGCGTTCCTGGGCATGGAATCCGCCGCCCAAGCCATCGATGCGGTGGAAAACCCCAAGCGCACGGTGCCCCTGGCCTGCCTGTTCGGGACACTGGGGGCCGCCGTGATCTATGTGCTGTCGACCACCGTCATCCAGGGCATCATTCCCAATGCGGAGCTGGCCAACTCCTCCGCGCCCTTCGCCCTCGTCTATGCCCGGATGTTCACCCCCATGATCGGCAACATCATCATGGTGCTGGCCGTCATGGCCTGCATCGGCTCACTGCTGGGATGGCAGTTCACCCTGGCGCAAACGGCGAAGATGGCCGCCGACCAGGGCATGTTCCCCAACTTTTTCAGCAAGGTCACGGCAATGAATGCACCGATCATCGGCATGGCGGTGTGCGCCGTGCTGCAGACGCTGATGGCGCTCTCGACCATTTCACCCAATGCCAGTGCCCAGTTCAGCAAACTGGTGAGCCTGGCCGCGGTGACCAACCTGGTGCCCTACGTCACCGCCCTGACGGGCCTGCTGGTGATCATGTACAAGGCCAAGGTCAGTGCCTCGGTGTATGTACGTAACAGCCTGGTGTTGCTGGTGGCGCTGACGTACTCGTTTTATGCCCTTTACTCCTGTGGCATGGAGGCCGTATTCGGCGGCACCCTGGTGCTGGTGATCGGCTACCTGCTCTATGCCTCCATTGCCAAGCGCTTTGTCGGCACCCCGCCGCCGCCCCTGAGCGAGGTTGGGGACGCTTAGTGGCGCCCATCAGGACGGCACGACAACTGATCACGGGAAAAACATGAACATGAAGAGGCCCCCCCTTACCCCCATGCTGCTTGCCTGCATGCTCGTGCTGCTGCCCATCACGACCCGGGCCGATACCCTGGAGCGGGTGCGGGCCAGCAACAGCCTCACCCTCGGTTACCTGAATGACTTTGCGCCCTTCAGCACCCAGGACGGTGACAAGGCCAAAGGCTTTGCCATCGACCTGTGCCAGACCGTCGTCGACAAACTCAAGGCCGAACTGGCGTTGCCCGCGCTGCAGGTGCGCTATCAGGCGGTCAGGCAAGCCGATGAAATCAGTGCGGTGCACTCGGGAAAAATCGACATCCTCTGCACACCCACCCCGCAAAGTCTGGAACGACGCAAGAGCGTGAGTTTTTCCGTGCCGATCTACACCGCCGGTCTCTCGGCCGTGGTCCGCCAGGACGCGCCGCCTGCGTTGCTCAATGTGCTCAACGGCCAAGAGGCCCATACCGGCCCGACCTGGCGTGCGACGCTCAACCGCGGCCTGTCCAACCAGACCTTTGCCGCACCGGCAGGCGGTGTCACCGAACAGTGGATTCGTGGGCAGATGCGCACCCTGGGTGTCATTACCACCCTGGTCACGGTCGAGAACAGCCACGAAGGGCTCAAGCAAGTGGCCGATGGCAAGGTTGCCGCTTTCTTCGCCGAGCGTATGCTGCTCAAGAACCAGCTGACGGCAGACTATCCCGACGGCAACCTGATGGTGCTTGACCGCATCTACGAATACGCACCGGCCTCGATGGTCATGGAGCGCGGTAATGAGGACCTGCGCCTGCTGGTCGATACCGCACTCAGCGAAGCCTACCGCTCGGGAGCGATGGAACAGGCGTATGCCAAGTACTTGGGGGGAGCCAGCGATACGGTGAAGAAGCTATTCAAGATTTATGCATTGCCGTAGTGCCCTATGACGGTAAACGTCCGACCTATCGTCCATTAGCAAGCTATTGATCACCGTCATTTTGATACCATGTCGCAATTTGAAGATGACACGCCTCGACAGATCTCAGGAGCGTCGGGCCATTCAAAGGGCGGTACTAGATGAGTGTTGATTTGACTCGCCGAAAGGTGATTGCAGGTATGGGTCTGCTGGGCCTTGGCCTCCTCAGCGGTTGCGACAGTCGAGGCCAGCTGTCCTACAAGTACGGTAAGGACCTGAGCGACAAGATCCTTGGGCGTACCTTCAAGTTGAAAGATACCGAGGGCAACACAAGAACGCTCTCCAGCTTTCGCGGCCTGATGCCGATGGTGTTCTTCGGTTTCACCCAATGCCCGGCAATCTGCCCCACGACCCTGGCTCGCGCAGTACAGGCCAAGAAGTTGATGGGCAAGGATGGCGACCGCCTGCAGGTGATCTTCATCACCCTGGACCCCGAGCGTGATACGCCGGCCGTACTGGATGCCTACGTCAAAACCTTCGACCCTTCATTTGTCGCGCTTTACGGGACGCTGGAGGAAACGGCTGCCACCGCTAAAGAGTTCGATGTGTTTTACGAAAAAATACCCAGTGGGTCCACCTACACCCTTTCGCACACCGCCACGAGTTATGTCTATGACTCCCGGGGAACGTTGCGCCTTGGCTTGTCCCACTCGCTTACCGCGCAAGAGTGCGCGGAAGATTTGCTCACTGTCATGGAGGTTTGCTAATGAACTCAACGGCCAATAAAACCGGCATCACCCAGCGCGTCAAACACGCCCTGCTCGGGCTGTCCCTGCTGGGGCTGGCTTGCCAGGTTTCGGCCCAGCCCCAGGTTGACGACGCCTGGGTTCGCGCCACCGTCGCGGGACAACAAGCGAGCGGCGCCTTTATGACCATCACCGCAAGCGACGACAGCAAGCTGCTGAGTGTCGCGTCGCCGGTGGCCAAGACAGTGCAGATCCACCAGTCGACCATGAAGAACGATGTGATGAGCATGCAACCGGTGGCGTTCGTGGCATTGCCTGCCGGCAAAGCCGTCTCGCTGGACCCACACGGCTATCACGTGATGCTCATCGATCTGGTTGCCCAGGTCAAAGAAGGCGACAAGGTCCCGCTGACCCTGACGGTCGAGAATGCCAAAGGCGAGAAAGAGTCGATTACGGTCGAGGCCCAAGCGCGGGCACTGAACATGGCAGATCACAGCATGATGCATTGATTGCTCAAGGCTCGAACACAACCTTGGTACAAACAAGGGCCCTCATAGGGCCCTTTGTTTTGGCTGAAACTTTTTCGCGCACAAAAACAAAACCCCTACCTGCAGATGCAGATAGGGGTTTCGGAATTTAATCTTGACGATGACCTACTCTCACATGGGGA
>RCUJ01001501.1_pt1 | contig 12396 bp, 9 predicted proteins | sample 2166321 | NCBI WGS metagenome assembly RCUJ01 (sample SAMN09932808, study PRJNA488358) | compost metagenome | feature: garden; material: soil; isolation source: compost soil in an enriched community after 118 h of incubation | place: Germany: Experimental Botanical Garden Goettingen | collected... | reverse complement strand
GCCAGATCGTCGAAGTGCACCACCACGAAGTGGCCGGCGCCCAGAACGAGATCGGCGTGAAGTTCAACACCCTGGTCGCCAAGGCCGACGAAGTGCAGACCCTGAAGTACTGCGTGCACAACGTCGCCGAAGCCTACGGCAAGACCGCCACATTCATGCCGAAGCCGCTGTACGGTGACAACGGTTCGGGCATGCACGTGCACATGTCCATCGCCAAAGACGGCAAGAACACCTTCGCCGGCGAAGGCTATGCCGGCCTGTCCGACACCGCCCTGTACTTCATCGGCGGCATCATCAAGCACGGCAAGGCGCTGAACGCCCTGACCAACCCGTCGACCAACTCCTACAAGCGTCTGGTCCCGGGCTTCGAGGCTCCGGTCATGCTGGCCTACTCGGCCCGCAACCGCTCCGCGTCCATCCGCATCCCGTACGTGGCCAGCCCGAAAGGCCGCCGCATCGAGGCGCGCTTCCCGGATCCGGCTGCCAACCCGTACCTGGCCTTCGCTGCCCTGCTGATGGCCGGCCTGGACGGCATCCAGAACAAGATCCACCCCGGCGATGCCGCCGACAAGAACCTGTACGACCTGCCGCCGGAAGAAGCTGCCAACATCCCGCAGGTTTGCGGCAGCCTGAAGGAAGCCCTGGAAGCCCTGGAAGCCGACCACGAGTTCCTGCTCAAGGGCGGCGTGTTCACCAAGGACTTCCTCGACTCCTACATCGAGCTGAAGGCCGCCGAGGAAATCAAGGTGCGCACCTTCGTGCACCCGCTGGAATACGACCTGTACTACAGCTGCTAAGCCAGTCGCCGGGCTGCACAAGCCCGGCCCTGCAACGTTGTCGCAAAGGCCTCCTTCGGGAGGCCTTTGTGTTTTTCGTGTCGCAAATACCCCACGAGTGCGCCCGGCCGCACAGCCCGCCGCGCCAGTACTTGCCAGCGCAATGCCGCGATGCAACGCTTGCCCCATCGTCGCCTCATACCGGAAGGACTCTCCGATGCGCCCGATCCACGCCTGCCTGCTGCTCGCCCTGGCCCTGCCTGCCAGCGCCGAGATCTATCGCTACACCGACGAACGCGGCAATCCGGTCTACACCAACCAGCCGCCGCAGGGCGTTGCCACGGAGAGCGTGCAGCTGGGACCGACCAATACGGTCGCCGCGCCAACGCCCGCGAACAGCGGCGCGCCAAGCCAGGACGAAGCCGGCCCCGGCAGCTACAGCCGCCTCGAGATCACCGGGGTGCCGGATGACGACGCCACCCTGCGCGCCAATGCCGGCAACTTCACCGTCGGCGTCAGCCTGGAGCCGAGCCTGCAGGCGGACGACCTGCTGCAGGTGCTGCTGGACGGCCAGCCCCTGACCCCGCCCGGCACGCAGACCAGCTTCCAGCTCGGCCAGGTCGACCGCGGCACCCACAGCCTGCAGGCGGTGATCCTGCGCGACGGCAAGCCGCTACAGAGCAGCGCCACCGTCAGCTTCACCCTGCAGCGCGTGCACACCAAGAGCCCGGCCTTCCCCCGCCCGCAACCGCTACCGGCCAACTGACCCCATGCGCGCCCTGCTCTGCCTCCTCCTGCTGACCTGCCTGCCGGCCTTCGCCGGCGTGTATACCTACCTGGATGCCGAGGGCAACCGGGTATTCACCGACAAGCCGCGCAGCGCCAATGCCGAACGCATCGAGCTGGCGCCGACCAACAGCGCCAGCCTGCCCGCGCCGCCACCCGACGCGCCACCGGCCCTGCCCGCCGCCCTGCTGCCGGCCTACCAGCTGCTGCGCATCACCCTGCCAGAGCCGGACACGACCATCCGCGACAACAGCGGCGGCCTGATCGTCACCCTGGAGAGCGACCCCGGCCTGCTCGAGGGGCACAGCTACCGCCTGCTGCTGGACGGCCAGGTGCACGGAGCGCCGGCGCGCAGCCCGGTGTTCGCCCTAGACAACCTCGACCGCGGCACCCACCAGCTGGCCGCGGAGATCGTCGACGCAGAAGGCCGCATCATCGAGCGCACGCCGAGCCAGCCGTTCCACCTCAAGCGCACCACCCTGGCCGACAAGCGCCGGGTCAACCCCTGCCAGCGCGGCGACTACGGCGTGCGGCCCGAATGCCCGCTGGCCGACAAGCCGGCCGAGCCGCGGCGCTTCCTCGGCGTGCCCCTGCCCTGAGCACTGCGCACCATCATGGTGCGCCGGCATGCTCCACGACCTATACTGACCCACGCCGGGCAGGTAACCCGCCCCCGCCGCGGCGCCCTGTCGCGCGCCGCGGCACGCCCTGCCGAGCCCGTCAGCACGGGACGGCAGGCCTTGTGCGACGGGCCTTCGCGCGCACCACCGGTGCACCCGCCGGGCGCCGCGACCATGCACAAAAAAGCGGCAGACGCATGCCCACATCTGTACCGCCAGTCGCTGGCGCGTTTTTTGCAGAATTGGTGCACTCACAGGAGCGCATGCTTGCCATGGCCTACGACTCACTGCAGCGCCTGCTGCTCGACAATCTCACCACCGCCGTGCTTCTGCTCAATGCCGAACTGCGCCTGGAATACATGAACCCGGCCGCCGAGATGCTGCTGGGCGTCAGCGGCCAGCGCAGCCAGGGCCAGTTCATCAGCGAGCTGTGCAACGAGAGCCCGGACGGCCTGCCGGCCCTGCGCCAGGCGGTGGCCAGCGGCAATCCGTTCACCAAGCGCGAGGCCCAGCTGATCACCGCCAGCGGCCAGCAGCTGGCGGTGGACTACGCCGCCACGCCGATTCCCGGCCTGAGCAGCTTCCTGCTGCTGCTCGAGCTGCACCCGCGCGACCGCCTGCTGCGCATCACCAAGGAAGAGGCCCAGCTGGCCAAGCAGGAAACCACCCGCCTGCTGGTGCGCGGCCTGGCCCACGAGATCAAGAACCCACTCGGCGGCATCCGCGGCGCGGCGCAATTGCTGGCGCGCGAGCTGCCCAACGAGGGCCTCAAGGATTACACCAACGTGATCATCGAGGAGGCCGACCGCCTGCGTAACCTGGTCGACCGCATGCTCGGCTCCAACAAGCTGCTGCAGCTGGCGCCGACCAACATCCACGAGGTGCTCGAACGGGTGTGCAGCCTGGTCGAGGCGGAGACCCAGGGCAAGCTGGCCCTGGAGCGCGACTACGACCCGAGCATTCCCGAGCTGCTGGTCGATCGCGAGCAGCTGATCCAGGCGCTGCTCAACATCGTGCGCAATGCCATGCAGGCGATCGCCGAGCAGAAGCATCCGACGCAGCCCGGACGCATCCTCCTGCGCACCCGCACCCTGCGCCAGTTCACCATCGGCCACCAGCGCCACCGCCTGGTGTGCCGGATCGAGGTGATCGACAACGGCCCGGGCATCGACCCGGCGCTGCAGGACACCCTCTTCTACCCCATGGTCAGTGGCCGCGCCGACGGTACCGGCCTGGGCCTGGCTATCGCACAGAACATCCTCAACCAGCATCAGGGTCTGATCGAGTGCGAGAGCCAGCCCGGCCGCACGGTCTTCTCGCTGTTTCTGCCGCTTGAACAAGGAGCATCAACCCCATGAACCGACCGGAAACCGTCTGGATCGTCGACGATGACCGCTCGATCCGCTGGGTCCTGGAAAAGGCCCTGCAACAGGCCGGTCTGCCCAGCCAGAGCTTCGACAGCGCCGACAGCCTGCTCAACCGCCTGAGCCTCGAGCAGCCGAGCGTGATCCTCTCCGACATCCGCATGCCGGGTTCCAGCGGTCTCGACCTGCTGGCGCGCATCCGCGAGCTGTATCCGCGCCTGCCGGTGATCATCATGACCGCGCATTCCGACCTGGAAAGCGCGGTGGCCTCCTACCAGGGCGGCGCCTTCGAATACCTGCCCAAACCGTTCGACGTCGACGAGGCGGTGTCGCTGGTCAAGCGCGCCACCCTGCACGCCCGCGAGCAGCAGGCGCTGGCCACCCCCGAGGAGCAGGCCGCGACGCCGGAGATCATCGGCGAGGCGGCGGCGATGCAGGAGGTGTTCCGCGCCATCGGCCGCCTCAGCCACTCCAACATCACCGTGCTGATCAACGGCGAGTCCGGTACCGGCAAGGAACTGGTGGCGCACGCCCTGCACCGCCACAGCCCGCGCGCCAACGCGCCGTTCATCGCCCTGAACATGGCGGCGATCCCCAAGGACCTGATGGAGTCCGAGCTGTTCGGCCACGAGAAGGGTGCCTTCACCGGCGCCGCCGCGCAGCGCCGCGGCCGCTTCGAGCAGGCCGACGGCGGCACCCTGTTCCTCGACGAGATCGGCGACATGCCGGCCGACACCCAGACCCGCCTGCTGCGCGTACTGGCCGACGGCGAGTTCTACCGGGTCGGCGGCCACACCCCGGTCAAGGTCAACGTGCGGATCATCGCCGCCACCCACCAGAACCTGGAAACCCTGGTGCGCGCCGGCAAGTTCCGCGAGGACCTGTTCCACCGCCTCAACGTGATCCGCATCCACATCCCGCGCCTGGCCGACCGCCGCGAGGACATCCCGGCGCTGGCCCGCCACTTCCTCGCCCGCGCCGCCCAGGAACTGGCGGTGGAACCCAAGCTGCTCAAGCCGCAGACCGAGGAGTACCTGCAGAACCTGCCGTGGCCGGGCAACGTGCGCCAGCTGGAGAACACCTGCCGCTGGATCACGGTGATGGCCTCCGGACGCGAGGTGCACATCGACGACCTGCCGCCGGAGCTACTGCAGCAGCCGCAGGAAGCGCAGGGCGGCGGCAGCTGGGAACAGGGCCTGCGCCTGTGGGCCGAGCAGGCGCTGACCCGCGGGCAGAGCGACCTGCTCGGCAGCGCCCTGCCGGTGTTCGAGCGGGTGATGATCGAGAGCGCGCTCAAGCACACCGCCGGCCGCCGCCGCGACGCCGCGCAGCTGCTCGGCTGGGGCCGCAACACCCTGACCCGCAAGATCAAGGAACTGGACATGGCGGTTGAGGGCAGCGACGAGGACGAGAACCTGTAAACCCCGCCGCGCAGACAAAAAAAACCCCGGCAGGCGCAGGGCCAGCCGGGGCAAGGATTGGCGGGAAATCAGCCGGGGCTACCGAGCTGACACCTTCGCCTACGGGTCGCACCCCCGATTCGTTCAGCGCCCGGCCTGCTCCTGCAGGTCGTCGCGCACTTGTTCACGCAGCACCCGGCGCCGGGTCAGCAGCCAGACACAGAACAGCAGCAGCACGCCACCCTCGAGCGCCAGGGTCAGCGGCGCGCCGATGCGCGCGGCCAGCAGCCCGGCGAGCAGCCCGCCGATGGCATCGAAGCCGAAGCGGGTCGAGGTGAAGAACGACACCACGCGGCCACGCAACTGCTCCGGCGCCAGGCTCTGCAGCAGCATGTTGACGCCGACGTTGCCCACCGAGATGGCGAAGCCGAGCACCGCCATGGCCACCAGCGCCAGCGCCACCGTGGTGCTCGCGGCGAAGGCCAGCAGCGCCGCAGCACCGAGCACCGCGCCGACCAGCACGATGCCCACCAGTCCGGGCAGCGCCTGGCGGGTGGCCAGATACAGGGTGGAGAGGAACGCCCCGCAGCCGGCGGCGCCCCACAGCCAGCCGAGGGTCTGCGCATCGCCGCCGAAGATGTCGCGGGCGAACACCGGCAGCAGCACCGCGTAGCTGGAGGCGGTCAGGTTGACCATCGCCAGGGTGAGGATCAGCAGGCGGATCGGCTGGTTCCCCCAGACATAGGCCAGCCCCTCGCGGAACACCGTGCCGGTCGAGCCCTTGGCCCGCTGCGGCGCCTCGATGCGGATCAGCAGCAGGCCGATCAACAGGGCGAGGAACGACAGGCCGTTGAGGGCGAAGCACAGCGCCTCGCTGGTCAGCGCCAGCAACAGGCCGGCCAGCGGCGGGCCGATGAAGCGCCCGGAGTTGAACAGCATGGCGTTGAGCGCCAGCGCGTTGGGCAGGTCGTCGCGGTGACCGACGAAGCTGCCGATCAGTGACTGGCGCAGCGGGGTGTCGAAGGCGTTGAGCACGCCGAGCAGCAGCGACATGGCGACGATCAGCGCCGGCCCGATCCACTCCAGCGCGGTCAGCGCCGCCAGGGCCAGGGCCTGCAGGGCGAGCAGGCCCTGGACGATGATCAGCAGGCGGCGCTTGTCGTGGCGGTCGGTCCAGGCGCCGGCCAGCGGGCCGACGATCAGCTGCGGCAGCAGGGCGGCGAAGGTGGTCACGCCGAGCAGCGCCACCGAGCCGGTGAGGCGGTAGATCAGCCAGGACAAGGCGACCTGCTGGATCCAGCTGCCGAGGATCGACACCGCCTGACCGGCGAAATACAGCCGGAAGTTGGCGAACTGCAGCGCGCGGACGGCGGCGGGCCACTGGCGATCGACGGAAGGATTCACGGCGCCTCCTGTGGCGGGCGGGCCACGTCTGGCTGCATCGGGGAATTGGAACGCCGCCGCCTCGGAATGGATCGGGCACCCGCAGGTGCCGGGCGACAGCATATTCTTAACATCTTAACGTTCTGCCGGCGAACGCGCCAGTCCTGGCCGGCTCGGCAGCCCTTGCCCGGACTGCCAGCCCCCAGCGCCGGCGTACAGGACCCGCCACTCTCTCGGCGCGAGCGCAGCGCACTCGGCTCCCCGGCGATTACACTTGCCTGCATTCCGGACAACGTTGTCGAACAAGAGCGCATACATGACCGCATCTCCCACCGGCTGGCTGCCCTCCCCCGCCCTCCTCACCCTTCTCGACACCCTCGGCGAAGACGACTTCCTCGATCGCTTCCTCGACTGGGTCAACGAGGCGCTGGGCGCGGAGCAGTGCATGCTGTTCTTCTGCGCCGCGGACAAGGCCGTCTCCACCCTGCTCTACAAGGACTTCTCCAAGGACGAGTCCGCCCGCGCCCTCGCCCACGCCTACATCAGCGAGCGCCGCTACATGCAGGACCCCAACTTCGCCCTGCTCAAGGAGTGCCCGCCGGGCCAACTGCACGTGCTGCACCTGGACCACTGCGGCCCGGAAATGGGTCCCAACTACCGGCGCCACTTCTTCGACGAGCCCGGTTTCAAGGACAAGCTGTCGATCATCCGCGGCCACGAGGCGGGCAACTACTACCTCAACCTGTACCGCCGCACGGGCAGCTTCAGCGAGGTGTTCGGCCACCCGGAGGAGGAATCCGCCGCCGCGCGGCTGCTCAGCAGCCTGCTGGTCAAGCACTACCTGATCAACCAGAAGATGCTTGCCCAGGGACCGCTGGCCTTCCTCTCGCACCGCGAGCAGCAGGTCTGCCAGGCGGTGCTGCAGGGCAAGAAGAACGAGATCATCGCCGACGAACTCGGCGTCACGCTCAACAGCGTGGTCACCTACCGCAAGCGCGCCTACGAGAAACTGGGCATTTCCAGCCGCGCGCAGCTGTTCGCCCTCTGTCAGTGAGCTGTCCCCAATTTCAGGTGACAGGCCGCTGCGCTCGATTCTCTTAACCTGAGCTCCTCAGTAGTAGCGATCCCCACTACAAGAATCGAGAGAGCGTGCCCATGAAACCCGAAAGCCACATCCAGCAAGCCGGTCGCCCGTTCACTGGCGAGGAATTCCTCGCCAGCCTGCGCGACGGTCGCGAGGTCTACTATGCCGGCGAGCGCGTCGAGGACGTGACCACCCACCCGGCGTTCCGCAACTCGGCGCAGACCGTGGCCTCTCTCTACGACGCCCTGCATGCTCCGGAGACCAAGGACAAGCTGTGCTGGGCGACCGACACCGGCAACGGCGGCTACACCCACAAGTTCTTCCGCTACGCCCGCTCCCGCGAGGAGATGCTCGAGCAGCGCGACGCCATCGCCGAATGGGCGCGCATGAGCTACGGCTGGATGGGCCGCACCGCCGACTACAAGGCCGCCTTCGGCGACACCCTGGGCGCCAACCCGGAGTTCTACGGGCGCTTCGAAGGCAACGCGAAGACCTGGTACAAGCGCATCCAGGAAAACTGCCTGTACCTGAACCACGCCATCGTCAACCCGCCGATCGACCGCAACAAGCCGAGCGACACGGTCAAGGACATCTACGTCCACGTCACCCGCGAGACCGCCGAGGGCATCTACGTCAACGGCGCCAAGGTGGTGGCCACCAACTCCGCGCTGACCCACTACAACTTCATCGGCCAGACCGCGGCCCAGGAAATCGGCGACGATCCGGACTTCGCCCTGCTGTTCATCACCCCGATGAACGCCAAGGGGGTCAAGCTGATCTCCCGCGTGTCCTACGAGAAGAACGCCACCGACAGCGCCTCGCCGTTCGACTACCCGCTGTCCTCGCGCTTCGACGAGAACGACGCGATCCTGATCCTGGAAAACGTGTTCATCCCGTGGGAAGACGTGCTGATCTACAAGGACAAGCAGAAGCTGATGCAGTGGGGCTTCGCTGCCGGTTTCGGCCGTCTGTACCCGCTGCAGGCCTGCACCCGCTTCGCGGTCAAGCTGGACTTCCTCGCCGGCCTGCTCGAGCAGGTACTGGAGTGCACCGGTGCGGTCGAGTTCCGCGGCGTGGCCGCCGACCTGGGTGAAGTGGTGGCCTGGCGCAACCTGTTCTGGTCGATCACCGACCACATGTGCCTGGCTGCCGAAGAGTGGAAGAACGGTGCCTACCTGCCGCCGGTGGAGTCGGCGTTCAACTACCGCACCTTCGCGCCGATGGCCTACGACAAGATCTTCCACATCGTGAAGACCACCGCGGCCAGCGGCCTGATCTACCTGCCGGGCAGCAACGTCGACCTGCAGAACCCGGAGCTCGACGCCGCCCTGGCCCGCTACTGCCGCGGCTCCGGCGACATCAAGCACACCGACCGGATCAAGATCATGAAGCTGATGTGGGATGCGGTCGGCACCGAGTTCGGCGGTCGCCACCACCTGTACGAGCTGAACTACGCCGGCACCGCCGACGCCATCCGCATCCAGTGCCTGGGCAGCGCCCGCGCCACCGGCGAGATGGCCAAGATGCGCGCCCTGTCGCAGAAGTGCATGAGCGAGTACGACGTGAACGGCTGGACCATCCCCGGCCTGAAGTAATACTTACCCCGCACAGCAAGAAGCCGGCCCCTGGGCCGGCTTCTTGCGTTTTGGCGGCGCGAAAGCGGCGGATGCGGGGCGAGCCTGGTGCGCGGCAAGGCGGACTCCCCGGAACGCCAAAAGGCCGCTGAAAGCAGCGGCCTTTTGGCGCATCTTGCCAGCGCCGCGAGCGGCGCGTGACTCAGGCGGCGCGCTCGACGCGACGGAACGCGCGGCTGAAGTACACCAGGCTGTCGCCCTCGTCGCGCACGTGGATGTCGTCCAGCTCCACCAGCAGTACCGAGTGGGTGCCGATTTCCTGGGTCTCGACGATGCGCCCCTGCAGGTTGGCCAGGGCGCCGTCCAGCACCGGCAGGCCTTCGCTGCCGGTGGTCCAGGGATCGAGGGCGAAGCGCTCGTCCATGGCCACCCCGGTCATCCCGGCGAAGTGCTTGGCGGCCTCTTCCTGCGCACCGGACAGCACGTTGACGCACAGGCGGCCGTTGCTCTTGAACACCGCGTTCATCGCGCTGTTGCGGTTGACGCAGACCATCAGGGTCGGCGGAGTATCGGTCACCGAGCACACCGCGGTGGCGGTGATGCCGCAGCGGCCGGCTTCGCCGTCGGTGGTGATGATGTTCACCGCCGCGCTCATGTGCGCCATGGCGTTACGGAAGGCGAGCTGCTTGGGATCGAGCTGCTGGGACATGTTTGCTACTCCTGGCGCAAGGTGGAAGGCCCGGGACGGATCCCGCGGCCGGCGGCATCGCTGGCGGATGCTGTCGAATGCGTGGCTGCCGCAGTGCTAGGCAGATGACGATGACCAGATCATGAACATCGCAATGAAATTGCAGAATACCTTTTCCGCACTTTGACTTGCACTTTACATGAAATAAACCACCTCGGCAGCGCACCGCAGGCAAGCACCTGCACGCGAAAAAAGCCCGCCTTCAAGGGTTTATCCGTCTTTCCAGGGGGCTGCAGACCTTCTCAGCAGCCATTGGCCGAGAAGCCGCTTGGACTTTTGCCGACATGGGCGCAGCTCTCGCAGGTCGGCCTCTCGGTCCGCTGCAGCGGTGGGCTTGAATCGCTGCGCCGGCACCGCTAGAGTGGCAACCATGAATCTGTTAACGAATTCCCGCGCCCGCTATTACGCCTACCGCACCTCACCGAGGCGGTAGGCGTGTGCGCCACCCGATCCGCCTGAGGCGGACCGGGTCGATCCCAAAGTCTCCTCAGGCGTTTCGCCTTCCCCCCAGGAGACTGCAATGCCCCATCCTGATACCGACCTGCTGGCCCTGCTCGAAGAGCGTGGCTTCATCCACCAGAGCACCGACGCCGACGGCCTGCGCGCCGCCCTGGCCGCTGGCCCGCTGACCGCCTACCTCGGCTTCGATGCCACCGCCGACAGTCTGCACGTCGGCCACCTGCAGGGCCTGATGCTGATGCGCTGGCTGCAGAAGGCCGGGCACCGGCCGCTGCTGTTGATCGGCGGCGCCACCACGCGCATCGGCGACCCGAGCTTTCGCGACAGCAGCCGGCCGGTGCTCGACGAGGCGACCATCGCCGCCAACATCGCCGGCATCGAGAGCGCCTTCCGGCGCTACCTGCATCTGGGCGACGGCGCGCAGGACGCCGCCGTGGTGAACAACGCCGACTGGCTGGACGGCCTCGGCTACCTCGACTTTCTCAACCTGGTCGGCCGCCATTTCAGCGTCAACCGCCTGCTCACCTACGACGCCATCCGCAGCCGCCTGGAGCATTCGCTGTCGTTCCTCGAGTTCGGCTACACCCTGCTGCAAGCCTACGACTTCACCGAGCTGGCGCGCCGCCACGGCTGCACCCTGCAGGTCGGCGGCGCCGATCAGTGGGCCAACATCATCAACGGCGTCGAGCTGTCGCGCCGCCAGGACGGCCCGCAGCTGTACGGCCTGACCATGCCGCTGCTGGCCACCAGCGACGGCCGCAAGATGGGCAAGTCGGCGCAGGGCGCGGTGTGGCTGAACGCCGAGCGCCTGGCGCCGTTCGACTTCTGGCAGTTCTGGCGCAACTGCGACGACCGCGACGTCGGCCGCTTCCTCGCCCTGTTCAGCGAGCTGCCGATGGACGAGGTGCGCCGCCTCGGCGCCCTGCAGGGCGCCGAACTCAACGAGGCGAAGAGCGTGCTGGCCAACGAGGCCACCCGCCTGGCCCACGGCGCGGCAGCCGCCGAGGCGGCGGCCAACGCCGCGCGCGGGGTGTTCGACGGTGCCAGCGCCGCCGAGGGCCTGCCGACCCTGCCGATCAGCCGCGCGCGCCTGGCCGCCGGGGTCAGCCTCGCCGAACTGGCGGTGGAAGCCGGCCTGGCCGCCTCGCGCAGCGCCGCGCGCCGCCTGGCCGCCGGCGGCGGCCTGCGCCTGGACGGCGTGGCGGTGAGCGACGCCGACCAGCTGCTGGGCGGCGACGGCAACGAGTGGCGGCTGTCGGCCGGGCGCAAGCAGCATGTGCGTATCGCCGTGGGCGAGTGATCCGGTGGCGCTGGCCTGCACGCTGCCGGCCAGCGCCCTCTGGTCTGCCCCGCACCCCAGGTGCTACTGTCGAAAAAGCCTCCTTTTCCCTGGCAGCCAGGATGCCGGCATCAACACCACGCGGAATACCACCATGCACGCACCAGAGCTTGCTACCGGCCCGAACCCTCTCAACCCCGACGACTTCGACGCCTGGGCCAACGCCCTGAGCACCTCGTGCGGCGCCTTCCATCCGGTCAAATCGCGCGCCTTCGACCGCCACGCCTTCGTCGGCAAGGTGGTTCCGGTCACCGCTCCGGGCTCGTTGTCCACTTCCTACATCACCACCAATTGCGAGCACATCTACCGCCAGCGCAAGGACGCCAGCCGCGACGACCAGGACTTCTTCTACCTGGTGATGCAGCAGCGCGGCCGCTCCAGAATGTGCCAGAACAGCGAAGATGCCGACCTGGGAACGGGCGACCTGATCCTGCTGGACGCCAGCCAGCCCAGCGACTTCTACTACCACGGCATCTCCCAGCAGCTGTCGATCATCCTGCCGCGCCATCTGGTGGACGACGTGTTCCGCCACAAGCCGGTCCGCAGCGGCCAGCGCATCCCCGCCGACCTCAAGGTCAGCCGGATGATCACCCTGCTGGCAGCCTCCGCCCTGTCTCTTGAGAAACCGGAGCGCGAGGAGGAGTTGGCCTTTCTTGAGGCACTGGCCGCCCTGCTCAAGCCGGTCGCCTGCATCACCGAGCTCGGCGACGCCCCGCAGCAGAACCAGCACCTGCTGCGCAAGGCGACGGCCTTCATCGACGCCAGCCTCGATCAGGGGCACATCTCGGCAGTGGCGGTGGCCCGGGAGCTCTGCGTGTCCGAACGCACCCTGTACCGCCTGTTCGCCCAGGCCGGCCTGAGCC
>RCUJ01001496.1_pt1 | contig 12428 bp, 15 predicted proteins | sample 2166321 | NCBI WGS metagenome assembly RCUJ01 (sample SAMN09932808, study PRJNA488358) | compost metagenome | feature: garden; material: soil; isolation source: compost soil in an enriched community after 118 h of incubation | place: Germany: Experimental Botanical Garden Goettingen | collected... | reverse complement strand
TTTCTGAGGGGCGGCGCGGGCGCGGCAGGGAACGCCGCGCCCGCTACCTGCGAGGGACTCGGCCGCTAACCCTGTGCCGGCTTGCGCCGGGGCGCGGGTGGTGGCGCGCCGTCCGGGGTGCCGAAACGGCAGCGGGCCACTTCGTTGTCGAGCAGGTTGCTGCCGCGGCGCAGACAACGCTCGAGGTCCCGGGGGGCGGCTACTCTGGCCGGTGGCGCGGCTTTCCGGACGGCAGCCGCTGGCGGCGCGCCGTCCGCGGTGCCGAAGCGGCAGCGCGCCACCCGATTGTCGAGCAGGTTGCTGCCGCGCGTCAGACAGCGCGCCAGGTCTTTCGGCGCCGCGGCCTTGGCCACGGGGGGTGCAGCCTTCGGCTTGGCGACCGGCGGTGGCGGGGTTGGTTCCGGCGGCGGCGCGCTGCTGGCCTGGGGTACCGGCGGCGCTTCGGCCGGCGCGGGCGGCGGGCTCGGGCGCTCGCGCTGCAGGATCAGCGCCAGGGCCAGACCAAGGCCGAGCAACAGGGCGGGCAGGATGATCAACTGGCGGGCACGTCGGGGCGAGCCGGCGTGCAGCCGGTCGTCCTCGCGGTTCATGGCCGCACCTCGGCGCTTGCAGGGAGAAGGGGGTGGGCCAGCCACGCTGGCAGGTCGGGGGCGACAGGCATGGAAACCTCGGCAAGCCGACAGGAAATCTCCTTACCGGGCCCAGCCGACGTTCCCCTGTACCGCCCAAGGCGCAAGGCCTCCTTGCAAGTCTAGCCAGTGCGCCTGGGGCACACGGCGCAGGTGGTCAACTCATGGGAAGTAGCGGCGGCGCTGCTGATAACCGTTGCTGCTGAGGCGTCAGGCAGCCTGGCTGACCCCCGGGAAGCGCGCGCGGAACTCCTCCGGCATCGGCGTCACCTTGCCGGCCTGGTAGTCGAAGAACACGAAGCCGTTCTTGGCCAGCGCCACCAGGGTGGCGTCGGCCGGGCGGCTGACGCGGAAGGTGATGTCGCCGCCGTACTTGTTGAAGTCCATCACGCCGACCTCGAACAGCAGGAGGTCGCGCTCGCGGGCCTCGGCCTTGTACAGGGTGGCGAGGTCGGTGACGACGATGCCGAGGCCCTCGGCATTGCCGCCGCCGTCGATGCCGTGCGCAAACAGGAAGCGCGAACGCGCCTCGGACAGCATGGAGATCAGCGCGTCGTTGCCCAGGTGGTTGCCGGCGTTGATGTCTGTGCTGCGCACGGTCATGCGTGTGGCGTAGCGGAAGGCGTCTTCGGGCAGTTCGAGGTGCAGGCGGGCCATGAGCAATTCTCGCGGGAGTGGGCGTGCGCCGAGTCTAATCGGCGCCCCCCGTCGCCGTCATGTCGGCACCCGCCACAGGTACCAGGCCGCCACGCTGCGCCACGGGCTGCACACCGCGCCGGCACGCGCCAGCTCGCGCGGGGTCGGCAGCTTGTCCAGACCCTTGAGCCGGCGATAGCCGCTGCGCACGCCGAAGTCGTCGACCGGCAGCACGTCGAGGCGCTCGAGGGTGAAGATCAGCAGCATCTCCACGGTCCAGCGGCCGATGCCGCGCAGGCTCACCAGGCGCTCGATCAGCGCCTGGTCGTCCAGCGTCGCGGCCTCCGTGCGGTTCGGTACCAGGCCGCTCAGGGTGCCGGTGGCGATGCCCTGCAGGGCCTCGACCTTGCGCGCCGACAGGCCGGTGCCGCGCAGGCTGTCGAAGTCGCTGGCCAGCAGCTGCGCAGGGGTGGGGAAGGCGCTGTCCGGGTACAGGGCGAGCAGGCGGGCGAGGATGCTCTCGGCGGCGCGGGCGTGCAGCTGCTGGTGGGCCACCGCGCGCACCAGCGCCTCGTAGGGCTCGCGCGCCGCCTCGGGTTGCAGGGTGCAGGGGCCGACCTGGGCGATCAGGCGCGCCCAGTCGGCATCGAGCGCCGCCAGGTGGGTGCTGGCGGCATGGTAGTCGGGGGTGGCGCGGGTCGGCATGGGCAAGTCATCCGCAAGGTGTGGGGACGGGCCGGGCGCGGTCCGCCGACTGGCGGCGGGGTGCGCTGGCGGCATGTCGCGAGTACAGTCATCTTTACCCACCGATCCAGCGAAAGGAATGCCCGATGAACGCCGTCCGCCACACGTCCCGATCCGGCCAGCCGGCCATGCCGATCCGCTTTGCCATCGGCCAGTGCGCGCTGGGTGCGTTGCTGGTGGCGCACAGCGCGTGCGGGCTGTGCGCCATCCTGCTCGGCGACGAGGCCGAGGCGCTGCTGGACGAACTCCGCCAGCGCTTCCCGCGAGACGAGCTGATCGGCGGCGATGCCGACGCCGAACGGCTGCTGGCGCAGGTGGCCGGCTTCGTCGAGGCGCCGCGGCTGGGTCTCGAGCTGCCGCTGGACCTGCGCGGCACCGCCTTCCAGCAGCGCGTCTGGCAGGCCCTGCGCGCCATCCCGCCCGGTAGCACGGTCAGCTACGCCGAACTGGCCGAGCGTATCGGCTCGCCGAAAGCCGTGCGCGCGGTGGCCGGCGCCTGCGCGGCCAATGCCCTGGCCGTGGCCATCCCCTGCCACCGCGTGCTGCGCAGCGACGGCGGCCTGTCCGGCTACCGCTGGGGCGTGGAGCGCAAGCGCGCGCTGTTGGCGCGCGAGGGGGCGAGTGAGCGGGGCTGAGTGCGGTTGTCGGCTGAGCTGACGCTGCCAGAGGATCGGCGGGGTGTGCAGGTGGGAAATATCCGGGCGGCGTTGTACGCTGCAACGCCAGCCTGGTTCAGCGCGCCGCGCGTGATCGTCCGGCCAGGGGCCTGCGCCTGAGTCGCTTACCAGCGGCGATCGCGGTAGTAGTGGTCGCGGTGATGGCGGCGGTGGTGGTCGTGGCGGCGCGCATGGTGATAGCGCTCGTGGCGGTAGCGGGGCGCGTCGCGGTAGACCGGCGCGGGGTGGTAGTAGCGGGGGCGGTAGACCGGGCGCGGCTCGTAGTAGCGCGGCGCCCGATGTACCTCGTGGTAGCGGTCGTGGTGGTAGTAGCCATCGCGGTCGGACGCGTGGGCCGGGGACTGGATGAACAGCGCCACACCGGCGAGCAGGGCGATGACGAGGACAAGACGCGAAAGCATGATCGGGGCTCCTGTGGTGCCGGTATTGCCGGCCGCTCTTTAGGACCACCATGCGCAGCGAAAATCCCATTCCGCCGCTGTAAAACTTTGTGTCGGCGCGGCTGCCCAGGTCGCCAGAGGGCCGCGGCGTGGCGCCGGCCATCCGCTCTCCGCTGCAGCCGGGTGGCGGTCGCTCACTGCCCGGGCGGGCTGCTGCAGGCCAGCAACTGCTGTTCGTCGGCGGCCAGGCGCGCCGGCAGGCGGTCGCGCAGGAACTCGACCCAGGTGCGGATCTTGGCGTCCAGGTACTGCCGCGACGGGTAGAGGGCATAGACGCCCAGCGGATACAGGGTGTGCCCGGGCAGCACGCGCACCAGGCTGCCGTCCTGCAGGCTTTGCAGTGCCGAGTACACCGGCAGTGCGCCGATGCCCATGCCGGCGCGCAGCGCCACGGTCATCGCATCGACGGTGTTGACCTGGAAGTGGGTGTGCTCGACGGTGACCAGTTCCTGACCGTCGGGACCGTCGAGCAGCCAGTGGTCGAGGCTCATCACCGGGTAGACCAGGCGCAGGCAGCGGTGCTGCTGCAGCTCGGCGGGGCGGCTGGGGGTGCCGTGCCTGGCCAGGTAGCCGGGTGCGGCGCACAGCACGCTGTAGATGGTGCCCAGCTGCTTGGAAATGAAGCCGGAGTCGGGCAGTTCGCGGGCGGTGATCACCGAGACGTCGTAGCCCTCGTCGAGGATGTCGGTGGTGCGGTTGGCCAGGGTCAGGTCGAAGCGGACCTCCGGATAGGTCTCGCTATATTCGGCGGCGGCCTGGATCAGGTAGTGGTGGCCGATGCCGGTCATGGCGTGGATCTTGAGGTTGCCGGCCGGACGCGCGTGGGCGTCGCCGGCCTCGGCCTCGGCTTCGGCGATGTAGCCGAGGATCTGCTGGCAGCGCAGCAGGTAGCGCTGGCCGGCTTCGGTGAGGACGAGGCGCCTCGTGGTGCGGTGCAGCAGGCGCGCGCGCAGGTGGGTCTCCAGGGTGGCGACCGCGCGCGACACGTAGGAGGTGCTCAGGTCCAGCCGCGCGGCGGCGGCGGTGAAGCTGCCGGTCTCCGCCACGCAGACGAAGGAACGCATGTTGAAGAGGATGTCCATCGGGCTCCAGTGGGCAGGCAGCGGGCTGGGATCCCGGTAGTTCCTGAGTGGGGACGCGTCCTGCGAAAACCGGAGTCCTCGGCGGGTAGACAGCGATTTTGTCACAAAGTTTGTCGGTCGATTATGAACCATTAGTACACAATCCATCATCTATCCGTGCGCTTATCCTCGCTCCCGGCGGGTCCTAGAATCGCCAGCCCTCCCGGCTTTCCGCCTCTTCCAGGATCCGCTGCAGTGCCCGCCATCGTTCGGCCCGGTCTGTTCCTCGCCAGCCTGCTGGTTACCGTCTTCTCCTCCCTCGCCGGCTGCATCTCCAGCGGCGGCATCGCCCCGCAGGCCGAGCTGTCCGGCAACGCCGAACTGCCCACCGACGCGGCCATCCGCCACGCCGCCCGCGCCGCCGGCTGGCCGCGTGCGCAGTGGTGGCGGGCCTACGGGGACGCCCAGCTGGATGCCTGGGTCGTACGCGCGCTGGCCGGCAGCCCCGGCCTGGCCATGGCGGCAGCACGGCTGCGACGGGCGCAGGCGCTGGCCGGGGAAGCCGGCGCCGCGCTGGCGCCGCAGGTGGGGCTGGAGACGGCCATGCAGCGCAAGCGCTGGCCGGACGACAACTTCTATGGCCCCGGCCCGCTGGCGCGCACCCGCAGCTGGAACAACACCGCTGCCTTCGCCCTGAGCTACGACCTCGATCTGTGGGGCCGTCTGCGCAGCCAGCGCGAGCGGGCGCTGAGCCTGGCGCGGGTCGCCGCCACCGAGCAGCGCGCGGCGGCGCTGGAGCTGCAGGGCGGCGTGGTGCGCGCCTATATCCAGCTTGCCCGCCAGTACGCCGAGCTGGACATCGCCATGGCCGAGCTCAAGCAGCGCGAGGAGCTGCTGGCGCTGGCACGCGAGCGCCAGCGCATTGGCCTGGGCACCGAGCTGGAGATCAGCGAGGCCGAGTTACCGCTGCCGGAGGCCCATCGCCAGCTCGACCTCGCCCGCGAGGCCATCGCCCTGAGCCGCCACCAGCTGGCGGCGCTGGCCGGTGCCGGGCCGGGCGCCGCCGCCGAACTGCAGCGCCCGCAGCTGGCGCTGCACGGTGCGCCGCAGCTGCCCAGCCGGTTGCCGCTGGAGCTGCTCGGCCGGCGTCCCGACGTGGTTGCGGGGCGCTGGCAGGTGGCGGCGGCGGCGCGCGGCATCGAGGTGGCCAGGGCCGACTTCTACCCCAACATCGACCTGCTCGGCAGCCTCGGTTCGGCGGCGACCCAGGGCGGCGTGCTGGACTTCCTGCGCCATGACAAGCTGACCTGGGGCCTCGGCCCGGCGCTGAGCCTGCCGATCTTCGACGGCGGCGCGCGGCGCAGCCGGCTCGGCGCGGAGACGGCCGGCTACGACCTGGCGGTCGAGCAGTACAACCAGACCCTGGTGCAGGCGCTCAAGGGCGTCGCCGACCTGCTGGTGCGCCTGCACTCGCTGCACGAGCAGCAGGGCTTCGCCGCCCACGGCCTGGAGACCGCCGAGCGGCGCGTGCAGCTGGCGCGCGAGGCCCACCAGCGCGGGCTGAGCGATGCCCGCGAGGCGCTCGCCGCGCAGAGCCTGGTGTTCGCACAGCAGCGCCTGCAGCAGCAGGTGCTGGCCGAACGGCTGGCCGCTCAGGCCGAGCTGTGGGTGGCCCTCGGCGGCGGCGTGCTGGACGCCGGCAGCGCGCCGGCGGACGACCAGTTGCAGGCCCGCGCGGTGCGCCTGCAGCCGCCGGGTCGGCCATGAGCCGCGCCATGCACGCGTCGCCCGCGCTGCCCGGCGCCTTCCGGCGCGGCCTCGACGAGTGGGTGCAGAGCGAGGGGCTGATCTGGGCGTTCATCTTCAAGGCCCTGCTCAGTGCCTTGCTCGCCCTGTGGCTGGCCTACCGCCTGGAACTGCCGCAGCCGAGCACGGTGCTGGCCACGGTGTTCATCGTCATGCAGCCGGAAAGCGGTCAGGTGCTGGCCAAGAGCTTCTACCGCATCCTCGGCACCCTGCTGGGGCTGACGGTGATGATCCCGCTGCTCGCCCTGTTCGCCCAGGAGCGGGTGCTGTTCCTGCTCTGCCTGGCGCTGTGGATCGGCCTGTGCACCGCCGGCGCGGCGTGCTACCGCGACTTTCGCGGCTACGGCTGCGTGCTGGCCGGCTACACGGCGGCGCTGATCGGCCTGCCGGCCATCGCCGATCCGCAGGGCGCCTTCATGCAGGCGCTGTGGCGGGTGCTGGAGATCGGCCTGGGCATCCTCTGCTCGGGGCTGGTCAGCGCGCTGATCCTGCCGCAGAACAGCAGCGCCAGCCTGCGCCGCCTGCTGGCCACGCGCTTTCGCGACTTCGCCGCCTTCGCCGCCGCCAGCCTGCACGGCCAGCTCGACGGCCAGCGCCTGGAGCAGCTCAACGCGCGCTTCGCCGGCGAGGCGGTGCTGCTCGACAACCTGCGCAACGCCAGCGCCTTCGAGGACCCGCACATGCGCCTGCGCAGCGGCCGGCTGGGGCGCCTCAACCACGAGTTCATGGTGCTCTCCACCCGCTTCCACGGCCTGCACCAGCTGCTGCAGCGCCTGCAGGGCGCGGCCGGCGAGCAGGTGCGCGCGGCGCTGGCGCCCTGCCTGGCCGAGGTCGGCTCGCTGCTGGCGCCGCTCGGCCAGCACCTGTGCAGCGAGGCCGACGCCGCAGTGCTGGCCGTGCGTCTGGACGGCAGCCGCCGCGCACTGATGCAGCAGATCCGCGCCGCCCGCGCCGCGCTGCTCGCCCACGCGCCCGCCGACGAACAGCTGCTCGACTTCAATACCGCCGCCGAGCAGCTCTACCGCCTCAGCGGCGACCTGCACGACTACGCGCTGACCCACGCCTCGCTGCTCGACCACCACCACGCCCGCGAACAGTGGCAGGGTGGCTTCACGCCGCGGGCCAACGGCATGGCCGCAGCGGTGGCGGGAATGCGCAGCGCCCTGCTGATCCTCGCCCTCGGCGCCTTCTGGATTGCCAGCGCCTGGCCCAGCGGCGGCACCTGCGTGCTCACCGCCGCGATGGTCTCGGCGCTGTCCTCCACTGCCCGCAACCCGCGGCGGCTGGTCTGGCAGCTGCTGGTCGGTGCGGCCGGCAGCGCGGTGCTCGGCTGTGCGCTGCAGTTCTGGGTGCTGCCCCGCCTGGATGGCTTCGCCCTGCTGTGCAGCGCGCTGGCGCCGGTGTTCGCCCTCGGCGCCTGGCTGGTCGCCCGGCCGCGGAGCATGGGCTACGGCACCGGCCTGCTGCTGTGGTTCTGCATCGTCGCCCTGCCGGCCAACCTGCCGTCCTACGACTTCCAGCGCCTGTACAACGAATACCTCGCCGCGCTGCTGGCGATGGGTGTGACCGCCCTGGCGGCGGCGCTGATCCTGCCGCCGGATCGCCCCTGGCTGTGGCGGCGCCTGGAGCACGACCTGCGCATGCGCGTGGTGTTCGCCGTCAGCGGCAGGCTCAAGGGCCTGGCCGCCGGCTTCGAGAGCGGCACCCGCGACCTGCTCAACGAGGCCCACGGCCTCGCCGTCGGCCGCCCCGAGGTGCAGCGCCAGCTGCTGCGCTGGATGTACGCGGTGCTGGAAATCGGCCAGGCGGTGATCGAACTGCGTCAGGAGCAGGCGCGCCTGCCCGCCGAGCCCTGCTACGGCGAGGGCATGCCCTGGCAGGCCGGCGTGCGCGCCCTCGGCCGCGCGCTGGTGCGCCTGTTCATCCAGCCCGACGAGGGCAACCGCCAGCGCGCCCTGGCGGCGGTGGAGCAGGCCATCGCCACGGTGCGGCAGACCCCGGAGAAGCGCCCGCCGCAGTTCGACAGTTCGCCACTGCGCCGGGTGCTCAGCCACCTGCACTTCATCCGCAGCTCGCTGCTCGACCCCCATTCGCCGCTGGCTTCCGGGAGTGTCGCCGATGCCGCGTGAGATCGCCCTGTTCGGCGTCTATCTGCCGAACCTGACCCTGCTGTTCCTCATCATCCTGGCCGTCGGCTGGGCCATCGACCGCCTGGTGGCGTGGAGCGGCCTGTACCGCCACGCCTGGCACCCGACCCTGCTGCGCGCCAGCCTGTTCATCTGCCTGTATGGCGCCCTGACGCTGTGCGTCTACCACTGATTCTCCGCGAACGAGCCTGGATATGCCCTGGAAAAGAGTCATCAGCGTCGTCTTCACCCTGCTGGTCTTCGCCGCCGCCGTGCTGGTGGTGCGCACTCTCTGGCTGCACTACATGGACTCGGCGTGGACCCGCGACGGCCGGGTACGCGCCGAGGTGATCAACATCGCCCCGGACGTCGCCGGCCTGGTGGTCGAGGTGGCGGTGCACGACAACCAGGCGGTGAACAAGGGCGACCTGCTGCTGCGCATCGACCCCGCGCACTACCGCACCGCGCTGCGCCAGGCCGAGGCGCTGCTGGCTTCGCGGCGCGCCGAACTGGCGATGCGCGAGGACAACGCGGCGCGCCGCGCCGACAGCGACGAGCGGGTGGTGTCGCGGGAGAGTCGCAGCGACGCCGGGCACCTGGCCGCCGCGGCGCGCGCCGACCTGCTGGAGGCGCAGGCGCGGCTCGACGAGGCGCGCCTGCAGCTGGCGCGCACCGAGGTGCGCGCCCCGGCGGACGGCTACATCACCAACCTCAACGTGTTCGAGGGCGACTTCGCCGCGCGCGGCGAGGCGGCGCTGGCGCTGGTCGACCGCCACTCCTTCTACGTCTACGGCTACTTCGAGGAGACCCGCCTGCCGCTGCTGCGTCCCGGCGACCGCGCGCAGATGCGCCTGATGAGCGGCGAGCGCTTCAGCGGCCGGGTGGAGGGCATCGCCCGCGGCATCTACGACCGCGACAACCCGGAAAGCCGCGAGCTGACCGCCGAGGTCAACCCGACCTTCAACTGGGTGCGCCTGGCCCAGCGCATGCCGGTGCGCATCCGCCTCGACGCGCTGCCCGCGGGACTGGAACTCGCCGCGGGGATGACCTGCACGGTGATCGTCAGTCCGCCCAGCGGCGCGCCGCGGGCGGTGCCCGACCGCTGGTGAGGGCGGGGCCCGGAAGCCGAAGGAGGCGGGAGGAAAGTCGGCAGCAAGCTCGGCATTGTTGCCGATCCGGTCAAAAGTGTTTGTGCCGATTGCGCCTTAAAGGCCGGCACGGCGGGCGATACAATGAACGCGCCTCCCACGAAGAGGCAATTTCCCTAGCAAGCAAGCCCCCGATTGCGCAATCGCCGCGGCGATCATGCGCAAGGGTTTCGGCCGGCACTTTCCGGTCGAAACTTTCACGTCGCGCGCCCTATTCGAAGGCGCCGCCTACAGCATGGTAAACAGCAGATGAAAGCGTTGGCTTTATGGGTTCTGTCGGGAGTCTCGTGCGTCGCCCTGGCCGGCGAAGCCGCCGACAATGGCCCGGTCGAGAAATACCACTACGGCATGGATCTGGATGTCGCCCGAGTCATCAGCCGCAGCGAAGTTCCCAACGTCTGCGCAACCGTACCGGTGCAGATGGTCTACGAAGACCACCAGGGCAAGCGGCATACCCTGGAGTATCTGGTCATGGGCAACGGCTGCCAGAGCGGCTGATTCCCCCTCATTCGTCTTGGTCCCGGCCAGGCCCCGGGGCTGACCGAATATGGCGCGCGGCCGGCAGATTCGCCTCGTTGCGCGGGTCGTGCGCCATCCTTGTCCTCCCGTCGCGCCTCTGTCGCCTGGCGTCTCGCCCGCAGCGTCGTTGCCCATGGCGCTCCGCGGCTCGATCACCGCCTGGCCTGGGTCAGCGGCGATGGCCGTGGTTGCGGTAGTAGTCGCGGTGGTAAGGGCGGCCGTAAGGGCGCTGGTGGTAATGGCGTGGGTAGTAGCGCGGCTCGTAGTGGTAGTAGGGCGGGTGCCGGTAGTGGTAGTGGCGGGGCGGGTAGTAGTAATAGGGGCGATAGATCGGCTGCGGGCCGAAATAGATGCTCACCGGCGGCGAGTGGATCTCGACGCTGGGGACACCGATGATGACCCGGGCATCATCGGCTTCAGCTGGCGCCGGGTTGGCCAGGGCCAGGCAGGCGAGCAGGCCGGTGGCGAGGTAAAGGCGTGCGAGCATGGTCGAACCCCCTATGGAGCCGGCTCTTGCCGGTCACTTCGTTCGACCACGCGCTGGGGAGAAAATCCTCCGCTGCCGATGGATGGCAGGGGCAGCACTGCGCAGCGCAGCGCAGTGCCGCGCCAGCGGGGGCACTCAGTCCTCGACCTACCTGGCGTCGCCGGCGGCCGGCGGGGCGGTCAGCGGCGCCGGGGTCGGGTCGACTCCCTGCTCGCGGGCAGCGTTCTCCTGGGCGGCGAGCGCGCGCTGGAAGGCGGCGCGGCTCTGCAGGCGCTGCCAGTAGGCGCGCACCGCCGGCGGGAACTGCGCCTCCAGCCCCAGGTAGGCGGCGAGCATCAACGCATAGCCCACCGAGATGTCGGCCGCGGTGAAGCGCCCAGCGCACAGGTAGTCGCCGTGCTGCAGGGCGGCGTCGACGCCGCGCAGGCGACCGAGGAACCAGCGGGTGTAGTCCTCGACCACCTGTGGCTGGCGGCGCTCCTCGGGCTCGAAGCGTCCATAGCGCAGCAGCAAGGTCTGCGGGAAGGTCAGAGTGGCCTCGCCGAAGTGCAGCCAGTTCAGCCAAGCGCCGAAGTCTGACTCGTCTACCTCGACGTTGAGCGGCGTCGGCCCGTAGCGACGCGCCAGGTATTCGCAGATGGCGGCCGACTCGGTCATCAGCAGCTCGCCGTCGCGGAACGCCGGCACGGTGCCGAGCGGATTGATCTCCAGGTATTCGCGCGCCAGCGCCCGCGGCGGGAAGGGCAGCATCTTCAGCTGGTAGGCCAGGCCCAGCTCCTCCAGCATCCACAGCGGGCGGAAGGAGCGGGCGCTCAGGCAGTGATAGAGGGTGATCATCGTGGGCCTTCCGTGTCCGGGGTGGGTTTTCCGTTCAGCCTTCCTGCTGGTAGCTGTCGATCACTTCCTGGGCGGCGCGGAAGGCCTCCATGGCCGCCGGCACGCCGGCGTACACCGCGCAGTGCAGCAGCGCCTCGCGGATTTCCTCCACCGTGCAGCCGTTGTTCAGCGCGCCGCGCACGTGGCCCTTGAGTTCCTGCGGGCATTTCAGCGCGGTGAGGGCGGCGAGGGTGATCAGGCTGCGGGTCTTGCGCGGCAGGCCCTCGCGGGTCCACACCCCGCCCCAGGCGTGGGCGTTGACGAACTCCTGCAGCGGCGCGGTGAACTCGGTGGCGTTGCCCAGGGCGCGGTCGACGAAGGCGTCGCCCATCACTTCGCGGCGGGTCTTGAGGCCCAAGTCGTGGCTGTCGGTCATCGGGGTAGGTCCTGAGCGATTGCGGGTGAAGGGCGCCGCTCCGTGGCGCGGGGGCTTACTTGAGCGCGGCCGCCTTGCCGGCGGTTTCCGCGAGCGCCGTGCGGCAGCGCTCCTCGGCGGTATCCAGCTCCAGCTGCATCTGCTGGATGTCCAGCAGTTGCTGCTCCAGCTGTGCGCGGCGTTCGGCGATCATGCCGAGCATGATGTTGAGCTGCTTCTGGTTGCCGGTCTGCGGGTCGTACAGTTCGATCAGCGTCTTGCACTCGGCCAGCGAGAGGCCGAGGCGCTTGCCGCGCAGGATCAGCTTGAGCGCCACCCGGTCCTTGGGGCTGTAGATCCGTTCCTGGCCGCGGCGCTGCGGCGAGAGCATGCCCTGCTCCTCGTAGAAGCGGATGGTGCGGGTGGTCACGTCCAGTTCCTGGGCGAGGTCGGAGATGCTGTAGGTCTGCTTCGCCATGGGGGCTTCCAGATTCGTCGGCGTGCGCGCCCGGCGGCGTGTGGGCGCCGGGGTCGCTGCGTTCATGGGTGTTCGATGGCCAAGGCTACACCTTGGTCATCGCCGATGCACGGGGTCGCCAGACCCTGGTTCGCGTTGCGCTGGATCATCTTGTTGTTGTTCTCCGCGGGAGCGCAGTGGGGATGTGCCGGCGCCGGGATGGACAAGGCAGCGCCATCGTCCATCCCGGTGCGTGTTTCAACGCTGGATCGGGCAGCCGGTGGCGGCCTGCAGTTCGTCGAAGCTGACGCCTTCGGCCAGCTCGACCAGCTTCAGGCCCTGCTCGCTGACATCCAGCACCGCAAGGTCGGTGATGATACGGTCGACCACGCCGACGCCGGTCAGCGGCAGGTCGCAGCGCTCGAGGATCTTGTGCGCGCCGCCCTTGGCGGTGTGCTCCATCAGCA
>RCUJ01001494.1_pt1 | contig 12436 bp, 5 predicted proteins | sample 2166321 | NCBI WGS metagenome assembly RCUJ01 (sample SAMN09932808, study PRJNA488358) | compost metagenome | feature: garden; material: soil; isolation source: compost soil in an enriched community after 118 h of incubation | place: Germany: Experimental Botanical Garden Goettingen | collected... | reverse complement strand
TCGCCGCAGCGCTCCAGGTCGAGCTGCCGGCGCGCTTTCTCTGGCAGACCTACCGTGCAGTGCTCGGCAGCGACAGCATTCCGCTGGAGTCGCCGCTGGACAAGGCGCCGCTGACCTGGCGGCTGATGCGCCTGCTGCCCGGCTTGCTGGCCGGCGAGGCGTTCGCCCCGCTGAGCCGCTTCCTGGCCGACGACCGCGACCTGCGCAAGCGCCACCAGCTCGCCGAGCGCCTCGCCGACCTGTTCGACCAGTACCAGGTGTACCGCGCCGACTGGTTGGCCGACTGGGCCGCCGGGCTGGACCAGCTGCGCAACGCGCGCGGCGAGGTGAAGTCGCTGGACGCCGCGGTGCGCTGGCAGCCGGCGCTGTGGCGTGCGCTGCTCGAGGACGTCGGTCGCGAGCAGCTGGCCGAGAGCCGCGCCGGCGTGCATCCGCGCTTCGTCGCGCACCTGCGCAACGTGGACGAAAGGCCCCAGGGCCTGCCGCGGCGGGTGATCGTCTTCGGCATCTCCTCGCTGCCGGCGCAGACTCTCGAGGCGCTGGCCGCCCTGGCGCGCTTCAGCCAGGTGCTGCTCTGCGTGCACAACCCCTGCCAGCACCACTGGGGCGACATCGTCGCCGACAAGGACCTGCTGCGCCACGAATACCGCCGCCAGCAGCGCAAGCACGGCCTGCCGGCCGGCATCCACGACGACGAGCTGCACCAGCACGCCCATCCGCTGCTGGCCGCCTGGGGCAAGCAGGGCCGCGACTACATCAACCTGCTCGACATGCACGACGACCCGGCCGGGTACCGCGAGCGCTTCGCCGCCGTCGGCCAACGCATCGACCTGTTCGGCGAGGGTGACACCACCCATCTGCTAGGCCAGCTGCAGGACGACATCCTCAATCTGCGCCCGCTGGCGGAAACCCGCGAGCAGTGGCCGCCGCTCGATCCCGCCGCCGACCAGTCGCTGCGCTTCCACATCGCCCACAGCGCCCAGCGCGAGGTGGAAATCCTCCACGACCAGCTGCTGGCGCGCTTCGCCGCCGACGCCGGGCTGCGCCCGCGCGACGTGATCGTCATGGTGCCGGACGTCAACGCCTACGCGCCGCACATCCAGGCGGTGTTCGGCCAGTACGCGCAGGACGATCCGCGCTGGATTCCCTTCACCCTGGCCGACCAGGGCCAGCGCGGCTGCGAGCCGCTGCTGATCGCCGTCGAGCACCTGCTCAAGCTGCCGGAAGGGCGCCTGACCGTCAGCGAAGTGCTCGACCTGCTCGACGTGCCGGCGCTGCGCGCCCGCTTCAAAATCGACGAGAGCGAGCTGCCGACCCTGCACCGCTGGATCGAGGGCGCCGGCATCCGCTGGGGACTGGACGCCGAACGCCGCGCCGCGCTGGGCCTGCCGGACGGCCTGGAGCAGAACACCTGGCGCTTCGGCCTGCGCCGCATGCTGCTCGGCTACGCGGTGGGCAGCGGCGCGGCCTGCGCCGGCATCGAGCCCTACGACGAGATCGGCGGCCTGGACGCCGCGCTGATCGGCCCGCTGGTGCAGCTCCTCGATGCGCTGGACACCCTGCACCGGCGCCTGGCGCAGCCGGCCGCTCCCGTCGCGTGGGGCGCGACCCTGCACGCCATGCTCGGCGACTTCTTCGTGGCGCAGAACGAGCGCGACGAAACCCTGCTTGGCCAGCTGGTCGGGGCGCTGGAAGACTGGCTGGAGCTGTGCGCCGGCGTCGCGCTCGACGAGCCGCTGCCGCTCACCGTGGTGCGCGAGGCCTGGCTCGGCACCCTGGACCAGGGCCGCCTCAGTCAGCGCTTCCTCGCCGGCGCGGTGAACTTCTGCACCCTGATGCCGATGCGCGCCATCCCGTTCCGCGTGGTCTGCCTGCTCGGCATGAACGACGGCGACTACCCGCGCAGCGTGACGCCGCTGGACTTCGACCTGATGGCCGGCGACTACCGCCCCGGCGACCGCTCGCGCCGCGAGGACGACCGCTACCTGCTGCTCGAAGCGCTGCTCGCCGCCCGCGAGCAGCTGTACGTCAGCTGGGTGGGACGCAGCATCCGCGACAACAGCGAGCGCCCGCCGTCGGTGCTGCTCGGCCAGCTGCGCGACCATGTCGCCAGCGGCTGGCGGCTGGCGGGCGGCGGCGACCTGCTGCATGCACTGACCACCGAACACCCGCTGCAGCCATTCAGCCGCCGCTATTTCGCCGGCGAGGCGGGGCTGTTCAGCTACGCCCGCGAGTGGGCGGCGCTGCACCGCCAGGCGCCGACCAGGGCGGCGGGTGCCTTGCCGCCGTTCCAGGCGGACGCCGAGCTGACCCCGGAGAGCCTGCAGAATTTCCTGCGCGACCCGGTCAAGCACTTCTTCACCCAGCGCCTCAAGGTCCACCTCGACGAGGACGTCCAGGCCCAGCTGGATGAGGAACCGTTCGGCCTCGACGGCCTGCAGCGCTTCCAGCTGCAGCAGGAGCTGCTGGCCGCCGGCAGCCGCGCCCTCGACGCCGACCCGGCGCAGGTCGAGCCGGCGCTGCAGGCCGCCGCGCTGCGTCTGCAACGCAGTGGACGGCTGCCGCTGGCCGGCTTCGGCGTGCGCCTGCGCGAGCAGGTCGTCGACAAGCTGCCGGCGCAGCTGCAGCGCTTCCAGGCGCTCTGCGCTCTGTGGCCCGAGCGGCTGGAGTCGCCGAAGCCGCTGCAGCTCCAGCATGCCGGCATCGACCTGCAGGGCTGGCTCGGCGGCCTGCGCAGCCGCGACGGCGAGACGCTGCTGGCGCGCATCGAACTGCTGCCCGGTGCCCTCGAACAGGGCAAGAGCTGGAAGTGGCACCGCCTGCTGCGCCCCTGGGTCAGCCATGTGGCGGCCAGCGCCTGCGGTCTGCCGCTGACCACCCTGCTGGTCGGCGAGGACGTCAGCCTGCAGTTCGCTCCGCTCGAGCGGCAGAGCGCCGAGCAGATCCTGCGCCAGTGGCTGGAAGGCTGGCGCGCCGGGCTGGAGGCGCCGCTGCCGGTGGCGCTGAAGACCGCCATCGCCTGGCTGAGTTCTGGTGGCGACGGCGCGGAGGACGAGGCGAAGGCCGAGGAGGCCGCGCGCAAGACCTACGAAGGCGACTACAACCACGGCGGCGAAGTGCAGGGCAGCGCCAGCCTGGCGCGCCAGTACCCGAACTTCGCCGCCCTGGTCGCCGACGGCGAGTTCTACGCATGGAGCCACGACCTCTACCAGTCGCTGCTGGCCTGCGGTTTCGAGGTATTGAAGGACCAACAGGAGGACGCCGCATGAGCCAGTCGACCAGCAACGGGCGCCCGCTGGCGCTGCGCTTTCCGCTGCACGGCAGCCGGCTGATCGAGGCCAGCGCCGGCACCGGCAAGACCTTCACCATCTCCGCCCTGTACCTGCGCCTGGTGCTCGGCCATGGCGGCGCGGACGGCTTCGCCCGCGAACTGCTGCCGCCGGAAATCCTCGTGGTGACCTTCACCGACGCCGCCACCCGCGAGCTGCGCGACCGCATCCGCGCCCGGCTGGTCGAGGCGGCCAGGGTATTTCGCGCCGAAGAGCCGGGCGACGGCCTGCTTCAGCAGTTGCGCACCGATTTCGGCGCCGATCAGTGGCCGGCCTGCGCGCGGCGCCTGGACATCGCCGCGCAGTGGATGGACGAGGCGGCGGTGTCGACCATCCACGGCTGGTGCCAGCGCATGCTGCGCGAGCACGCCTTCGACAGCGGCAGCCTGTTCACCCAGAGCCTGGAGACCGACCACGGCGAGCTGATGGCCGAGGTGGTGCGCGACTACTGGCGCCAGCAGTGCTACCCGCTGAGCGGCGCGGCGCTGCAGTGGGTGATCGACAACTGGCAGCACCCGGACCAGCTGCTCAAGCACAAGGTGCGCCCGCTGCTCGGCGAGCCGGGCGAGGCGCCGAGCGAGGCGCTGGGCGCGCTGCTCGAGCGGGCGCTGGCCGAGCAGGCGCGTGGGCTGGCCGAGCTGAAGGCGCCGTGGGCGACCTGGGCCGACGAGCTGGAGCAGCTGCTCGACGCCGCGGTGGCCGCCAAGCAGGTGGACGGACGCAAGATCCAGGCGCGTTATTACCAGCCATGGTTCGCCAAGCTGCGCGAATGGGCGAGCGGCGAGGAGGCGGCGCTGGACCTCGGCACCGGTTTCACCCGCCTGACCCCGGACGGCCTGTTCGAGGCCTGGAAGAAGGGCGAGCCGCCCCGGCACCCGGCGCTGGACGCCATGAGCGACCTGCAGGCCGCCCTCAGGCGACTGGCCGGTCCCGACGAGCCGGCCCAGCGCCACGCCGCCGCCTGGGTGCGCGAGCGCTTCGAGGCGGAGAAGCGCCGGCGCGCCGAGATGGGCTTCGACGACATGCTCACTCGCCTGGATGCCGCGCTGCAGGGCGACAACGGCGAGCGCCTGGCCGAGGTGATCCGCGCGCAGTTCCCGGTGGCGCTGATCGACGAGTTCCAGGACACCGACCCGCAGCAGTACCGCATCTTCGACCGCATCTACACGGTGGCGGACAACCGCGCCGACTGCGGGCTGTTCATGATCGGCGACCCCAAGCAGGCGATCTACGCCTTCCGCGGCGCCGACATCCACACCTACCTGCGGGCGCGGCGCGCGACCGACGGCCGCCACTACGACCTGGACACCAACTTCCGCTCAAGCCATGCGATGGTGGCGGCGGTCAACCGGGTGTTCCAGCTGGCCGAGCAGCGTCCGCTCGGCCGCGGTGCCTTCCTGTTCCGCGAAGGCGCGGACAACCCGCTGGGCGGCAACCCGCTGCCGTTCCACGCGGTGCTGGCGCAGGGGCGCAAGGAGGTCTGGCAGGTCGAGGGCAGCGAGCAGCCGGCGCTCAATCTCTGGCAGCTGGCCAGCGACGAGCCGCTGGCCGGTGGCAGCTACCGCCAGCAGCTGGCCGAGCGCGCGGCCGGCGAAATCGCCCGCCTGCTCGACCTCGGCCAGCAGGGCCGCGCCGGTTTCGCCGGGCCGGAGGCGTTCCAGCCGCTGCGCCCCGGCGACATCGCCGTGCTGGTGCGCGACTTCAAGGAAGCCGAGGCGATCCGCAGCCAGCTGGCCGACCGCGGGGTGCGCAGCGTCTACCTGTCGGACAAGGATTCGGTGTTCGCCAGCCAGGAGGCGCGCGACCTGCTGCTGTGGCTGCGCGCCTGCGCCGAGCCGGACGTCGACCGCCCGCTGCGCGCCGCGCTGGCCAGCCGCACCCTCGGCCTCGCGCTGGCCGAGCTGGAGCAGCTCAACCAGGACGAGCGCATCTGGGAGCGGCGGGTCATGCAGTTCCGCGGCTATCGCCAGCGCTGGCAGCGCCAGGGCGTGCTGCCGATGCTGCGCCAGCTGCTCCACGACTTCCAGCTGCCGCAGGCGCTGATGAATCGCCCCGACGGCGAGCGGGCGCTGACCAACCTGCTGCATCTGGCCGAGCTGCTGCAGCAGGCCGCTGCCGAGCTGGACGGCGAACAGGCGCTGCTGCGCCATCTTGCCGAGCTGCTGGCCGGCGAGATCCAGGCCGCCGAGGAGCAGGTGCTGCGTCTGGAGAGCGACGAGGCGCTGGTGCGGGTGGTGACCATCCACAAGTCCAAGGGCCTCGAGTATCCGCTGGTGTTCCTGCCGTTCATCTGCGCCTTCCGCCCGGTGGACGGCGGCAAGCCGGTGCATGTGCACGACGGCGAGCGCCGCCGGTTGGTGCTGGCCGCCGACGCCGACACCCTGCAGCGCGCCGACCGCGAACGCCTCGGCGAGGAGCTGCGTCTGCTCTACGTGGCGCTGACTCGCGCGCGCCACGCCTGCTGGCTGGGTATTGCCGACCTGAAGATCGGCAACGGCAAGAAGTCGCGCCTGCACGAGTCGGCGCTGGGTTATCTGCTCGGCGGCGGCGCGGCGCTGGAGGCCAGTCCCGCGCTGGCCCAGTGGCTGGAGCCGCTGGCAGTGGCCGGGCAGTGCGCGGTGCTGGCCGCGCCTGAGCCGAGCGCGCAGCGGTTCCAGGCGCCGAGCCCCGAGCAGGCGCAGCTGCACTGGCGTACCCCGGCGCGCAAGGCTGCCGAGCACTGGTGGATCGCCTCGTACAGCGCCCTGCGCACCGGCGAGACCGAGGAGGTCGCCACGCCGAGCCGTTTCGACGATGCCGCGCCGGACAGCCCGGCGGCGCAGAAGGCCGCCGACGACGAGCGCGAGAACGTGTTCGTGCCGCTGCGTGCCGGCGACGTGCCGAGCCTGCACCGTTTCCCGCGCGGACCCAACCCCGGCACCTTCCTCCACGGCCTGCTCGAGCTGGCCGGCCGCGAAGGCTTCGCCGCGCTGGCCGCCCAGCCCGCGCGGCTGCGCGACCAGATCGCCCGGCGCTGCCAGCTGCGCGGCATGACCGAGTGGATCGCGCCGCTGGGCGACTGGCTGCTCGACCTGCTGGGCACGCCGCTGGCGCTGGGCGAGGGTGGCAGTGTCGCCCTGGGCGAGCTGGCCACCTACCAGCCGGAACTGGAGTTCTGGTTCGAGGCGCGCGACGTCGACGTGCGCCGCATCGACGCGCTGGTGCAGAGCCAGGTGCTGCCCGGCCTGGCGCGCCCGGCGCTGCTGCGCGACACGCTCAACGGCATGTTCAAGGGCTTCATCGACCTGGTGTTCGAACACGGCGGGCGCTACTACGTGGTCGACTACAAGTCCAACTGGCTGGGCGCCGACGACAGCGCCTACACCGCGGAGGCGATGGAGGCGACGGTCGCCAGCCACCGCTACGACCTGCAGTACGTGCTCTACCTGCTGGCGCTGCACCGCCAGCTGCAGCTGCGCCTGGCGGACTACGACTACGACCGCCACGTCGGCGGCGCGCTCTACCTGTTCCTGCGCGGCAGCCGCGCGGCGGGGCAGGGCATCCACCATGCCCGTCCGCCGCGCCAGTTGATCGAGGCGCTGGATGCGCTGTTCAAAGGGGAACTATCCAGGGAAAAACAAGCGGAGGCCGTGGCATGAGCGAACAACTGTCCCTGTTGACGGCGGCAGCCGCCCCGTCGGCCGAACTGCACGATTGCAGCCGCCTGCTTGGGCTGCTCGATGCCTGGGTCGAGAAGGGCTGGCTGCGCGCGCTGGACCGCGCGCTGGCCGGCTTCCTGCTCGAGCTGGACGCCGCCAGCCCGCCGCTGACCCTGCTGGCCGCCGCGCTGGCCAGCCACCAGCTCGGCCACGGCCATGTCTGCCTCGATCTGGCGGCGACCCTGGCCAATCCCGACTTTGCCCTGTCGCTGCCGCCGGAAGGCGAGGACGTGGCGCGCGCCACCCTGCTGCCCTCCGAGGTGTTCGCCGGCCTGGAGCTGGCGGATTGGCTGGCGGCGCTGCAGGCCAGCTCTCTGGTGGTCGGCGAAGACGGGCAGGGCGAGGCGCCGCTGGTGCTGTGCGGCGGGCGCCTGTACCTGCGCCGCTACTGGAGCTACGAGCGGGCGGTGGCCGCGGCCATCGCCGCGCGCCTGGGCGATCCCTCGGCCGTGCCGGAGGAGCTGGCCGAGCGGCTGGCCAAGCTGTTCCCCGCGGCGCTGACGGTGGACGGCGTGCGCCAGACCGACTGGCAGAAGGTCGCCTGCGCGCTGGCCGCGCGCGGCAGCTTCAGCCTGATCACCGGCGGCCCTGGCACCGGCAAGACCACCACGGTGGTGCGCCTGCTGGCGCTGCTGCAGGAGCCGGCGCTGGCCGCCGGCCAACCGCTGCGCATTCGTCTGGCTGCGCCGACCGGCAAGGCCGCCGCGCGGCTGACCGAATCCATCGGCGCCCAGGTGGCCTCGCTGGAGGTGGACGACGGGGTGAAGAAGGCGATTCCCAGCGAGGTGACTACCCTGCACCGCCTGCTCGGCAGCCTGCCGGACAGCCGCCACTTCCGCCATCACGCCGGCAACCTGCTGCCGCTCGACGTGCTGGTGGTGGACGAGGCGTCGATGATCGACCTGGAGATGATGGCCTGCCTGCTCGCCGCCCTGCCGCGCCACGCCCGGCTGATCCTGCTCGGCGACAAGGACCAGCTGGCCTCGGTGGAGGCCGGCGCGCTGCTCGGCGACCTGTGCCGCGACGCCGAGGCCGGCTTGTACAGTCCCGACACCCGTGGCTGGCTGGAGCAGGTCAGCGGCGAGATCCTCGCCGACCCGGCCCTGCGCGAAGGGGCGGCGGCGCGCCAGCCGCTGGCCCAGCAGACAGTGATGCTGCGTCATTCGCGGCGCTTCGGCAGCGGCTCGGGCATCGGCCGCCTGGCCCGCGCAGTGAACGCCGGCGCAGCCGCCGAGGCGCGAGCGATTCTCGCCGCCGGCAGTACGGATTTGCACGTCCTGCGCTTGCGCGGCGAGCAGGATGCGGCGCTGGAGCGCCTGCTGCTCGACGGCCTGCCGGCGACGGAGGCCGGCCAGCCGCAGGGCTATGCCCATTACCTGGCCGTGCTGCGTGACTCGCGTCCGGCTGGCGATTGCCCGCCCGACAGTCAGCGGTGGCAGGACTGGGCCGGCGGCGTGCTCAAGGCTTTCGACGCCTTCCAGCTGCTCTGCGCCGTGCGCAAGGGGCCGTGGGGCGTGGAAGGCCTCAATCCGCGCATCGCCGCCGCCCTGCATCGGCGCGGCCTGCTGGAAGGCGACCAGGGCTGGTACGAGGGCCGTCCGGTGCTGGTGACCCGCAACGACTACAGCCTGGGCCTGATGAACGGCGACATCGGCATCGCCCTGCGCCTGCCCGAGCCGGCCGACGCGCCGGACCAGCCGCCGCGTACCGTGCTGCGCGTGGTGTTCCCGCGCAACGATGGCTCCGGCGGCCTGCGCTTCATCCTGCCCAGCCGGTTGAGTGCGGTGGAAACTGTGTTCGCCATGACCGTGCACAAGTCGCAGGGCTCGGAGTTCGCCCACACCGCGCTGATCCTGCCCGACAGCCTCAACCCGGTGCTGACCAAGGAGCTGGTCTACACCGGCATCACCCGCGCGCGGCACTGGTTCAGCCTGATCGAGAGCCGCGGCGGGGTGTTCGACGAGGCGGTGCGGCGCAAGGTGGAGCGGCGCAGCGGGTTGCTGGAGACGCTGACCGCACGCTGAAGGCTGCCGGGACTCCGCCGCTGGCTGCAGAGGCGGAGTCCTGCATGATTCGCGCAGACGGGTTTCCGACTTTTTGATCCCGGTTCCGGTCTTGCAGTGAGCAGAGTGTCAGAATGCGCGGCATGTTTCTGCCCACGGATGGACCTATGAGCTACATGAAATGGACCGGCGATCTGGAACTCGGCATCGAGGTCATCGACAACCAGCACCGGCGCATCGTCGAGTACATCAACGACCTGCACCAGGCCATCGACAACCAGAGCCGGGCGGAAGTCGGCGAGGTGCTGGAGCAGTTGGTGGAATACACCATGTCGCACTTCGCCTTCGAGGAGGATCTGCAGGAGCGCGCCGGCTATCCCTTCCACCATGCGCACAAGAAGGTCCACGAACTGTTCAACCGCAAGATCGAGGACTTCCAGTACCGCTTCGACCTGGGCGAGGATGTATCCCGTCACCTGCTCACCATGCTGCGCGCCTGGCTGATCAACCACATCAAGCGCGATGACGCCGACTACGCCGAAACGGTGAAGATCGCCCTGGCGACGCCGCAGAAACAGCGCGGCAAGGGGCTGTTCGCCCGGCTGTTCGGCTGACCCCGGCCGCTGGATCGTTCGCCGCGCGGGGCTGTCGCAAAGGCCATTGCCGAGGAGATTCGCCCTCATGAACGATCTGCAAACCGTCGCCGAGGCCCTGCGCCGCGCCCGCCACCTGGTGGTGTTTACCGGCGCCGGGGTCTCGGCGGAAAGCGGCATTCCCACCTTTCGTGACGCGCTGACCGGCCTCTGGCAGCGCTTCGATCCGGGTGAGCTGGCCACGGCGGAGGCCTTCCGCCGCGATCCGGCGCTGGTCTGGGGCTGGTACGAGTGGCGCCGCGCCCAGGTGCTCAAGGCCCGGCCCAATCCGGCGCATCTGGCCATCGCCGAACTGGCCCGGCATGTGCCGCAGCTGACCCTGGTCACCCAGAACGTCGACGACCTGCACGAGCGGGCCGGCAGCCCGGCGGTCATCCACCTGCACGGCAGCCTGCACCAGCCGCGCTGCTTCGACTGCCAGCGGCCCTTCACCCGGCTGGCCGCCGATCCGCAGGAGCCGGCCAAGGGGCGGCGCATCGAGCCGCCGCGCTGCCTGCAGTGCGGCGGCCCGGTGCGCCCGGGAGTGGTCTGGTTCGGCGAGATGCTGCCGGAGCAGGCGCTGCAACAGGCCTTCGCTGCGGCCGAGGCCTGCGATCTGCTGCTGTCCATCGGCACCTCGGGCGTGGTCTACCCGGCGGCGCAGATTCCGCGCCTGGCCTTGGACAGCGGCGCGGTGGTGGCCCATATCAACCAGCAGGCCTTTGCCCCGAACAGTCCCCGCGAGCATTCCCTGGTGGGGCTGGCGGGCGAGCTTGTGCCTGCGCTGCTGCAGCGGGCAGGATGGCAGTGAGCCATGGAAACCGGCAGACCGTAGCGCCTGTCGATTGTTGAACTCGGGAGACCCCGGATGGAATTTCTCAAGCAAGCGCCGCGCTTCCTGTTCTTCACCGGCAAGGGCGGGGTGGGCAAGACCTCGATCGCCTGCGCCACCGCCATCCGTCTCGCCGAGAGCGGGCGGCGGGTGCTGCTGGTCAGCACCGACCCGGCCTCCAACGTCGGCCAAGTGTTCGGCATCGCCATCGGCAACCGCATCACCCCGGTGCCGGCAGTCGCGAATCTCGCGGCTCTGGAGATCGACCCGCAGGCCGCTGCCCAGCTGTATCGCGAGCGCATCGTAGGCCCGGCACGCGATACGTTGCCTGCGGACCAGGTGCGCGGCATGGAGGAGCAGCTGTCCGGCGCCTGCACCACCGAGATCGCCGCCTTCGACGAGTTCACCGCGCTGCTGGTCGACTCCAGCCTGACCGCCGCCTACGAGCACATCATCTTCGACACCGCGCCGACCGGGCACACCATCCGCCTGCTGCAGCTGCCCGGCGCCTGGAGCGGCTTCCTCGAGGCCGGCAAGGGCGATGCCTCCTGTCTCGGTCCGCTGGCCGGGCTGGACAAGCAGCGCGAGCAGTACCGCGAGGCAGTGGCGGCACTGGCCGATCCCGAGCGCACCCGCCTGGTGCTGGTGGCCCGCGCCCAGCAGGCCACCCTGCGCGAGGTGGCGCGCACCCACGAGGAGCTGGCGGCCATCGGCCTGTGCCAGCAGTACCTGGTGATCAACGGCGTGCTGCCGTGCAGCGAGGCCGACGGCGACGAGTTGGCCGCGGCTCTGTGCGATCGCGAAGCGGCGGCGCTGGCTAGCATGCCCGAGGTGCTGCGCGCGCTACCCTGCGACCAGCTGCCACTCAAGCCGTTCAACCTGGTCGGTCTCGACGCCCTGCGCCAGTTGCTCGACGAAACGCCGATGCCGGCGACCCGGGTGGTCGAGCAGGCGGACATGCTGGAGGCACCCAGCCTGGCGAGCCTGGTCGATGCCATCGCCGCCGACGGCCACGGCCTGGTGATGCTGATGGGCAAGGGCGGGGTGGGCAAGACCACCCTGGCCGCCGCCGTGGCTGTGGCGCTGGCCCACCGTGGCCTGCCGGTGCACCTGACCACCTCCGATCCCGCCGCGCACCTGGCGGAAACCCTCGACGGCACGCTGGACAACCTCACTGTGAGCCGCATCGACCCGCACACCGTCACCGAGAGCTACCGTCAGCACGTGATGGCGAGCAAGGGCGCCAGGCTGGATGCCGAGGGCCGCGCGCTGCTGGAGGAAGACCTGCGCTCGCCGTGCACCGAGGAGATCGCCGTGTTCCAGGCCTTCTCCCGGGTGATCCGCGAGGCCGGGCGCAGGTTCGTGGTGATGGACACCGCGCCGACCGGCCATACCCTGCTGCTGCTGGACGCCACCGGCGCCTACCACCGCGAGATCGCCCGGCAGATGGAGGGCAGCGCCATGCGCTTCTCCACGCCGATGATGCAGCTGCAGGATCCTAAGCAGACCAAGGTGCTGCTGGTGACCTTGGCGGAGACCACGCCGGTGCTGGAGGCCGCCAACCTGCAGGCCGACCTGCGCCGCGCGGGCATCGAGCCCTGGGCCTGGGTGATCAACAACAGCGTCGCCGCCGCCCGCCCGCGCTCGCTACTGCTGCGCCAGCGCGCCCGCAACGAGCTGGGCGAGATCGAGGCGGTGGCCAACCGCCATGCCCGGCGCTATGCGGTGGTGCCGCTGCTGGAGCAGGAGCCGGTGGGCGTGCAGCGCCTGCTGCAACTGGCCGAGGGGGCCATCGATGACTGAGTGCAAGGGCAGCTGTGTTTGTAGTTGCAGCGGCGGGGCGGCGTCCGCCAGCCCGGCGGTCGAGACGGGCGAGGCCGGCCGGGTCAGCCATTTCCTGGTCCCGAAGATGGACTGCGCAGCCGAGGAACGCATGATCCGT
>RCUJ01001492.1_pt1 | contig 12445 bp, 10 predicted proteins | sample 2166321 | NCBI WGS metagenome assembly RCUJ01 (sample SAMN09932808, study PRJNA488358) | compost metagenome | feature: garden; material: soil; isolation source: compost soil in an enriched community after 118 h of incubation | place: Germany: Experimental Botanical Garden Goettingen | collected... | reverse complement strand
ATCCGGTTGAACCAGAGCAGCGACAGCCCCGCCGACAGCAGCGTGAGCACCGCCGCGCCCAGCGCGAACAGCGCCGAGATCTCGGTTTCCTTCTTCTCGACGGTGAGCTTGGAGCTCAGCGTCTCGTAGACCTTCTTCAGGTCGCTCGCGGTGCCGGCGTAGAAGTACTCGGCGCTGGTCTTGTTGGCGATGGCCTTGAGCGTTTCTTCGTCCAGCCGCACGCGCATCGACCAGCCTTCGAAACCGATGGTCTCGCCGTCGACCGTGCCCACGCCCACCGTGTAGATGCGCACGCCGCGGTCGGCCGCGGCCTTGGCGGCGTCCAGCGGGTCGACGCCGGTGGTGCGCTGGCCGTCGGTCAGCATGATGATCGCGGCCGAGGTGAACGAGCCGGGCGCCACGGGCGTGAACTCTTTCAGCTGCTTCTCGTTCTGGTCGATCGGGATGCCGCGCTGACGGCTGGGGGCGCTGAACTGCGAGATGTCGATGCCCGCGTCGGGGAACAGCGTGGCCAGCGACACCACGATGGCGTTGCCCGTGGCCGTGGCGCGCTGCAGCTGGAAGCTGTCGATGGCCGTCACGAGGTCGTCGTGGTTGGTGGTGGGCAGCTGCGCCACCTGCGCGCTGCCCGCGAAGGCGACGATGCCCACCTTCACGTGGCGCGGCAGGTCCTTGATGAAGCTCTTGGCCGCCTCCTGCGCCGCCACCAGCCGGTTGGGCTGCACGTCGGCCGCGCGCATGCTGCCCGACACGTCCATCGCCAGGATGATGGTCTGCTGGTTCGACGGCAGCACCACCACCGCCATCGGCCGCGCCGCCGCCACGAGCATCGCGGTGATGGCCACCAGGAACAGCAGCGGCGGGATGTGGCGCCGCAGGCTCTGGCCCGGGCCCATCGCCTCGCGCACGATCGACAGGCTGGCGTAGCGCACCGCCATCTTCTTCTTGCGGCGGATCAGCCAGACATACAGGAGCACCAGCAGCGGCAAGGCCGCCAGCAGCCAGAGGAATTGAGGCCAGAGGAATGTCATGCCGCCACCACCGCCTTCCCGCCACCCGCTGCAACACCGCGGACCCGGCGCTTGCGCAGGTCCGCGAATCGCACGATGGCTTCGACCAGATCGTCGTTGGTCGAGAGTTCGAGGGCGTCGACGCCGGCCCGGGCCAGCGACTCGCGCAGGGTGGTCTCGCGTTCGGCGGCCAGCCGCGCGAAGCGTTTGCGGAACCCCGCGTCATGGGTGTCGACCCACAGCTGCTCGCCGGTCTCGGCGTCGCGCAGCGGCACCAGGCCGAGGTCGGGCAGCTCGAGCTCGAGCGGATCGAACAGGCGCACGGCAATCACTTCGTGCCGCTGCACCAGCTGGCCCAGCGGGCGCTCCCAGCCGGGCTCGCTGAGAAAGTCGGACACCACGAACACGGTGGAGCGGCGCGGCATGAGCGCGGCGGCGGAGGTCAGCAGGTCGGCCAGGCGCGTCATGCCCTTCTGCGCGGGCGCGGCCTCGGCCTGGTTCGCGCGCTTTTCCATCGCGTGCAGCAGGTGCAGCACATGGCGGCGGCCGGTGCGCGGCGGGATCACGGCCTCGAGGTCGCGGCCGTAGACCAGCGCGCCGACCCGGTTGCCGTGCCGCGTGAGCAGCCGCGCGAGCACGCCGACGAAGCCGGCCGAGATCTCGCGCTTGGCCTTCAGGCCCGAGCCGAAATCGACCGAGCGGCTCAGGTCGAGCACGAACCACGCGGCCATCTCGCGGTCTTCGGTGAACACGCGCACGTGCGGCGTCTGCAGCCGCGCGGTGACGTTCCAGTCGATGTGGCGCACGTCGTCGTGGTGCTGGTACTCGCGCAGGTCGGCCAGGTCCAGGCCGGTGCCGCGCATGAGCGTGCGGTAGTCGCCCTGCAGCAGGCCGTCGAGGCGGCGGATCACGGTCCATTCGAGCCGGCGCAGCGCGCGTTCGGCCCCGCCGGCTTCGATCGCGAGCCGGTCGTCGTTCGCGGCCTCGGGGGCCTTACGCCACCAGCTTTTCATGTTCGAGGGGCTTGGGAGGAGCGGGGACGGCCTTCATGATCTTCTCGATCAGCCCGTCGGGCGTGAGCCCTTCGGACAGGCCTTCGTAGGACAGCGTCACGCGGTGGCGCAGCACGTCGGGCACCAGCGCGCTCATGTCTTCGGGCAGCGCGTAGCTGCGACCGCGCAGCAGCGCCAGGGCGCGCGCGCCTTCGGTGAGGCTGATGCTGGCGCGCGGGCTGGCGCCGAAGGTGATGAAGCGGCGCAGGTCCTTCAGGCCGTGCTTCTCGGGCGTGCGCGTGGCCGACACGAGCTTCACGGCGTACTGGATCAGCGAAGGGTCGACGTACACGCGCCGCGCCTCGGCCTGCAGCTCGGCCAGCTGTTCGGTGGTGGCGACCGGCGTGGCCGTGACCACCGGGCCGATCACGCGCTGCACGATCACGAACTCTTCCTCGTCGCTCGGGTAGTCGACCATCACCTTCATCATGAAGCGGTCGACCTGCGCCTCGGGCAGCGGGTAGGTGCCCTCGGTCTCGATCGGGTTCTGCGTGGCCATCACGAGAAAGGGGCGCGGCACCTTGTGCGTCTCGCCGGCGATGGTGACCTGGCGCTCCTGCATCACCTCGAGCAGCGCGCTTTGCACCTTGGCCGGCGCGCGGTTGATTTCGTCGGCCAGGAGCAGGTTGGCGAACACCGGGCCCAGCGAGGTGCTGAACTCGCCCGTCTTCTGGTTGTAGATGCGCGTGCCCACCAGGTCGGCCGGCACCAGGTCGGGCGTGAACTGGATGCGCTTGAACTGGCCGCGCACGGTGTCGGCCAGCGTCTTGATGGTGAGCGTCTTGGCCAGCCCCGGCACGCCTTCGACCAGCAGGTGGCCGCCCGCGAGCATCGCGACCATCACGCGCTCGAGAAAGCGGTCCTGCCCCACGACCACGCGCTTCACCTCGTAGAGGATCTGCTCCATCAGCTCGGCGGTGGCGGGGGCTGTTGCAAAGGTCGACGAGGTCGGGTTTTCTGTGCTCATGCGAAGGGCTTTCGAAGAAATCAGAAAGGCGGCGAGCCGGCCGCCGAAGCGGCGTTCTCGATCGGCACCGCGAAGCCGATGCCGATGAAGGTGCGCTGCTGCGTCGGGTTGAGGATGGCGGTGACGATGCCCAGCACCTCGCCGTCCATGTTGATGAGCGGGCCGCCCGAATTGCCGGGGTTGGCGGCGGCGTCGAACTGGATCAGGTTACCCAGCTCCTGCTTGCCCTCGGGCGAACGGAAGGAGCGCTTCAGGCCCGACACCACGCCGGCCGACACCGAAGGCCCGATGCCGAACGGAAAGCCAACGGCCGCCACCTGGTCGCCGGAGCGCAGGTCGGCGGTGGAGCGCATCACGGCGGGGATCAGGTCGTCGGGGATCTTCTGCGCCTGCAGCACCGCGAGGTCGTTCTCGGGCTGCACGCCGGTGATGACGGCGATGGCCTCCAGGCCGTCGGCGAAGGTGACCTTGATCTTCTCGGCGCCGGCGACCACGTGCAGGTTGGTGAGGATCACGCCCTTGTCGACGATCACCACGCCGGTACCGACGCCGCGCTCGACCTCGCCCGGCGTGCCGCCGTCGGCGGGCGCCTCGGGCGGCTTGCCCTTGGCCATGTTGCGGCCGCGCTTCTGGGTCTTGGCTTCGGGCGTGGCCTTCTCGGGCCCGTAGCCGACCACGCGCACCACCGAGGGCCGCACGATGTCGGCGGCCTTGGCCGCGGGCGAGGGCAGGGTGGCGGTCTGCAGCGTGCGCAGCACGGCGGCGTCGATGTCTTTCTGCGTGAGCGCCTTGGCGCCCTGGCGCGGTGCCCAGAAGGCGCCGCCGGCGGCGATGGCGATGGCGATGCAGCCGACGGTGAGCAGTGCGAAGGCGCGGCGGCCCGGCTGCCAGCGTGCGCGAGGCGGTGGGGCTTGCACGGCGTCGGCCTCGGCCACAGCCGCGGCATCCGCCGGCGACCCGGCCGCCGGTGCTGCGGCCGGCGGCAGCGTGCGGGGCGAGCGGCTGTAGAAAGCGGGCCTGCGCATCGGAGCACCTCCGGCAAAAAAGGACGCGTGAAGGAGTTCACAGTAGCACGCTTTCCGCGCCTGTGCATCCCTTCGGGCATCATCGCGCGATGGCTGCGTTTGTCGATACCCACTGTCACCTTGATGCGCCCGAATTCGGTGCCGAGATGCCCGTCATCCGCGCCCGCGCGGCGGCGCAGGGCGTGGTGCTGTGCGTCATTCCGGCGGTGGCGGCCTTCAACTTCGCCACCGTGCGCGAGCTGGCGCACGCGCAGGGCGACGCCTACGCGCTGGGCATCCACCCGCTGTGCACGGGGCAGGCGAGCGATGCCGACCTGCAGACGCTCGACGACGAGCTGCACGCGCGGCGCGACGATCCGCGCCTGGTGGCGGTCGGCGAGATCGGGCTCGACTACTTCGTCGAAGGCCTGGACGCCGATAGACAGGAACGCTTCTTTCACACTCAGTTGCAACTGGCGCGCAAGCACGGGCTGCCCGTGCTCATCCATGTGCGGCGCTCGGTCGACAAGGTGCTCAAGCATCTGCGCCAGACCGCGGGCGGGCGGCCGTGGCACGGCATCGCCCACGCGTTCAACGGCAGCGAGCAGCAGGCGCAGGCCTGCATCGAGATCGGCCTGAAGCTGGGCTTCGGCGGCGCCGTGACCTTCGAGCGCGCGCTGCAGCTGCGCCGCCTCGCGGCCACCTTGCCGATGGACGCGCTGGTGATGGAAACCGACGCGCCCGACATCCAGCCGCACTGGCTGTACCGCACGCAGGCGCAGCGCGACGCGGGCCAGGCGCAGGGCCGCAACGAGCCCGGCGAGCTGCCGCGCATCGCCGAAGTGGTCGCGCAGCTGCGGGGCATCGACATCGCGTCGCTGGCCGAAAACACCACGCGCAATGCGGTGGCAGCCCTGCCGAAGCTCCAAAGTCTGCTGAACGTGTCGGAGGGGCGTCCGCCCGCCGCGTAGGCCAAGTTCCCGAGTTGCGCCAGCGCAGGTCATCGGGCCCTTTTTGCTGTCATCCTTGAAGTTCGAAGTGACGTTGGTTGTCCAGTGGCACTGTCGTCACTCCGCACTTCACTCAAAAAAGGAGTCTTTCATGACCACATCTTTTGTTCGTACCCTGCCCGTCGCGCTCGCACTGGCGCTGGCCTCCATCGGTGTGTCGGCCATCGCGCAGACCACCGCGGCCGAGCCCACGACCACCGAGAAGGTGAAGGAAGCCGGCAAGGAGGCCGTCGATGCGACCGCACGCGGCACCGAAAAGGCCTGGGACGCCACCAAGAGCACGACCAAGAAGGCCGTGAACGCCACCGAAAGCGGCGCCGAGAAGGCCTGGGATGCCACCAAGAGCGGCACCAAGAAGGCAGCCAACGCCACCGAGCGCGGCACCAAGAAGGCCTGGAACGCGACCAAGAACACCACCAAGAAGGCCACCACCGCCACCAAGAAGGCGGCCGTGAAGACCGGCGACGCCGTGGAAACGGCCGGCCACAAGACGGCCGACGGCATGCGCAGCGCCGGCAAGGCGATCGGCGAGAAGGTGCCGGGCACGGCCGAGAACGAAGCGGCCAAGAAGCCGTAACTTCCATGCACCGGGCTTCGGCCCGTGCTTGACGAAAGAACCCGCTTCGGCGGGTTTTTTCATGGGCGTTCAGGCACGCCGTGCGGCAATGCCAAGATACCGCCCATGAAACCGACCGCCGTCCCGTCCCCGACCGTTGCCGACAGCGTCGGCATGGTGCTGACCGGCCTTGCGCCCATCGTCTCGCCGAACACCCGTGTGCTCATCCTCGGCAGCTTCCCGGGCGTCAAGTCGCTCGAGCGGCAGCAGTACTATGCGCATCCCCAAAATCAGTTCTGGAAGATCTTGCAAGCCCTCTGGCCCGACCCCCTGCTTCCGACGGGCGCAGACAGCTACCGCGCGCGCTGCGACTGGCTGCTCGATCGCGGCCTCGGCGTGTGGGACGTGTACGGCGCCTGCGAGCGCGAGGGCAGCCTCGACACCGCGATCCGCTCGCCGGTCGTGAACGACATCGCCGGCCTGCAACTGCCGAAGCTCGCCGCCATCGCCCACAACGGCGGCGAGAGCTTCAAGCACGCACGCCACACGCGCACCCTCGGGGTGCCGGTGTATTCGTTGCCCTCCACCAGCCCCGCCAACGCGTCGTGGTCCTTCGAGCGCAAGCTCGCGGCCTGGCGCGAGGTCTTTGTTGCCCACCACCTTCTCTGATGGCTTCTTCCGCTTCTTCCAAGAAAACCCTCGTCCTGCCCGAAGTCAATTTTTCCGACTGGGGCGACATCCGCTACCTGCACCTGGGCACCGAATGGGTCCAGGGCTCGATGAAGCTCGACGCGCCCTTCGAGATCGAGCTCGAGTACGTGCAGCGCATGATGGCCTGGCTGCTGTTCGTCGACAGCAAGGGCGTGGGCAACCGCCACGCGATGCAGCTGGGCCTGGGCGCGGCCACGCTCACCAAGTTCAGCCGCAAGACGCTGCGCATGCGCACCACCGCGGTCGAGCTGAACCCGCAGGTGGTGTCGGCCTGCCGCGGCTGGTTCAAGCTGCCGGCCGACGACCTGAAGCTGCGCGTGGTGATCGCCGATGCGGCCGAGGAAATCCGCAAACCCGAATGGCAGGGCACGGTCGACGCGCTGCAGGTCGACCTGTACGACCACGAGGCCGCCGCGCCGGTGCTCGACAGCGAAGCCTTCTATGCCGACTGCCGCGCGCTGCTCACCGAAGACGGCTGCATGACGGTCAACCTCTTCGGCCGCTCGTCGAGCTACGAGCGCAGCCTCGAGAAAATCGCCGCCGCTTTCGGCGCCGACGCGGTCTGGGCCTTCAAGCCGACGCGCGAAGGCAACACGGTGGTGCTGGCCCAGCGCACACCGTCGCGCCCGAAGCGCGAGGTGCTTGCCGAGCGCGCCCAAACCATCCAGACTCGCTGGGGCCTGCCCGCGCCGAAATGGCTGCGGGTGTTCAAGCCGATGACGCTTTCCCTCACCACCTGATCACCTGACCTCCGGTTCATGAGCGCTGTACCCGCCGCCGCTTCCGCCTCTGCTGCCCGCCACGAAGGTCCGCTCGACCTGCGTCGCCTGATCGAATGGCTCGCCACCGACGGCGTGATCTCGCCGATGGAGGCCAAGCGCACCATCGCGCGCTGCGCCCAGGCCGAGAGCCGGCAGGCGCCGCTGGTGCGCCTGGCCAACGTGGCCATGACGCGCGAGGCCGACGGCAAGCCGCTCGACCTCGAGGCGCTCACGCAATGGCTCGCCGGCCGCGCCGGCCTGGCCTACCTGCGCATCGATCCGCTCAAGGTCGACGTGGGCAAGGTGGCCGACACCATGAGCGCCGGCTACGCCGAGCGCCACAAGGTGCTGCCCGTGCAGGTGCTGCCGAACGAGGTGGTGGTGGCCACGGCCGAACCGTTCCTCATCGACTGGATCGCCGAGGTCGAGCGCCAGTCGAAGCGCACCGTGCGCCGCGTGGTGGCCAACCCGTCGGACATCCAGCGCTACACGGCCGAGTTCTTCGCGCTCGCCAAGTCGGTGCGCGCCGCGCAGAAGGCCGGCGGCAACACCGGCGGTGCGAGCTTCGAGCAGCTGGTCGAGCTGGGCAAGAGCACCAAGCAGCTCGACGCGAATGACCAGAGCGTGGTGCAGGTGGTCGACTGGCTGTGGCAGTACGCCTTCGACCAGCGCGCCAGCGACATCCACCTGGAGCCGCGCCGCGAGCAGGGCGTGATCCGCTTTCGCATCGACGGCATCCTGCACCCCGCCTACCAGATGCCCATGGGCGTGATGAACGCGATGGTCGCGCGCATCAAGCTGCTGGGCCGCATGGACGTGGTCGAGAAGCGCCGCCCGCTCGACGGCCGCATCAAGACCCGCAACATGCGCGGCGACGAAATCGAAATGCGCCTGTCGACCTTGCCGACCGCCTTCGGCGAGAAGATGGTGATGCGCATCTTCGACCCCGACACCGCGGTGAAGGACCTCGACGCGCTGGGCTTCGCGCAGCACGACGCGCAGCGCTGGGAGCAGCTGGTCACGCGGCCCAACGGCATCATCCTGGTGACCGGGCCCACGGGCTCGGGCAAGACCACCACGCTGTACTCCACGCTCAAGCGCGTGGCGACCGAAGAGGTCAACGTGAGCACGGTGGAAGACCCGATCGAAATGATCGAGCCTTCGTTCAACCAGACGCAGGTGCAGCCGCAGCTGGACTTCGGCTTCACCGAGGGCCTGCGCGCGCTGATGCGGCAGGACCCGGACATCATCATGGTCGGCGAAATCCGCGACCTCGCCACCGCCGAGATGGCGGTGCAGGCCGCGCTCACCGGCCACCTCGTGTTCAGCACGCTGCACACCAACGATGCGCCCAGCGCCATCACGCGGATGATGGAACTGGGCGTGCCCTCGTACCTCATCACCGCCGTGATGCTGGGCGTGCTCGCGCAGCGCCTCGTGCGCACGCTGTGCCCGCATTGCAAGCAGCCCGACGACGCGGTCACGCGCGAGAGCCTCGAGGCCATCGTCAAGCCGTGGCAGATCACCGGTCCGGTGCGCGCCTACAAGCCCGTGGGCTGCGTCGATTGCCGCATGACCGGCTACATGGGCCGCATGGGCCTGTACGAACTGCTGAGCGTGACCGAGCCGTTCAAGGACCAGGTCACCAAGGAACCCAACCTCACGGGCCTGCGGCGCCAGGCCGTGATCGACGGCATGCGGCCGCTGCGCCTGGCCGGTGCGCTGCGCGTGGCCGAAGGCGTGACGACCATCGAGGAAGTGCTCAGCGCAACGCCTCCTCTCGAGTAGAAACAGGTGCCTCGGGTCTGACGAGGCATGAGTCATTTCGGGTTATCCCTACCTCTTCGGTTAGTGGAATCCACATCGGCCTGACCGGAGGCTGACTCGACAATCCCGCATCGAAATTGTTCGAGGAGACTGTTCGTGAAAATCAAAAGTCAGAAAGACTTTTTCTCGGGACTGATGTTCACCGTCGTGGGCGTGGCGTTCGCATGGGGCGCCACCACCTACAGCGTGGGCAGCGGCGCCCGCATGGGTCCGGGTTACTTCCCGCTCATGCTGGGCATCCTGATGGCGCTGATCGGCCTGGGCATCATGTTCAGCGGGCTCACCGTTGAAACGACCGATGGCGAAAAAATCGGCAAGTGGGCCTGGAAGCAAGTGGTGTTCATCCTGGGCGCCAACCTCGCCTTCGGCGTGCTGCTCGGCGGCCTGCCGAGCATCGGCGTGCCGGCCATGGGCATGATCATCGCGATCTACGCGCTCGTGATCATCGCCAGCCTCGCCGGCCACGAGTTCAAGCTGCCGACCGTGCTGATCCTGGCCACCATCCTGGCCGTTGGCAGCTATGTGGCCTTCATCTGGGCGCTCAAGCTGCAGATCCAGGTCTGGCCGACCTTCATCACCGGTTGAGACGAAGAAAGCTGCTCACACCATGGAACTGTTTGAACACCTCTCGCTGGGTTTTGGCGTTGCCTTCACCTTCACGAATCTGCTGTACTGCCTCGTCGGCTGTATTCTGGGCACGCTGATCGGCGTGCTGCCGGGCATCGGCCCGGTCGCGACCATCGCGATGCTGCTGCCCGCCACGTACGCGCTGCCGCCCGTGTCGGCGCTGATCATGCTGGCCGGTATTTATTACGGCGCACAGTACGGTGGCTCGACCACCGCGATTCTGGTGAACCTGCCGGGCGAATCGTCGTCGGTGGTGACCGTGATCGACGGCTACCAGATGGCACGCAAGGGCCGTGCAGGTCCGGCGCTCGCCGCGGCCGGCCTGGGCTCGTTCTTCGCAGGTTGCGTCGGCACGCTCATTCTTGCCGCCTTCGCACCGCCGCTGACCGAGCTGGCCTTCAAGTTCGGCCCAGCCGAATACTTCTCGCTGATGATCCTGGGCCTGATCGGTGCCGTGGTGCTGGCATCGGGTTCGCTGCTCAAGGCGATCGCGATGATCGTGCTGGGCCTGCTGCTGGGCCTGGTCGGTACCGACGTGAACTCGGGTGTCGCGCGCTTCAGCTTCGACGTGCCTGAACTCACCGACGGCATCGGCTTCGTGGCCATCGCCATGGGCGTGTTCGGTTACGGCGAAATCATCGCCAACCTGTCGCGTCCGGACGAAGAGCGCGAAGTGTTCACCGCCAAGGTCTCGGGCCTGTTCCCGACCAAGGAAGACTTCAAGCGCATGCTGCCCGCCGTGCTGCGCGGCACCGCGCTGGGTTCGTCGCTGGGCATCCTGCCCGGTGGCGGTGCGCTGCTGTCGGCTTTCGCGGCCTACACCATCGAGAAGAAGACCAAGCTGCATCCGGGCGAAGTGCCCTTCGGCAAGGGCAACATCCGCGGCGTGGCCGCGCCTGAAGCCGCCAACAACGCCGGCGCGCAGACCTCCTTCATTCCGCTGCTGACGCTGGGCATTCCGCCCAACGCCGTGATGGCGCTGATGGTCGGTGCGATGACGATCCACAACATCCAGCCGGGTCCGCAGGTCATGACCAGCAACCCCGAGCTGTTCTGGGGCCTGATCGCCTCGATGTGGCTCGGCAATGCGATGCTGGTGATCCTGAACCTGCCGCTGATCGGCATGTGGATCAAGCTGCTGTCGGTGCCCTACAAGTTCCTGTTCCCGGCGATCGTGCTGTTCTGCGCCATCGGCGTGTACTCGACCAACAACAACACCTGGGATATCTGGATGGTGGGCGTGTTCGGCTTCATCGGCTACGCCTTCTTCAAGCTCGGCTGCGAACCCGCACCCTTGCTGCTGGGCTTCATCCTGGGCCCGATGATGGAAGAGAACCTGCGCCGTTCGCTGCTGCTGTCGCGCGGCGACTGGAGCGTGTTCGTCACGCGCCCGATCTCGGCCGGGCTGCTGATCGCCGCGGCGCTGCTGCTGATCATCGTGCTGCTGCCCGCGGTGAAATCGAAGCGCGAAGAGGCTTTCGTCGAAGACTGATCGACGGGCTTTCTCTGAACGCACAAACGGCGCCCTCGGGCGCCGTTTTTCTTTGGGGGATGCCGTCGTCCCTATCTGCCCAGCGCGCTGAGCACCGCCACGGTCATCGCGTGCACGCCGGTCTTGATCGACGGCTCGGGCACCGGCGCGAAGAAGGGCGAATGGTTGCGGGCCAGCGGCTTGCCGCCGGGTTGGGCGGAGGCCGCGATGTCCCGCGCATCGAGCACGCCGATCGTGAAGTACATCGACGGCACGCCGGCGTTGATGAAGGCCGAGAAGTCTTCGCTGCCCGTCGATGGCACCGTGGATTGAACGACCTGCGCCGCGCCCAGCGCCTGCTTGAGCGCGGCGGCCGCGCGGGTCACGACCGCTTCGTCGTTGACCAGCGCTTCTCCGCCCGGCACCAGCTTGACCACGGGTTCGGGCGCGCCGCTCGTCGCGGCGGCGGCCATGGCCATGCGGCGCACGCCGGCCAGCAGCTGCTCGCGCACCTGCGGCTTGTACGAGCGGATGGTGCCGCGCAGCGTGACCGTGTCGGGAATGATGTTGCCGGCGGTGCCACCCTGGATGGCGCCGATCGTCACGACACCGAATTCGGCCGGGTCTTTCTCGCGGCTCACCACGGCCTGCACGTCGGTCACGAAGCGCGCGGCGATCACGATCGGGTCGATGGTGGTGTGCGGCCGCGAGCCGTGGCCGCCGCGTCCCTTGAAGACGATTTCCAGCGCGTCGGAGTTGGAACTGCTGATGCCGATGCCATAGCCGATGGCGCCATGCGGCGTGGGCGCCGTGTGCAGCGCGAACGCGGCGTCGGGCTTGGGAAAGCGCGTGAACAGGCCGTCCGCGAGCATCGCCTTGGCGCCCGAGACGGTTTCTTCGGCGGGCTGGCCGATGAACATCAGCGTGCCTTTCCACTGGTCCTTGAGCGCGACCAGCGTGCGCGCGGTGCCGAGCCAGCTGGCCATGTGGATGTCGTGGCCGCAGCTGTGGGCCACGAAGCTGTCGCGCCCGCCCCAGTCGGTGCGGGCCTGGCTGGCGTAGGGCAGGCCGGTCTTCTCTTCCATCGGCAGGCCGTCCATGTCGGTGCGCACCATCACGACCGGCCCGGGGCCGTTGCGGTACAGCGCCACGACGCCGGTGCCGCCGACCTTCTCGGTCACCTCGAAGCCGATGGCGCGCATCTCGGCGGCGAGCAGGGCGGCGGTGCGCGTTTCCTTGAAAGCAAGCTCGGGGTGGGCGTGCAGGTCCTTGTAGAGGGCGTCGAGCCGGGGGTACATCGCATCGACGAGCGGCGGGATCGCCGACGCCTGCGGTGATGCGGCGGGCTGGGCCTGCGCGCCTGCGCCGAAGGCGAGGAGGGCGGCCACGGCCAGGGAACGAAGCGCAAAGGTGGAGGTGTGGGTCGGCATGGAATGAATGCAGGGGCGC
>RCUJ01001491.1_pt1 | contig 12448 bp, 6 predicted proteins | sample 2166321 | NCBI WGS metagenome assembly RCUJ01 (sample SAMN09932808, study PRJNA488358) | compost metagenome | feature: garden; material: soil; isolation source: compost soil in an enriched community after 118 h of incubation | place: Germany: Experimental Botanical Garden Goettingen | collected... | reverse complement strand
TGGATATCCTGCCGCTGCCGCACTTCATCAGCCTGTCCAAGCGCGAAGCCGACATTGTCATCGCCCTGGAGCGCCCGGAACACGGTCCTTACGTCTGCTGCAAACTCTGCGACTACCGTTTGCAGTTGTACGCGACCCAGGACTACCTCGACCAGCACCCACCGATTCGCCGTCCGGCCGATCTGGGCCAGCATCAGTTCATCAGTTATGTCGACGACCTGGCCTTCAGCTCGGAGCTGCTGTACCTGGCCAACGTGCTGCCCGGCGCCAGCGCCAACCTGCGCAGCACCAGCGTGATTGCGCAGTTTGTCGCGGCGCAGCAAGGCCGCTCGCTGGCGATCCTGCCGTGTTTCCTGGCGGCCCAGGACCCACGGCTGCTGCCGGTATTACCGGAGGAGATCACGATCACCCGGCAGTTCTGGATGTACTGCCGCGAGGACCTGCGCAAGCTCAAGCGGATCACCCTGCTCTGGGACTATATCCGCGCCGTGACCGAGCAGAATCAGGCGCTATTGATGGGTGAGACCCGAACGATGCGATTCGCCGACTAGTCGGCGCTGACCACGATCGCCACCCGGCGGTTCTCGGTGCGTCCGGCAGCGCTGTTGTTGGGTGCCACCGGCTCGCTGCTGCCCAGGCCACGCAGTTGAATGTTCTCTTCGCGCATGCCAACGCGGGTCAGTACCGTGGCCACACTCTTGGCCCGGCGCAGGGACAGTTGCTGGTTATAGGCTTCCTTGCCCGAGGCGTCGGTGTGGCCATCGACTCGCACGCGCTCGATGCCGACGCCCAGCAGCGCCTTGCCAATCCGCTCGACGATGTCGGTGCTTTGGGCGTTCAGGCGTTCCACGTCACTGCCAAACAGCACCTTGCCCGACAAACCGAACTCCCAGCCTTCCTCGGTCAATTCGAACCCCTGTTGTTTGAGCACGGTGATTTGCGCAGGGGTGAGGCCTTTTGGCGGTGCGGTCTGGCACCCGGTCAAGGCCAGCATGGCCATGAACAGGGTCAGGGTGAAGAGTCGAAGGGAACGCTGAGTCAGAGAAAACAAGGGGGTTAGCTCCTGGTTTGAACGTTGACGGCAAGGTGCTCCGACCGTGCCGTGTATTGCCCGCCTCGAGCGAGGCTTTTGGCGTGATACATCGCCGCATCGGCGGCATTGAGCAAGGCGCCGGGGGTGGTGCCATGATCGGGGAAAATCGCGATGCCCACGCTCAGTGAGGTCAGGACCGAGTGACCGCCTGGCAGCTGAACCGGTATCTGCATGCTGTCGATTATCTTGCCGGCAATCCGTTCGGCATCTTCGGTCCTGTGCAACGGCGTCAGCAGCACGGCAAACTCATCGCCTCCCAGGCGTGCCACCAGGTCCTCTTCACGCAACTGCGCCCGGACCCGGTTAGCCACCGCCACCAACACCGCATCCCCCGCGGCGTGGCCGAAACTATCGTTGATCCCCTTGAAGCGATCACTGTCGAGATACAGCACCGCCACCCGCTGATTGTGCTTGCTGCCGTTGCGCAAGGCGCGGATCAAGCGGCCTTCGAAGAAGGCCCGGTTTGGCAGCCCGGTCAGGCTGTCGTGGCTGGCCTGGTGAGCCAGGGTTTCGTTTTCACTTTGCAGATTGGTCTGCCAGGACTCCAGTTCATCGAGCAGGGCATTGAAGTCATTGCCCAGGCTATCCAGTTCGGCGATACGCGCCGGTGGCACACGCTGGTCAAACGCGCGCTCGATCCGTGCGGCATGGGCGACATCCGCCCAGCGCCGTAACGGGCCGATGATCCCTTGCAGTTGCCGGCGCGCCAGGAACATCGCCACCCCGGCACTCAGCGCGGTGCACAGGACGATCCCGGCCAGGCCGCTGAGCAGGAAGCGCATCAGGCTGGCGCCATGTCCGGTCAGCAGAATACTGCCGACTGGCTGATCCTGATGGACGATGGGCAGGCGGATGGGTTCTTCCAGCAGGGCGCGGGAAATCTGCATTTCAAGCTCCGACACCAGTCCGGTTTCCGGCCGCTGCCAACGCGCCAGCAACTGGCCACTGGCGTCGAACACTTGGGCATCGGCCACTTCTTCCGTGGCGGCGATCAATGCCAGCGCCTCGTTCGCCGCCACGTTGTCGTTGAACACCACCGCCGCTTCCACGGTGTAGCTGATGGAGCGGGCGATCAGGTGCAAGTTGTGATCGGCGTACACCCGCAAGGCCAGCACGCCCAGCGCGGTCAATGACAAGCTGGTCATGGCCACGCCGACCAGGGCGACGATCAGGTTGCCACGGCCAATGACCGAGCGCAGGGTCGGACGAGCGCCTCTATTGAACAGGCTCATGGGGTCGCCTGTTTACGGCGTGACAGTTGCAAGACACTGGGGTGAATACGCACCCCGCTACGGGCGACCGAGTCGAGGTTGACCTCGAATGACACATGGCTGTCAGTAACCTGCAGGCAGAACAGGCTGCCGACCGTGCATTGATCGCCACCCTCGCTGATACTCAGCACCGGGAGACCGCTCAATGCGGCAAACAGCGTGCTGCGCTCTTCAGGGGTCAACTTGCCGAGGTAGACCGCATCGCACTCACTGACAATGCCCGGGTCACCGGCCAGCAGGCGGCGAACGATCACCGGGCGCCCGGTGGCCTGGGTCGTGCCCTTGACCAGGTCGTCGGTGTATTCCGTGGGCCCGATCACGCAGAGCCGCAACCGGGTCGGTTCTACCGGCCAGCGCGCATAACTGAGAATGCCCAGCACGACCTGGGTGACGGATTTTGCGCGTTGATCGGCCATGCTCACAGGCGTTTGCGACTGAGCAAACAGCGGAAAGCTGAACAAACAGAACATCCCGGCCAGCCAGAATCGCTTCCAGCCCACCATGCATTCTGTCGTCCAGACAGTCAGCTTCATGCAGGAATTCTCTTTGGTCGTGACGAAAATGATGCCGCAACGATAGCACAGCACCGAAACAGCGGCGAGGCCACGCAGTGCGCGGCCCGACTGATTATCCGGTCTTTCCAGCGCCTCGGACGCACAAACAAGCTGATCGATCAGTCATCTTTCATAACCATCAGCCCAATTCCAGCATCAACCCGCTCAAGCGCTTGACCTTACGCCGCACCGCCTCTTCGAACACGCCGCTGCGGGGTTCTATCAGACTGAACCAGTCCTTGGCCCGGGTAATGCCGGTGTAGATCAGTTCCTTGGTCAGCACCGGGTTCAGCGCATCCGGAAGGATCAGCGCGGTGTGGGCGAATTCCGAGCCCTGGGACTTGTGCACCGTCATGGCATACACGGTTTCCACATCGTTCAACCGGCTCGGCAGCACAAACCGCACGCCACCCTGGCCATCGTTGCGGGCAAAGGCCACACGCAGCACCTGGCAACCGGCATCCTGCCCATCACGCTCTGGCAGTTTGAGGGCAATGCCGATGTCGCCATTCATCAGGCCCAGGCCGTAGTCGTTGCGCGTCATCAGCACGGGCCGGCCTTCGTACCATTGCTGGTCGCTGTCGATCAGTCGGGCCTTGAGCAACGCGGTCGTGATGCGCTGGTTCAGCCCTTCCACCCCCCATGGCCCCTTGCGCACGGCGCACAGCAACTGGAACGCATCAAAGGCGTGCAAGACATCGCGGGCCCAGTTCTCCCAGCAACCATCGTCGGGGGCGGCGTCCAGGGGCGGTCGCTGATTGCGCAGCAGGCTCAGGTAATGCCGATACCCTTTCGGGCCGTCACCCTGGCCATCGAGCAGCAGGCGCTCCAGCGCCCTGTCCTGCTCGCCCTTGAGCGCCAGCACATGCAGATCGGCATGGCTACGGGCCGCCAGCAACTGACGTGCGTGCTCGGCGTTCTGTTGATTGACCCAGCGCGCCAACTGACCGATGCCGCTGCCCTCACCGAAGCGCCGCGAGTGGCGCAGCATCACCACTTGCTGGGCCAGCGGGTGACGGCCATCGAGGTCCTCCTGCAGCTCGCTGCCGCCCAGGTGTTCACCGCTGACCGCTTCCAGCCAGTCACGGGTCTGTGGGCTGTACCAACCGGCCTCGGCATCGCGACACAGGTCACCGAGCACGGCGCCGGCCTCCACCGAGGCCAGTTGATCCTTGTCACCCAGCAGCACCAGGCGGGCATGGGCCGGCAAGGCGTCGAGCAGGTTGGCCATCATTTCCAGGTCGATCATCGACGCCTCGTCGACCACCAGCACATCCAGCGGCAGCGGATTGCCAGCGTGATGCCGGAAATGCCGGGTGCCCGGACGGCTGCCCAGCAGACGATGGACCGTGGTCACGTCAGAAGGGATCTTGTCTCTGACATTGTCGGCGACCTGCAGCGTACGGACTTGCTGGCTGATGGACTCGGTCAACCGCGCGGCAGCCTTGCCGGTCGGCGCCGCGAGCCGAATGCGCAACGGCTTTTGCGCCTCCACGGCGGGCGCCTGGAGCAGCGCCAGCAAGCGCACGACGGTGGTGGTTTTACCGGTGCCTGGCCCGCCAGTGATGATGCTGAATGCACCACGGGTGGCCAGGGCACAGGCCAGCTTCTGCCAATCGATCGGGGCACCGGCCTTGACCGGTCCAAACAACCCGTTGAGGCGTTCGGACAGATCAGCCGCGACAGGTTCATGGGCCACCAGCCGTTCGCGCAATGCGCTGTCGATGCGCCGCTCGTACGCCCAGTACCGTCGCAGGTACAGGCGCTTGCCGGACAACACCAACGGCCGGTGCCGGGTCTCTTCTCGCCCATCGGCGGCCAACGCCACCAGCGGGCTGGACGCCAGCACCTTGCACCAGTGGGCGCCTTCCACGGCTTCCAGCAATTGCGAGGGCAACAAGCGGGTGCCGGTCTGCACCTCGCCTTCCGGCGGCAGGGACAGGGCGAAGTCCGGCTCCTTGAGCGTCTCGAACAGGTCAAGGCAGACGTGACCGTGCCCCAACTGGTGACTGGTCAATGCCCCCGCCAGCAACACCAAGGGGTCACCGTCCGGGTCGCGCTCATGGAGGAAGGCGACAAAGGCCTTGTCCAGCGCCCGCAGCCAGCCGCGCTCGACCCAGCGCTCAAGCAACAGCAACAAGTCCTCGGCACGGCTCAGGGGCGCCAGTTGCGCCAGACTCTCGGCCGTCAGGGGTGTGGGTAGCAGGTCAGCGAAGGAACGATTCATAGCAATACACCCTGCTCCCAGGCGGCTTCGGCCCTGGGTTCTGGTTGGCCCTGGAACAAGCGGTCCAGGCGTTCGATCAAGGTGCGTGGCGGACGGGTGAAATACACGCCCTGGCTCGGTGCCTGAGTGCCCCGCAGGAACAGGTACAAGGCGCCGCCCATGTGGCGGTCGTAATCGTAGTCGGCGAGCCGTGCCTTGAGCTGGCGATGCAGCGCCAGCAGGTACAGCACGTACTGCAGGTCATAACGGTGATCGAGCATCGACTGCTCCATGGCCTGCTCGGTGTAGGCCGAGTCGTCGGCACCCAGCCAGTTGGATTTGTAGTCGGCCACGTAGTAGCGCCCCTCGTGCTCGAAGGTCAGGTCGATAAAGCCCTTGAACATGCCATTGAGTTTCACCGGCTCGGCCGCTACCCGGGCAGCACCACCATGGGTGTATTGCCGCACCAGCTCATCGAGTTTCACCACATCGACGGTGTGGCTGGCGAACCAGAACTCCATCTCCACCCGGTACTCGGTCAATTGCCCTAATACCACCGGCGATTGGTCCGCGCCCAGGCGCAACGGTGCCTGGATCAGGTGTTCCAGCCAGCCACTCAGGGTCGTGATCCAGCCTTCCCAGCCGCGGCGGTTGCAACGGCGGGCAATGGCGTCTTCGATGGCCTGGTGATCGGCGCTGAAGCCCTCGTTGCCGGCCCACTCCAGCAGGCCATGAAGAAAGGTCCCGGGATTCGGCCCACGGGGAAAACGATGGATATCGCCGCCACTGACGAGCACCTCACGGGGGGCGTCCGGGTCAAGGCGCTCGTCATCGAAGAGTTTTTGCGCTTGCGGGCTTTCCGGGGCCTCGTCGCCAGCACCCGCCAGGCGATCGCCAATGCGCAGCGCACTGTAGGAGGCGATCCACCAGTTTTCCGCCGCCTTGCGCTTGGGCTCTCGCGGTGCGAGTAACTTCGCCTCGTTGCGCGGTGGGTGATAGCGCTCGTCGGTAGCCTCGGGCATCTCGCCAATGCTCAGCGCCACGCAGTCGTGCTGCATGTCTCGCAGCCAACGCGCCAGGCCCGCCGATTCAGCCAGTTGTTCGCCCCCGCCGAGTACATAGCCCAGCGCAGAGAGGTGCAGCACCGAGCTGTTGCTGTTGCCACGCTTGAGGTCGCTGACGCCGAGCCAGCACGCATGCCGGGCCCGGGTCAGGGCCACGTAGAGCAACCGCAAGTCTTCTGCCAGGCGCTCGTGGTCGGCCCGTGCAATCAGCTCGGGCGTCGGGCTCATGGAGACCTGAGACTTGCCGTGTTCATCGTGGTAATGCAACGGCAGGCGACTGCCGTCCACCGGCTTGGCCGAACAAATGAACGGCAGGAAGACCAAGGGGTACTCAAGGCCCTTGGACTTGTGGATGGTGACCACCTTGACCAGTTGCTCGTCGCTTTCCAGGCGCAGGATCTGCTCTTCACCCGCCTGCCCGGACAACGCCAGGTGCTCGGACAGATGCCGGATCAGGGCCTGCTCGCCATCCAGCTCGGCGGCGGCCTGTTGCAGCAATTCCGAGAGGTGCAGCAGGTTGGTCAACACCCGCTCGCCATCGCTGCGGGCAATCAGCGCCTGAGGCAGTTCGAAGTCGTGGAGCAAGCGCCGCAACATTGGCAGCACCCCCTGAGTCCGCCAGATCAGCCGATACGCACGAAACTGCATGACGCGCCGTTCCCAGGCCAACTCGTCCTGGTTCAAGCGTTCCAGCTCTATCAATGACAGGTTAAGGGTGACACTGGCCAATGCCGCACGCAGCGGACGCTCGACATCCGGCTCGGCACAGGCCTTGAGCCAACTCAGCAGGTCATGGGCTTCCTGGGCGGCGAACACCGAATCCTTGTCCGAAAGATAGACACTGCGTACCCCTCGCGCGGACAACTCATTGCGCACGGCCTGGGCTTCCTTGCCATCGCGCACCAGAATCGCAATGTCGGCCGGCAGCAAGCCCACGAGCGCTTGCGCGTCGCGCACGAAACCCGCCCGCCCCTGCTGGCCACCGTTGAGCAATCCGGTAATTTCACTGGCGCACGCGGCGGCCAGTTGCTGTCGATAGACGGCACCCGACAGGGGCTGCTCGCTGGACAGCTGCCAGACATTCAGCGCCGGCACCGCCTGGCCGTCGACCTGCAACGACTCTTTGCGGCCCTGGGACGCTACCGGCGAAAAGGGGACGGGGTTCTCGCCGTCCGGCTCACGGAACAGAAACGCACCCCGCCCCTGCTCTCGACATTCAGCCCTCTGGAACACATGGTTCACCGCATCGACCATGCCGTGGCTGGAGCGGAAGTTGGTGCCCAGGGTATGCAAGCGTCCGCTTGTCGCCTGGCGTGCCCGCAGGTAGGTGTAGATATCGGCGCCCCGGAATGCATAGATCGCCTGCTTCGGATCGCCGATCAGAAACAGCCCGCTCTCCGGGTTGTTGTCCTCAATGCGATAGATGCTCTCGAAGATGCGGTACTGCACCGGGTCGGTGTCCTGGAACTCATCGATCAACGCGACCGGGAACTGCTCACGGATCAAGGTCGCCAGGCGCTCACCGCCCTCGGCTTGCAACGCCGCGCGCAGGCGCAGCAACATGTCGTCGAAGCCCATTTCGGCGCGACGGCGTTTCTCGTGTTCAAAACGCGCGCCGATCCACTGCGCCGCATGTTTCAACACCGCGGCGTCCGGCGTCGGCAGTGCATCCAGATGGGCTTTCAAGCCGGACATGGCGTCCAGCCCCGGATGAGTGGGGGCCTGGCCTTTCCAGGCTTCGGCCATGCCATCGGGGGTCAGGCGAGTGAAGCCGGTGCCGATGTCCAATTGCTCAAGGCTTTCATCCTCGGCCCAGGCGCTGATTTTCTCGAACCAGGGCTCGAAATAACGGGCTTGCATCTTGCGACCGTCAACGGCCTTGCTCGCCACGCCCTGCAGGCAGATGTCACGCAACTCGGGGGCCCATTGCACCCAGGGTGCCTTGAGCGCCACCAGCGCCTCACGTCGTGCCTGCAAGCACTCGCCAATCAACTCGGCCGGTGCCTTGCCCTCTGCGCTGTCACGCTCACTGTCGAACAGTCCACGCACCCGCGACAACAAGGCCGCCGGGCCGCCCCAGTTGGAGCGCACCCAGTTCAGCGCGTCGCCCTGCATCGGATAGCAATACAGGCGCCAGTAATCGCGCACCACTTCGCCGAGCAAGTCGCTGTGATCGGTCTCAAGGGATTGGGTAAACAGGCTGCCGCTGTCGAATGCGTGCTCGCGCAGCATGCGCTGGCACCAACTGTGGATGGTCGAAACGGCGGCCTCATCCATCCATTGCGCGGCGATGTCCAGGCGGTTCGCACAGCCTGGCCATTGCTCGACGCTGTACTGCCCGCGCAAGTCGGCGATCAGGCTGTCGGGGGCCGGTGTTTCGTCGCGGAAGAACCGGGCGGCCTCCGCCAGTCGGGTGCGGATACGCTCGCGCAGCTCCTTGGTGGCCGCATCGGTGAAGGTCACCACGAGAATTTGCGGCGGCAGCAGTTCGCGGCCAAAACCGCTGAACTGATCGCCGTGCCCCAGCACCAGGCGCAGATACAGCGCCGAAATGGTGAAGGTCTTGCCGGTACCGGCACTGGCTTCGATCAGTTGGCTACCACGAAGCGGGAAGGCTAATGCCAAGGGGACTGTTGCTGTCATGCGGGCGATTCCTCGCGGGTCACGGAACGCCAGGACGCTTCGAGCAGCGGACGGTAGAGCGCGTCACACCAGGCCTCGAAGGTTTCATCGGCAATCAGGGCGTTGTAATCGGCGAACTGGCGTGCCAGCGCGGGGCTTTCCCGTCGCTCGCCTTCGCTGGTCAAGCCATCGCCCTCGTAGGCCTTGCGAGCCGCGGCCTGTGCTTTGACCGGATCGGTCTGGCCCAGCCAGGCGAACGCAGTCTTGACCGCCACCGGCAGGGGCTGACGCATGCCCGACTGCCAGGCCTGCAGCAGATCGCCAAGGATCTTCAGCGCGGCGTTTTCGTCCAGCGGGGCCAGTAGCAGGGTGTCGTCACTGGCGACCAACCCCGTGGTCATCGGCAAGCCGCACGCACAGGCCACCAGATGGTTGATCCACGGCCGGGTCAGCCGATGCCATTTGCGCGTCTTGATCGAACCAATGCTGTTGGGGATCGTCGTGACCGACAATAAGCCACCGTCGGCCCGTTGATGAAGCCCACTGAGCCAGCCCTCCAGACTCACGCCATTGAGCTGCAGCGAAACCGGCAGCGCGCTGGTGTTCGGTGTGGGCCACAACGCCAGCAGCTGTTGATAACGCTGCACCAGATCCGGCAGCGGCTCGATCAACTCACGCTGCAGGCACTCACCGAAACCGGCCATCGGCAGCAAGCCACTGTGTTGCAAGCGCTGGGCCTGGAGCTGCAAGGCTTGCTCGGGTTGATCCGGATGGCTCAGCGCCGCTTCCAGCAAGCTGTCGCTCAGGCTGTAGCGCTGCAAGGCATCGAGCACGAAGGGCTCTTCGTCTTCCAGGGGTGCCTGCGCCGATTCGAAAAACACTTTGAGGCGCTGACTGAAAAAGTGCCGCACCGGGTGGCGCAGGAAATCCTGAAGCTGTGCCAGGCTCAGCGGCTCTTCCTGAACATAGGGATCCAGCAGGACCGACGCCTGGGTGTGCGGGCGATCCTCATGCAATAGCTGCCATTCCCGGGCGTAGCTGAACAACTGATCACCTTCATGGAAGTAGCGTGCACTGAAGGGCTGCAGCGGATGCTCCTGAGTCATCGCCGCCAGCAGCTCTTGCTGCTCATCCACAAGCCTCCAACCATTGGCCAGGTGATCACGCAACTGACCGATAAGCACCGATGCCGGGCGCTCGCTGTTGTCGCGAATACTGCGTCCGACCCAACTGATGTAGAGCTGATCGCGAGCCGAGAGCAAGGCTTCGAGCAGCAGGTAGCGGTCGTCCTCTCGCCGCGAACGGTCACCGGGGCGGTAGTCGCTGCCCATCAGGTCGAAGTCCAGCGGCGGTTGCGCACGCGGGTAATCACCGTCGTTCATACCCAGCAGGCATACGAGCTTGAACGGGATGGCGCGCATCGGCATCAAGGTGCAGAAATTCACCGCACCGGCCAGGAACCGCTGGGACAAGCGCCCTTGGTCGAGGCCGGCCAACCAGGCTTCTCGCACGACGGTCAGCGGTAGCTCGTCGTGCAGGCCAACCGACTCGCAGGTCTCCAGCCAGGTTTCGCGCAGTAACTCGAGCTGGGCGAGCAGGTAGTCGTCGTGCTCGTTGCTGGCCAGGAAAAACACCTGCATCAGGGCTTGCAGGCGCACGCCCCATTGCTCGGGCGACGCCGGTCGTGACAACTCCTGGTGAGCAATCTGCAAGGCATCGAGCAAGGCCACCAACGGGCCGATCAGGGCCGCATCCAGGCCGCCGATTTCATCGTAGGGTTCGATGCCATCGCAGGCCTCGCCACTGCCCACGGCATAGCCCAGCAGCATGCGGCGCAAGCCAAAGCGCCAACTGTTTTGCTCGAGCTCACCCGGCAGCCCCAGGCCCGCACGCTGTTCGGCACTCATGCCCCAGCGAACACCCGCACCTTCGATCCAGCGATGCAGCGTCGGCAGGTCGCGCTCTTGTACCCCGAATCGGGCCCGCAAGGCGGGCACGTCGAGCAAGTCGAGGATTTCACTGACCGGGAATCGGCTATCGGGCAACTTGAGCAAATGCTCGACGGCAATCAGCAGCGGGTCACGGCCACGCTGGCCCTGATCCGTCAGGGTGAACGGGATAAAGCGCCGATCCTCGCGTTCAAGCTGGCCGAATACCGCCCGAATGTGAGGCGCGTAGCTGTCGATGTCCGGCACCATCACAATCACATCCCGTGGGCGCAACTGAGGGTTGGCACTGAAGCGCGCAAGCAGCTGGTCATGGAGAATCTCCACTTCACGTTGTGCGCTATGGGCAATGTGAAAACGAATCGACTCGTCCTGCGTGAGGTCGATGGCCGGCCACAGCTGGCGGGTTTCATTCAGCGGACGCAACTCCAGGATGTCGTCCTGCAGTTGGTTGAGCAGGGTGAACGGCGGGTTGTCGCTGAACAGGTCGATGCGGCCGTCGCGAAATGCCGAGCGGTAGCTGTTGGGGTCGTCATAGCTGTCGAGCAGGTTGATGTAGTCACGACCTTGCTTGCCCCAGGCCGCCAGCAATGGGTGTGCGTGCTGGTGCAGGGTCTGCGGGTCGAGCACAACGGGCATGCCGGTCTTGCGCGCCTGACGTTTGTATTGGTGCCTTAACAGGTCTTTATCGGCGACGATGTCTGCCCAATGGTGACGACATGGGTTATGCACGCACAACAGGACCTGGCTGAAACGCGCCAATCCGGCGAGGGCTTCCAGGGCTTGGGCGGGCAACGAAGAGATACCGAAAACGATGACCCGGGACGGCAAGCCACGGGGGGCGGTGTCCAGGCGGGTGATGGTTTCAATGAACCGCTGGTGAACACCGGCACGACTTTGCGCCATGCCTTGTTCTCCCACATCCAGCAGCAACGCACGCCACAACTCGGCCTGCCAACAGTTAGCCGGTGTCAGCGGCTTGCTCTCGCCTCGGCCATTACGAAGCTGATGACGTCCTGCTGCCCAGTCTTCCAGCCAGTCCGCGCGGTAGACCTGATACTGGTCGAACAAGTCCGCCAGGCGCTCAGCCAATTGATAGCGCTTGCGCAGATCGGTGTCGTTGGTCAGGAAGCGCTGCAGGGGCTCGAAGTGCGGCTGATTGATCAACTCCGGCAGTAGTCGCATCAAACGCCAGGTCAGGGGTGCCTTGTCCAGCAAGGATTTGGCGGGGATCTCGTCGCGTCCCAGCACCAGCCGATAGAGTTGCCACATAAAGCTGCCAGGCAACTGCACATCAATGGCCGCTGCAATGCCACAGCCGCCCATATCGTCGTCTTCAGGGTCTTCGGCCAATGCCAGCTTCAGCCATTGGGCGATGCCGTTGCTCTGCACCAGAGCAATTTCATTTTCCAGGGGCGCGAGCGGATAACGCCGCATCCAACTGACTACCAGACTACGCAGTTCATCCAGGCGATTGCCGTGGACCACCATAAAGCCAGCGCTGAGCAGCGAGGCGTCCGCCATGAGAGCTTCCTTGGAAATGTGCAAAAGCCAGGGTCGAACCTTAGCATTGTCAGGTGCCTGTGACAGCCTGAAGCAGTCCGGTGCGATGGCAAGCGAGTGGAAACTTTTTCACGCACAAAAACAAAACCCCTACCTGCATACGCAGATAGGGGTTTCGGAATTTAATCT
>RCUJ01001486.1_pt1 | contig 12472 bp, 17 predicted proteins | sample 2166321 | NCBI WGS metagenome assembly RCUJ01 (sample SAMN09932808, study PRJNA488358) | compost metagenome | feature: garden; material: soil; isolation source: compost soil in an enriched community after 118 h of incubation | place: Germany: Experimental Botanical Garden Goettingen | collected... | reverse complement strand
ATTATGAATTATAAATTGTGAATTATTTTTTAAAACTTTATTTAAGCTTAAGAAACTAGTAATTAGTTATATAATGAGTTTTGCTAACTTAATTTTTCGCTTTACGGAGGTAATATTTTTATCTGTTTTTTTCTTTACATCGGTATATTTGTCAATCCCTAAAGAAGACGATAAAGTTTTGTCTCTTTTATCAAATAACTGGTCAATTTGACTGTCTCGCTCTGTTTTTGACAAACTTTTTTTATCTAAATTCGCTATTCCAGAAACAAGATCAGAGTTAGCTTGATTATATGCACTTTTTTGTTTGGTGTCTAATGTAACTCCCGATGTTTGATTTAAAGCAGCAGTCAATGTTTTTTTGCTAAAAGCTTGTCCGTAGCTCACTGATGAAATAAAAAATACAAGGAATAAAGTCAGTTTTAAGGTGATTTCTTTCATAAATTTTACTTTTAAAATTAATAAATATTTTTAATCAATTGTTTTTCAGTTGTTTAAAAATATGAAAAAAGTTAAACTTTACAAAAATTATTCTTCCAGCAAATCAGGCCTTCTATTTTTAGTATGTTCGTACGCTTTATCTTCACGCCATTTATCAATTTTGGCCGCATGTCCGCTGGTTAAAACTTCTGGAACTTTCCATCCTTTATAGTCAGCAGGTCTCGTATAAATGGGGCCTGATAATAAATTGTCCTGAAAACTATCTGTCAATGCTGAAGTTTCGTCACTTAAAACACCAGGAATTAATCGGATTAAAGCATCAGACAAAACAATTGCACCCAATTCTCCTCCAGATAAAACGTAATCGCCAATGGAGATTTCTTTTGTAATAAAATGATCTCTAACTCTTTGGTCAACACCTTTGTAATGCCCGCATAAAATGATGATGTTTTCATACATAGACATTTTATTTGCCATTTTCTGATTTAAGGTTTCGCCGTCAGGAGACATATAAATTACCTCGTCGTATTCGCGCTGGCTTTTCAAATGTGTGATGCAGTCATCTATCGGCTGAATTGTCATTACCATTCCAGCACCTCCGCCAAAAGGATAATCATCTACACTTTTCTGTCTGTTTGTGCTATAATCACGAAGGTTGTGAAAATGCACTTCGACCAAACCTTTATCGATGGCACGTTTCATAATTGAGGCCTCAAACGGACTTCTTAATAATTCAGGTAAAAGAGTAATAATGTCAATTCGCATCTTTAATTGATAATTTCTTGCTGGCAAAGATACAAATATTGCATGGAGTCTTTTGGTAATAATTATATAACATACTTATTAAATTATGTAAAATTTAATGTTGTAACTTTATTTATCATTACATTCTTAATTATCAGTGGATAATAACCAAATCCAAACGTAAATTCAAACACTTATTATGAAAAAAACAATATTAATGTCCGCATTGCTTGCACTCTTTGTATTCTCCTGTGCAAGTACTAGCTCAGCTACGGTCGCTGTGGGAGAAGCTAAAACGAAAGTGCTAAAAACCTTAGGAAATCCGGTAAGAACTTTGGATAATAACCAAAATGGTGAAATTCTTGTTTACGCCGATCAAGTCTTTACTGAAGATGGAACGACATCATTGGCAGGATCAAATTACTGGCGCTATAATTATGTTTATATAAATAAAGAAGGGAAAGTCACATCAACACGACAAGAGAAACAGAACTATCCGCCTCAAGCAATTGATTCTGAAAAAATGGAAGGATTAAATCTAGTGACATCTAAATAGATTTATCCAAAATATTTTTAAACAATTCGTATTTTTAGATTTATTTAGAAATACGAATTGTTATTTAATGACTTCACCAAAAATAAGAATCCTTGCTATATCTGGAAGTACGAGAAGTAATTCTAGCAACTTCAAAATTCTGAAATACATTTCAAATTACTTAAAACCAGAATTTGAAGTGGAAATTTTTGAAGATTTAGAGCATCTTCCACATTTTAATCCAGATTTAGAAACAGATAACCCTCCCCAAGAAATTATTTCATTTAGAAATAAAATTATAAAAGCTGATGGAGTTATCATTTGTACTCCCGAATATGTATTCAGTCTTCCTGGAAGTTTAAAAAATGCCTTAGAATGGTGTGTTTCAACAACTATCTTTTCAGACAAAAAAACGGGTCTAATTACAGCTTCAGCCTCTGGCGAAATGGGGCATGAACAACTTTTATTGGTAATGAAAACATTAGAAGCTGAATTTGACGATGCAACACAACTTTTAATTCAGGGAGTACGCGGAAAAATGAATGCTGAAGGAGAAATCGTTTCGGAAGAAACTGTAAATGCACTTCAAAACTTTGCAGAAAATTTTAAGAATCAATTTTTATGATATATTTACTTTCTGAAATTTAAATCATTAAAATGATTAGCAGAAGAAACTTTATCGTAACCACAGGTCTTGCTGCAACTGCAGTTTTGGCTTCACCATCATTTGCACTTTCTATGAATAAAAAAGAAATAGGTTTACAGCTGTATACGCTTCGTGATGAACTTCCTAAAGATGTAAAAGGAACTTTAGAAAAAGTTGCTAAAGCTGGTTATATGACTGTTGAGACATACGGGTTTTCAATTAAAGATCAGTTTTGGGGATTATCGCCTCAAGAATTGAAAAAGATTTTAGATGATAATGGACTGAAAGCAGTTAGCGGACATTATAATCTGGGAAGTTTTTTGTATGATGGAAATACGGAGGAATTAATCGCTTCAATTGAAGCTGCAAAAGTTCTTAAAAATGAATTTTTGACTGTTCCATGGATAGATGAACCTTTTAGAAGAAACATAGAAGATTATAAAAAGATTGCGGCACGCGTAAATGAAGCGGCTAAAATGTGTAAAAAAGCAGGCTTGAAATTGGCTTATCATAATCATGATTTTGAGTTTAAAAAATATGATGGCGTTACAGGTTACGAAATTCTATTAAATGAAACTGACAAAGATTTGGTTTATTTTGAATTGGATTTATACTGGGTAGTTCATTCTGGCAATGATCCTTTAAAACTATTTAAAGAAAATCCCGGCCGTTTTAAAATGTGGCATGTAAAAGATAAGGATAAGAATAATAGCGATTGGAATACTGAAGTAGGTTCGGGAACAATTGATTTTAAACCCTTCTTCGCGGCAGCAAAACAATCTGGAATGGTTCATTTTTTTGTAGAACAGGAAAATAATTTTGCGTCAAAATCTTTTGAGTCTATTAAAGCGAGCTGTGATTTCATTTCGAAGAATTTAATCTAATTCATGTTTATGAGGAAACTTCTTTTGCTGGTATTTGTGATTTTTTTGTCTTGCAACTCTAAGAAAAGCGATTACTTTGAGGCTATTGCAGAAAATGACATCAAACTTTTTCCTCCAAAGCCAGGTGATTGGTTGTATTCTTATAAAGAAAAGGGGCAGAGTTTTGAGCAGTTTCTTAATTCAAAGCATATAATTCCATCAAAAGGAAATAATGTTATTTATCTGCAGCCAATAGGTAAATTTGATTCATTACAAGCCAAGCAAATTCAATTGGTTAAAGAATATTTGGAAATTTTTTTTCAGTTGAAAACTAAAACACTTGATAATGTTTCAAATGATGTTATTCCAAAACATGCTAGAAGAATTGGCCCCGATCAAAATGAACAATTTTTAGCAGGATTTATTTTGGATAGTGTTTTAAAGAAAGAAAAGCCTCAAAATGGAATTGGATTAATGGCTTTGACAGAAGTGGATTTGTATCCGAAACCAGAATGGAGTTTCGTTTTTGGCTTGGCGTCATACAGAGATAAAATTGCAGTAAGTTCAATTTACAGGTTGTATGACAAAAGATTGCAGAATAAAGATTTTAATCTGTGTTTAGAAAGATTATTAAAAATTTGTTCTCATGAAATTGGACATATGTTTGGCTTGCATCATTGTATTGACGCGAATTGTGTTATGAATGGAACAAATAGCTTATCAGAAACAGATGAACATACATTGAGATTGTGTTCTAATTGCCAGAGAAAATTAAATTCGAGTATAAAATACGATAATAAGAAAAGATTAATAGAGTTGGAAAAGTATTTTAAGAGAAATAATTTGGCTACGGGAGTTGAATTGGTGGAAAAAGATTTTAAAAGTGTTGAATAAAAAGAAATAATAATGAGTTTAGGAACAAGCAAAGAATTTATAAAAGGAGACGAAATAGAGTGGGAAGTAGTCGGTGAAGGAATCAAGCGTAAGATTTTGGCTTTTGATGAAAGAGTAATGTTGGTAAACGTTCATTTTGAGAAAGGTGGAATAGGTACTTTGCATGAACATTATCATTCGCAAGTTACATACATCGCAAGTGGAAAGTTTGATGTCACAATCAGCGGTGTAACGCAGACTTTAAAAGAAGGCGATAGTTTTTATATTCCGCCACACGCTGTTCATGGAGTTGTATGTTTGGAAACAGGTATGCTTACAGATGTTTTTAGCCCTGCAAGAGAAGATTTTTTGAACTATTAAAAGCTTTAAAAAAAATAACCATATAAGTGATTTAATAAAATTTAAGTTTGGCTGTAAATTTCGCCGTGATATTTTTAAATGTACTTATATCTCTTATATGGTTTTAAAAAACTTAAAAATTTATATATTTTTTAAAGTTTTGATAAAGATTAGAGTGGTATTTTTGCAGCATGAATTTATCTAAAACTAATGTACTGTTTATGGCAGTTTGCACTGGTCTTATAGTTGCAAATCTTTATTACTGCCAGCCCTTAATTGTTTTAATTGCCAACGAATTTAAAATTCCTGAAGCCAGCGCCGGAACGATAACCTATCTAACTCAAGCAGGTTACGCGATCGGACTGTTTTTTATGGTACCGCTTGGCGATAAAATAGAACGAAAAAGGCAAATTTTAATGACCACTTTTGCAACTGTAATTGCTTTGTTAATTGCAGCAACTGCAAAGAGTTTTCTTGTTTTACAAATTGCTTCACTGCTAATCGGAATCACATCGATTGTACCGCAGCTTATATTGCCTTTGGCCGCTTCTTTGAGCGCGCCCGAACAAAGAGGAAAAGTTGTTGGAACTATCATGAGCGGACTTTTAGTCGGGATTCTGCTTTCGCGAACTTTAAGCGGATTTATTGGTCAAGTGTTAGGCTGGAGATCGATGTTTTATATCGCTGCAGGAATCTGTCTTTTGATCTTTTTTGTAATTCAAAGCAAATTTCCAGTTAATAAACCTCAGTTTAAAGGAACTTATGGGCAGTTAATTAAGTCTTTATTTACGCTAATAAAAACGCAACCTGTTTTGCGCGAAGCAACAGCAATTAACGTTTTTAGTTTTGCTCAATTTGGAGCATTTTGGACCACAATGGTACTTTTGCTTTCTGGAAAACCTTTCGATTTTAATAGTGCTACAATCGGATTGTTCGGAATTGTTGGGGCTTCTGGAGCTCTAGCAGCGCCTCTTGTTGGTAAACTTGGAGATAAAGGAAACTCAAGAATTGCTGTTGGTTATGGTATTTTATTGGTTTTAATCAGCTTTTTGATTTTTTATTTTTCAATCGAAAGTGTAATCGGAATCGCAATCGGAATTGTGTTTATTGATATCGGAATTCAAGGGGTTCACATTTCTAATCAAACTAGAGTGTATTCGTTATTGCCAGAAGCAAGAAACAGATTAAATACCGTATTTATGTCGCTTACCTTTTTAGGAACAGCAGCGGGATCTGCATACGGTTTATTATTGTGGAAACTTGGCGGTTGGCAGTATGTAACAATTGGCTGTATGGTCTTATCATTATTATCATTAACGGTTTACGGACTTACTTATAAATCAAAATCTAAAAAAGCGAAAGCGCAAATTGATTAAAAAATTAATTTGTAAATTTGCGTTCAAATTAAAAATAACAACATGGAAAACGGAATATACGCTAAATTCAATACTAGCAAAGGTTCAATTTTAGTAAAATTGACTCACGATTTGACACCGGGAACTGTAGGTAACTTTGTTGCTCTTGCAGAAGGAAATATGGAAAATAAAGTGAAGCCTCAAGGGCAAAAATTCTATCATGGATTGACTTTCCATAGAGTAATTGCAGATTTCATGATTCAAGGTGGTTGCCCAAAAGGAACTGGAACTGGAGATCCAGGTTATAAATTTGATGACGAATTTCACCCAAGTTTAAAACACGATCGTCCAGGAGTTTTGTCTATGGCAAATTCAGGCCCTGGAAGTAACGGTTCTCAATTCTTTATCACTCACGTTCCAACTCCTTGGTTAGACGGAAAACACAGTGTTTTTGGACACGTTGTTGAAGGACAAGACATTGTTGATGCTGTTGCTCAAGGAGATAATCTAGAGTCTGTTGAAATTATTAGAGTTGGAGAAGAAGCTCAAAAATGGAATGCTATTGAAGCTTTCATTTCTTTAAAAGGTGCTCGTATGAAAAGAGAAGCAGCTTTAAAAGCAGAATCTGAAGCAAAAATGGAACAATTGGCTGCTGGTTTTGATAAAACAGAAAGTGGTTTGCGTTATAAAATGATCCAAAAAGGAGAAGGTAAAAGAGCTGAAGCTGGAAAAACAGTTTCTGTTCACTACGAAGGTTCTCTAGAAAACGGAAAAGTATTTGATTCTTCTTATCCACGTAAAAAACCAATCGAATTCAAATTAGGAATTGGACAAGTTATTGAAGGATGGGACGAAGGTATTGCTTTATTGCAAGTTGGAGACAAAGCTCGTTTCGTAATTCCATCTGATTTAGGATACGGACCATCTGGTGCTGGAGGAGTTATTCCTCCAAACGCAACTTTGATTTTCGACGTTGAATTAATGGACGTAAAATAAGAGTTTACAAACAATTTAGTATTGTTTTAAATAATAATCCCATGTGCTACTGCATATGGGATTTTTTTATATTTACTTGTAATAAAAAAAACGAAACCAAGAAATGAAAAGAACGATTTTAAGTTTAATGGCTTTAATGTTATTTGCTGCAGCATGTGGTACCAAAAAAACGGCTGTTGCAGAAAGTACTACTGCTGGAAAAGAAATTAAAGAAAAAGAATTAACACCAGAATTAGCAGAAGGTAAAAGCCTGTACGAGAACAGTTGTGTGAGATGCCATAAACTCTACGAACCAAAAGAGTATACAAAAACAGAATGGACACCGATTTTGGTGAAAATGGGAAAAAAAGCGAAATTAGATGAAACTCAAATGGCTTCAATTACAAATTATATTGATTCACAATTATAATTTAGATTTGAGAATAAAGCATAAAAAAACTGTTCAATCGAACAGTTTTTTTATTTTCAAATAGATATAAAAAAAACACCGTCACAGAATGAGGTGTTTTAAAACTTAAGAATGATGTACAGCAGAATTATCCACAGCTATTACTTTTAGAGTTTTGATGCCAACTGGTAATTCCCAATCAACTTCGTCATTTTCTTTAAAACCAATAATAGCAACACTTAAAGGAGCTAGAATAGATATTTTAGATTGTTTTACGTCTGCTGCAGAAGGTAAAACGATTTGAATTTTCATTTGTTTCTTGGCTTTTACATCTTCTATCGTTACAAATGAATTGATTCGGATTACCGAACTGTCAAGTTCGCTTTCTTTACTAATTACAGCGCGATCTAATTCTTGTGAAAGCTGATTGGCTTCTTTAGTATTTGTTGAGTTTTTACTTTTTAAAATCAATTCTCTTAAAAATTGATAATCTGATTTACAGAAAGTGGGTGTCGGTTTCATATCTATATTGAATTTATTGTTATAAAATTTTAAATGATTTCTCTTCTTATAAAGAAATTTACAAACGAAAAAAATCAGTCTTAAAAAAAGACACAATCGAAACGTTTAATCTGAAAAACAAAAAAATATTCGACCAATTTGATTCTGTCAAATAAATTAAATGTTTTAAATCTGGTAAAAATCCTCCGTCAAAAAGAAGAAAAGTGAAGTAGACGGAGGCCTAAAAAATAAAGGCCTTATTATGTGAAATAATTACAGCAGGTAGTGGTTTTGCTAGGCAAAACGACTTTATAGAAGCTGTAAATGATGTTTTATTTCCCATAAGGAGGATTAAATTGATCTGCAAAGATAGTTAATCTTTTTGAATTTAGTGAGGTTTTACTTCCATTTAATGCCACAGCCTAAACTTGGTTTCTGTGGTTCTTTCAAACTTCTGTTGTAAATTATGGCGTCAATCGCACCTCTAAGGTCGCTTCCGCTAAGAGGAATTCCGTTACCAGGTATTGAATCGTCAAGTTGTCCGCGATAGAATAATTTGTCTTGATTATCAAATAAATAGAAGTCTGGAGTGCAGGCCGCCTGATAAGCTTTTGCAGTTTCCTGAGTTTCATCGTACAAATAAGGAAAATCAATTTTGTTTTCCATTGCAAAGTCAGTCATTAATTCCGGACTGTCTTCAGGATATTTAATCACATCATTGCTAGAAATGGCGATTACTCCTAATCCCTGAACGCGATAATCATTTGCAATCATTACAATTTCGCTTATTACATGATGCACAAATGGGCAATGGTTGCAAATGAACATTACCAAAGTGCCTTTCGAACCTTTTAAATCTTCAAAAGAAAAAGTATTGTTCGAGTTGGTGTCTTTTAAATAAAAATCAGGTGCAATTGTCCCTAATGGAAGCATTGTTGATTCAGTTCGTGCCATTTTATCCGAAATTTGATTTTCAAAAGTAGCTTTAAAAATCTGTAAATAAAAGAGCACAAGAATAAAAAGTATTCAAAGAAAGCAGTTAGCTTTCCCAGCTTGCTTCTTTGAATACTTTTTTGTTTTTTATGAATTCAAGAATTCCAGTAAATCTTCGTTGAGTTTTTCTCTGTGAGTATAAAAAAGACCATGAGGAGCTCCTTCGTATTCTATATAAGTGTTGTTTGCAATAGATTTTGCAGCTTTTCTCGAAGTAAGGTCAATTGGTACAATTTTGTCGTCATCACCATGAATAATCAAGGTTGGGACTTTTATGAAATCTAGTTCATCTCTAAAATCGGTGTAAGAAAAAGATTCGGCACATTTTAAAGTAGCTCTTGGAGAAGCGACCGAACATAAAGCTCTGTAATATTCTAATAAAGGCGTACTTAAAGGCTTGTTGATAATATTGATCCCGAAAAACGTCTTTCCGAAATTATCAATAAATCCTATTCTGTCTTCTTTGATTGCTGCAGCAGTGTTTTCACTTTTCTCTTTTGGATGACCATCTGGATTGTCATGTGTTTTTAATAGAAAAGGAATAATAGAAGAAATTAAAGCTGCTTTGGTAACGCCTTTTCCGCCATGACGGCTGAAATAACGAACCACTTCGCCACCGCCCATTGAAAAACCGACAAGAGTTACGTCTTCTAATTCCAATTGTTCGATAATTTCTTTAAGATCGTCTGTTAAAGTATCATAATCGTAACCATCCCAAGGCTGAGAAGATTTTCCAAATCCACGTCTGTCGTAGGCAATTACGCGACAATTGTTTTGTACCAAGTGATCAATCTGATATTCCCACATTTCGTTAGAAAGAGGCCAGCCATGAATTAGGATAACAGGTTTTCCTTGGCCGTAATCCTTTACATAAAGCCTTACATTTTGAGCAGTTTCTATATATTTATCGGTGTGAACCTGTTTTAAATTAGATTCAAAATCTTTAATTGACATGCATGCATTTGGTTCAGTATGTTCCATGTTATATCTTTTTACGTGAGTATTTTTCGTTTTCTTCTCGTAAAATTAGATTTAAAGAAAAAGAAATAGGTTATAGAATTAGGCGCATTAATTACAAAATTTATAGGTTTGTAAATAATACAATTTAAAAATGGATTTAACCTGGAACGAATTTGAACGCACAGATATGCGCGTCGGAACAATTTTAGAAGTAAATGATTTTCCCGAAGCAAGAAAACCAGCCTATCAGCTGACAATTGATTTTGGTTCAGAAATCGGAATTCGAAAATCATCGGCACAAATTACCAAAAGATATCAGAAAGAAGATTTAGTAAACCGTCAGATTGTTGCGGTTGTAAATTTTCCAAGAAAACAAATTGGAAAATTTATGAGTGAATGTCTTGTTTTAGGTGCAGTAGGCGAGGAAGGAGATGTGATTTTATTAGCTCCGGATTTTAAGATTCCTAACGGGCTGAGGATTGGGTAATTAATTTATGATTAAATCAATTGTAATGTAAAGAATGAAAGCAATTATCATTATTAAAATTGCTGGCGAAATTATATTTACGATTGATTTTAGTATAGAGAATTTTTGAACAATTGAAACGCCAATTATAAAAAGGATTAATGACCATGACATTAAAAAGAGATCAATAAAAATAAAAAAATAATAAATTATATTATTTAATTCTCCTTCATATATGATGCTTGATCGGAAAATGGAATTTCCATATATTAGAATTCGAAGAAAAAAAACAAACAAAGAAATGATAGCAGGTATGAGGGAGTAAGCAAGTACTCTCAAAATAGATTCTGTACTTGCTTTTCCATTAAGATATCTGCCAGTTTTGCTTATAAAAAAAGAATAAATGTAATTTAATATCCAGCCAAATAGAACGCCAATAAAAATACTAAAGCCGATAACTCCCCAAATTGAAAAATGGTCTCCCATGCTTTTCGATTCAGCTTTGTCTAGAGCTTTGATTATTCCAGATAGAATTAATAATAATGTTACATGTTTGTTGTATTTGTAACTTTCAATAAACTGAAAAGCTTCCTTAGGGGCTGTAAATATTTTTACTAAAATATTTTTTGGATTTACTTCTTCTTGAATTGTGCTTTTTGTCATTTTCTAAATTCTTGCAATAAGTTGCTGTAAAATTTCCTGTCCCTCTTCCCAATATTTTAAATCAGAATCGGAGTTGATGTGTCCTTGCTGTCCGATATTTACAAAATCACTTCCCCATTTTTCAGCGAAGAGTTTTTTTCTTTCGAAAGACGCGTACGGATCATTTTCGCTTGCAACTACTACAGACGGAAAAGGCAGCTTATAAAGTGGAATTGGTGAAAAGTTTCTTATGCTTTCTGGCGTATGTTGAGGTGAATCAACATCTGCGGGAGCGACTAAAAATGCACCAATAATATTTGGATTATTATATTTTTCTGCCCAATGCAAAACCAATGAAACCGCCAAACTGTGTGCAACTAAAATAGTGGGTTTGTCAAGTTTTAAGATGTTCTCATTTAATCTTTCAAGCCATTCTTCTCGAACAGGTTCATCCCAATTGTCTTGTACAACACGAATTGAGTTTTCGAATTTTTGATGCCAAAAGGTCTGCCAGTGTTTCTCTCCAGAATCTCCAAGTCCTGGTATAATTAATAGTTGTGTCTCCATTGCCGTGGAATTTTTATTTAGTGATTATTATTTATGTTCTTTTAAAATTCGGTTTACTTCGTTAACCAAAAGCGGAAAACCAGGTTCTGTCATTCCATGTCCGTAGCCGTCCAATTCATATAATTTAGTTTGCGTATGTCCTACCAGTTTCATCATTCTGGACATGTATGCATTTTCTTCATAACGCCCAAGCATTTCTAATTCGCGATCTCCAGTAATTAATAACATTGGCGGAGCATCAGCACGAACATGGTATAAAGGAGCAAAAGCGTCAATTGTAGGCTGTTTTTCGGGAATTCCGTTTTCTCGTCTAATTTCGAAATGCGTAATGCATTGCCCGCTAAAAGGAATAAGTCCAGCAATCTGATTGGCATCGATGTTTTCTTTTTGAAGATATTTTTTATCCAAGCCAATCATCATTCCTAAATATCCTCCTGCAGAATGTCCAGAAACAAAAATCTGAGATTTGTCGCCACCATAATTTGCAATATTATTGAAAGCCCAAGCAACAGCTGCAGCTGCATCTTCAATAGCTTTTTCAGCTTTTGCTTTTGGAGACAATCTATAATTTACGCCAATAATTGCAAAACCTTTGTTTTTTAAAGCTTCTGGAATTTCTTTGTTTCCACCAGTTAATCCGCCACCGTGAAACCAAACGATTGTTGCAAAACCAGTTTTGTTTTTTGGATAATAAATATCTAGAACACATCTTTCGCTGATATATTTATCAGACTTATTTATGGTCGTGTTATAATATTGGATATTGTTTTTCGTTTCATACTCTATATTCTGTGCAGAAAGAGAAATTCCAAAGAAGAAGAAACTTAAAAGAACTATTAATTTTTTCATTTTATAAGTATTGAATTGTATTACTTTGAATTTAGGTGATTTGAGAAAATCTAAAATCTAAAGTCTAAAATCTAAAATAATAAATTAATATATAAAAAAAGTCCAAAATGCAGAACAAATTGGACTTCTTACTTTATTAAAGTTGATTTTGAATTAAATATCATCAAAATCAATATCTGTAAAACTAGATCTTTGGCCTTCTGCCTTTTCAGAACTGTATTCTTTTTTAAAATCTTTTTGGTGTCTTTCAGAAATTACTTCTTCGCCTTTGTGGTTCAAAACATAAGAAGTCATTT
>RCUJ01001485.1_pt1 | contig 12473 bp, 11 predicted proteins | sample 2166321 | NCBI WGS metagenome assembly RCUJ01 (sample SAMN09932808, study PRJNA488358) | compost metagenome | feature: garden; material: soil; isolation source: compost soil in an enriched community after 118 h of incubation | place: Germany: Experimental Botanical Garden Goettingen | collected... | reverse complement strand
CTCGCAATGACGCCGAAATGGACAACAACCCATCGGCCGGCAACAAGGCGGGCGGGCTGACCACCATTCTTGAAAAGTCGCTTGGCGCCATTGCCAAAAGCGGCACCACCAACTTGACCGACGTGTTCGAGTACGCCGAGCCCGTGCGCACGCGCGGCCTGGTGTTCATGGACACGCCGGGCTACGACCCCGTGTCCGCCACCGGCCAGGTGGCCGGCGGCGCCAACCTGATCTGCTTCACCACGGGCCGGGGCTCCGCCTATGGCTGCGCGCCCGCGCCTTCCTTGAAGCTGTCGACCAACACCGCCTTGTGGCAGCGCCAGTCCGACGACATCGACATCAATTGCGGTGAAGTGGTGGACGGCGCGCAAAGCGTGGCGCAGATGGGTGAACGCATTTTCCAGCTAATGCTGCAAACGGCATCGGGTCGCCGCACGCGCAGCGAAGAGCATGGGTATGGCCAGAACGAATTCGTGCCCTGGCAACTGGGCGCGGTGATGTAGCGGCAGGAAGGGCGGTGATGTTGCATTTGGTCACTGTCTGGATATCGAAGATTTCCGCGTCTACAGATATCCTCATCCGCGCGCCGACTGGCCGGTCATCCGACGGGTGCATGGCGCCTTCCGCCCCTGGTCAACCATGCTTGAACGTTTGAATTCGGAGTCGTTGCCGCGCCTGCCCGCAGACGTGGAAAAGCCCGCCTATGACCGCAGCCGGCTCACGCCCGGCATCGTGCATCTGGGCCTGGGGGCATTTCATCGCGCGCATCAGGCGGTGATGACGGACCTGGCCATCGAGGCCAGCGGCGACCTTAGCTGGGGCATCCTGGGCGTGTCGCTGCGCAGCCCCGCCACGCGCGACGCCCTGACGCCGCAAGACGGCCTGTACACGCTGGCCCTGCGCGAAGGCGGCGTCGACGGTCAGCCCCGCGAACAACTGCGCGTGGTGGGATCCGTGCTGCGCGTGATGGTGGCCGAGGAAGACCCCAACGCCGTGCTCGAGCGCATCGCGTATCCGCAGACCCGCATCGTCAGCCTGACCGTGACCGAAAAGGGGTACAGCCACGAGCCGGCCACCGGCTACCTGCGCTGGGACGACCCCGACATTCTTCACGACCTTGAAAACCCGCAGCGCCCACGCAGCACCATCGGCATCCTGGTCTACGGGCTGGCGTTGCGCCGCGAGCGCGGCCTGCCGCCCGTCACGCTGTTGTCTTGCGACAACCTGCGCGGCAACGGCGACATGCTGCGCAGCCTGGTGCTGGCCTTTGCCTTGCGCGTGGACGTGGCGCTGACCGCCTGGATCGATACCCACTGCACCTTTCCCAATTCCATGGTGGACCGCATGGTGCCCGGCACCGACGACGGCGATCGCCAACGCATCGCCACGCGGCTGGGCGTGCAAGACGCCTGGCCCGTGGTGGGCGAGCCCTATCTGAACTGGGTGATCGAAGACAAATTCGCCGCCGGCCGCCCCGCTTGGGAAACGCAGGGCGGCGCCACCTTCGTGCGCAACGCCGAACCCTACGAACGCCTGAAGCTGCGCATGGTGAACGGGCCGCACTCCACCTTTGCCTACCTGGGCACCTTGCTGGGGCACCGGACCATCAGCGCGTCGGTGCAGACGCCGGCCTTGCGGGGTTTTGTCGACGCCATGATGCGGCTGGAAATCGCGCCCACCTTGAAGGGCATTCCAGACAGCGGGCTGGAGGAGTATCGCCACCGCTTCCTGGCCCGGATCGCCAACCCGGCCTTGCCGCACCCGAGCTCGCAAGTGGCCATGGACGGCTCGCAGAAAGTGCCGCAACGGCTGCTTGAAACCATACGCGACCGCTTGCGCGCGGGAGACGACATCAACCGGCTGACGCTTGCCGTGGCGGCGTGGCTGCACTATCTGCGCGGCGAAGACGAACAGGGCGCGCGCTACGCCATCGAAGACCCGCTGGCGGCGCGGCTGGCCAAGCTGCTGTCGCGCGCCGAGGTGGCTGCGCAGGCGTCGGCCCCGTCGCAAGCGGCGCAGCGCCGCGCCATGGTGCTGGCAAGTTTCAAACCCGTGTTTGGCGACCTGGGCAAAAAGCCCGAGTTCGTCGCCGCGTTGACCACCCATCTGGAAAACCTGCGCGAGCACGGGGTGATGGTCGCCGTGGAGGCAGCAACTTAAGCGTTCCCGACCACGAACCAAGGAGTGCATGACATGCCTGCTGATAGCCGAGTGGACGCCGTTGAATGGGAACGCTGGGGCACCGCCTGCCTGCGCGCGCAAGACTTCAACGAGGACGATGCGCGCTGCCTGGCGGCCAGCCTGACGCAAACCAGCTTATGGGGCATCGACTCGCACGGCATGGCGCGGCTGCCGCATTACCTGAACCGCGTGGCGCATGGCTCCATCCTGGCGCGCCCGGTTATCCGCGTTGACCGCACGGGCCCGGGCACGGCGCAATTGCACGGCGGGCAAGGGCAGGGCATCGTGGTGGCGCACCGCGCCAACGCGCTGGCGATGGAGCTGGCGCGTGAAGCCGGCATCGCGGCCGTTGGCGTCAGCAATTCCTCGCACTGCGGCGCGGTGGGCCTGTATAGCCGCGCGGCCGCCCGGCAAGGCTTGATCGGCATTGCCTTCACGCATTCGGATTCCATTGCCGCGCCCCATGGCGGCCACCACGCCTTCTTCGGCACCAACCCCATTTCGATGGCGTTCCCGCGCGCGGACGGCGAGCCGCTATGCCTGGACATGGCCACCACCGCCATTCCGTGGAACCGCGTCATGAACGCCCGCCGCGACGGCGTGGCCCTGCCGCCAAGCGTGGCGTTGGACGCCCAAGGCCGTGACTGCACGGACGCCGACGCGGTGCGCGCGTTACGGCCCTTGGGCGGCATCGAGTACGGCCACAAGGGCTACGGGCTGGCCATGATGATTGAGCTGCTGTGCGGCCCCTTGAACGGCAATCCCTTTGGCCCGCACATTTCTCCCATGTACGACGCGCTGGATCGCCCGCGTGAATTGGGCGCGTTCTTCATCGTGATTGATCCGCAACGCTTTGCGGGCGGCGCCGCGCTGGCGGGCGTGGTGGCGGCGATGGCGGTGGAACTGTCGCAAGCGCCTGGCGCGCCGCGCATGCCGGGCGACCCCGAAACCGAGGCCCAGACCGAGCGCTTGCGCGACGGCATTCCCGTGCCGCCCGCCTTGTGGAACGAGATGCAGGCCTGGAGCCAGCGCCTGGGTGTGGCGCTACCCGCGCGCCGCGCTTAAACGCCCAGGTACTGCAACAGGCGCGGCTCGTCGTCCAGGAAGGCTTGCGACGAGCCCGTCCACGCCACGCGGCCCTTCTCGACGATGGCGTGATGGTCGGCCGTGGCAAGCAGCGGTTCCAGGTTCTTGTCGATGCACAGCACGGCCAGGCCGGTTGCTTTCAGGCTGTCCAGCGCCGCCCAGATTTCTTCACGCACCACCGGCGCCAGGCCTTCGGTGGCTTCATCCAGGATCAGCAAGCGCGGGTTGGTCAGCAGCGCCCGCCCGATCGCCAGCATCTGCTGTTCACCGCCCGATAGATGGCTGCCCAGATGCCGCGCGCGTTCTGACAAGCGCGGAAACAGCGCGTACACGCGGTCCAGCGTCCACGGATCCGGCAAGCCCTGGCGGTTGTGCGCGGTGGCCACCAGGTTTTCGCGTACCGACAGGTTGGGAAATATGTGCCGGCCTTCCGGCACCAGCCCGATACCGCATTGCGCCACCTTGTACGACGGTAGCCGGCTGATGTCCTGGCCATCGAACACGATGCTGCCCTGCGTGGCGCGGGCCAGCCCCATCACCGTCTTGACGGTGGTGGACTTGCCCATGCCGTTGCGGCCCAGCAAAGTCACGAATTCGCCCGGCCCGATATCCAGGTCGATGCCGAACAGCGCCTGGCTGGCGCCATAGTGCGCGGTCACGCCACGCAGTGATAGCAGCGCGCTCATGCGGGTTCTCCTTGTTCGGCTTCGCCTTCGACCTTCCCCCGCCTGCCGCGCGCGCTGGCGCGTTCGCTGCCCAGGTAGCATTCGCGCACCTGCGGATTATTGCGAATCTGGTCCGCCGTGCCGCAGGCCAGCGCGCTGCCATACACCAGCACCGTAATGCGGTCGGACAGCGCAAACACAGCCTGCATGTCGTGCTCCACCAGCAAGATCGTGTAGCGTCCGCGCAGTTGCAAGAGCAGGCGCGTCATGGCCTCGGATTCGTGCTGGCTCATGCCCGCCATCGGCTCGTCCAGCAACAGCAGCGACGGCTGGCAAGCCAGCACCATGGCCAGTTCCAATTGCCGTAGTTCGCCGTGCGCGAGTTCGCCCGCGGGCGTATCGGCGCGGGCCGACAAGCCGGTCAACGCCAGCGCCTCGTGGGCGGGGTCGGTCAGGGCGGCGGTCGACAGCACGGGCTTCCAGAACCGGAAGCTGTGGCCGCGCCGCGCCTGCACCGCCATCGCCACGTTTTCCAGGGCGGTAAAGGGCTTAAAGACAGAGGTGATCTGGTAGGAACGCGCCAGCCCGTGGCGCACGCGCGTGTTCACCGGCATGCGGGTAATGTCGCGGCCGTCCAGCAGCACGCGCCCGCTGTCGGGCCGCAGTTCGCCGCTAAGCTGGCCGATCAGCGTGGTCTTGCCTGCGCCGTTCGGCCCGATCACGGCGTGCAGTTCGCCCGCGTGCACGTCCAGCGACAAGTCATCGGTAACCGTCAGGCCGCCATATCGCTTCACCAGGTTTTCAACACGCAGAGTGCTCATGGCGTTTCTCCCAGCGACCCTTGCGCTTGTTCCGCCGGTTGCCGCCGCGCCGCGTTGCGGCCATGCCAAGGCGTGTCGCGCAGGCTGCCGTACACCCCGCGCCGCGATACCAGCACCACGCCCACGATCAGCAAGCCCATGATCAGCATCCAGTGCCCGGTCAGCAGCTTCAGCCCTTCTTCCAGCAACAGGAACGCCAGCGCGCCCGCCACGGGGCCGAACAGCGTGCCGATACCGCCCAGCACCACCATCACGATCAGTTCCCCCGACGTAGTCCAGGCCAGGTAGGACGGCGACACATACATGGTCAGGTTCGCCAGCAGCACGCCTGCCACGCCGCAGATCATGGCCGATATCACGTAGGCCGCAAGCCGGTAGCGCAAGGTGGGAAAGCCCAGCGCGCGCATGCGGCGTTCGTTCGCCTGGCAGCCGCGCAACGCCATGCCGAAGGGCGCATGGATCAGCCGGTGCATCAGGCCCAGCACCGCCAGCAGCACGCCAAAGGCGGTGTAGTACAGCGCCAGCGGCGTATCCAGCCGGAACGCGCCGAAGTCGCTGCCGGCAAACAGCGACATGCCATCGTCGCCGCCAAAGCCGTCCAACCCCGTGGCCAGGAAATAGAACATCTGCGCAAACGCCAGCGTGATCATGATGAAGGCGATGCCGGACGTGCGCATCACCACGTAGCCGCTGACCAGGCCCACCACGGCGCAGCCGGCCAGCGCCCCAGCCAGATGCAGCCAGCCGCTTTCAATGCCGTAGTGCGACATCACACCCACGGCATACGCGCCCAGCCCCAGGTACAGCGCATGGCCGAAGCTGACCATGCCGCCAAAGCCCAGCAGCAGATTCAGGGCCAGCGCGGCCACGCCGTAGACCAGCACGCGGCCAAACAGCGCCAACAGAAAAGGTTCGCCCTGCCAGTGCGCGTAAACCGGCACCAGGGCCAGCAACAGCAGCAGGGCGGCGGCCACCAGAAAGCGCGGAGACAACTTGTGCATGAGGTTCCCCTTATCCGTGCTTGACGGGAAACAGGCCCTGCGGCCGCATCGCCAGCACCAGCGCCATCACGATGTAGATCAGCATGGACGCAATCGCCGGGCCGGCCGCATTGGCGGCGGCGGGCGGCAAGGCCGCGCGCAGCAGCGTGGGCAGCAGCGCGCGGCCCAGCGTGTCGATCAGCCCCACCATCAGCGCGGCCAGGAACGCCCCGCGCACCGAGCCGATACCGCCGATGACGATCACCACCAGCGTCAGGATCAGAATCGGTTCGCCCATGCCGGTCTGCGCCGACAGGATGGGGCCGGCCATCAGCCCCGCCAGGCCCGCCAGCACCGCGCCCAGCACGAACAGCAAGGTGTTCAGCCGCGCGATGTTCACGCCCAGCGCGCCCACCATCATGCGGTCGGTGGACCCCGCGCGTATCAGCATGCCCAGCCGCGTGCGGTGGATCAGCACATAGCAGCCGGCCGCCACCAGCAGGCCCACCACGATGATCAGGAAGCGGTACAGCGGATACGTGACACCCAGGATGTCGATGGTGCCCGACAGCCACGACGGCAATCCCATGCTGATCGGCGCGGGCCCCCAGATGATGCGCGTCAGTTCGTTGAAGAACAGGATGAAGCCAAAGGTGGCCAGCACCTGGTCCAGATGGTCGCGCGGGTATAGGCGCGCCAGCGCAATGCGGTCCAGCAGCAGGCCCAACGCCGCCATGCCCGCGATGACGGCGGCGCCCGCCAGCAGGAACGAACCCGTGTGGCGGAACACGGTGGCCGCGATGAACGCGCCCATCATGTACAGCGACCCGTGCGCCAGGTTGATGAAGTTCATGATGCCGAACACCAGCGTCAGCCCGGCAGCCAAGAGGAACAGCAGAATGCCTAGCTGCAAGCCGTTCAAGGCCTGCACCAGCAGCAGCGTCGTGGACATGGGGATCACCTTGCGCCAGCGGCCAGCCCGGCCGCCCGCATTACTTCATCACGCATTGGGCGGCGTACTGGTCGGACACCTTGGACAGGTCCGCAAAGATGGGGCCCTTGTTCACGAACGCCACCTTGCCGTCCGCGCCTGCCTGGACGTCCGCGCGGAAGAATCCGGCCACGGGGAAATGGTTGGGCTGGTAGCGGAATTCGCCCCGCACGGACGCGAAGTCGGCGGCTTCCAGCGCTTTGCGCAGCGCGTCCTTGTCGTCAACCTTGCCGCCTGTTTTCTTCAAGGCCGAGCCGATCAGTTGGGCCGCGTCAAACGATTGCGCGGCGTAGCTGGACGGTTCGCGACCATACTTCTGCCGGAACGCAGCGGCAAACGCCTTGTTGGCGGCGTTGTCCAGATCAGGCGAATACGGCACGTTGGTCACCGCGCCCAGCGCGTCTTGCTGCAAGGCGGGCAACGTGGCGCCGTCGATGGTGTCCACCGACAACAGCGGGATCTTGCCGAACAGCCCCGCTTGCCGGTATTGCTTGATGAAGTTCACGCCCATGCCGCCAGGAAAGAACACGTAGGCGGCGTCGGGCTTGGCATCCGCCAGGGCCGCCAGTTCCACCGAGTAGTCGGGCTGGTTGACCTGCGTGAACACTTCGTTGGCGACCTCGCCCTTGTAGAAACGCTTGAAGCCAGCCATGGCGTCTTTCCCGGCCTGGTAGTTGGGGGCAAGCAGGTAGACCTTCTTGAAGCCCATCTGGTTGGCCATTTCGCCGCTGCCTTCGTGGCGCTGGGTATTGTTCCAGGACGTGGAAAAGAAATACGGCGAACAGTCCTTGCCGGCCAGGTTGGTCGGGCCCGCGTTGGACCCCACCAGGAACACGCCGGCGGTCGTCACCGGCCGCACCACGGCCAGCATCACGTTGGAATACACCACGCCGGTAATGATGGGCACCTTGTCGCTTTGCACCAGCTTGCGCGCGGCCTGCACGCCCACCTCGGGCTTGAACTGGTCGTCTTCCTTGATGACCTGCACCGGCACGCCGCCCAGCTTGCCGCCGCCTTGCTCCACGGCCAGCATGAAGCCGTCCAGTTGGTCTTGCCCCAGCACCGAGCCGGGGCCGGTCAATGTGGTCAACAGGCCGATCTTCACCTCGGCCATCGCGGCAGCGGGGAGGGTCAGGCCCAGGCTCAGGCCCAGGACCGCGGCGGCGGTCAGCGTGGTGGTGCGTTTCATGGCGTTTTCCCTTGAGTTGCCGTGTGTCACGGTCGTGGTGTTGTGCTGCGGCCGGCGAGGTGCGGCCGGCGAGGTGCGGCTGGCGAAGCGGGCTGGCTAAAGCGGGGCTGTCTAAGTGCGGCTGCCTAAGTGCGGGGCGTTGCACTACGGCCTGATGAACTACGGCGTCAGGCCAAAGAACGTCATCGTGTTGCGGAACAGAATCTTTTGCTGCACGTCCGGCACCAGCTCGGCGTGCGCCACCAGGCGGCCCACCTCTTGCTCGCCCAGCGGGTAGGGGTAGTCGGACCCCAGCAGCACGCGGTCTTCGCCCATGACGTCGATCAACAGGCGCAGCGAGCGCGCGTCGAACACCGCGCTGTCCGTGTAGAAGCGGTCGGTGTAAGACGAGGGCAATTGCGGGCAGTCCTGGCGGATGATGTCGCGATGGCGCCAGGCGTTGTCCACGCGCCCCAGCAGGTAGGCAAAGCTGCCGCCGCCATGCGCGAAGCACAGCTTCAGGCTGCGTGGAATGCGTTCAAACGCGCCTGAGAGGATCAGCGAGAGAATCCCAAGCTGCGTTTCAGCCGGCATGGCCACCAGCCAGGGCAGCATCCATTTCTTCATGCGACCGTCGGTCATCATGTCCCAGGGATGCACCAGCACGGGGATGTCGTTATTGGCGCAGTGAATCAGAAACTGCACCAGTAATTCGTCGTCCAGGTCGCGGGGGCCGACGTGGTTGCCGATCTGCACGCCCAGATGGCCGGCGGCTCGTGCGCGCGAGGCTTCCTTGCACGCCAGGTCCAGGTCTTGCAGCGGCACTTGCGCCAATGCCTTCAGGCGCGAGGGGGCGTGGGCGCAGTGCTCCAGGGCCAGGTCATTCATGCGGGCGGCCCAATCGGCGGCGGCCTGGCCAGGGTAGGTGTAGCCGAACATGATGGGCGTCGCGCACAGGATCTGCACGTCCACGCCGTGGCGGTCCATCTGCGCAATGCGCAGCGCCGGGTCCCACAAGGTGGCGTCCACCGGGCGGAATTCGCGGTCGCCCGCCATGATCTGGCCCGTTGTGCCGTCGGCATCCGGGCGCAGCCAGGGCGCGTTGACCGGGTCAAGCGCCGCCGCTTCCTGCCGTGTGATCGGCGGAAAGAAGTGGGCGTGCATGTCGATTTTCTGAATCATGGGGTGGGCTTTGCAAGAGAGAGGGCGCCAAGTGGTTTTGGCCTGCTATGTGGCTTGCTGCGTGGCTGGCTCAGTGGCTGGCTATGTGGCCTGCTGGGGCGTTTGCTGTGCCGTCTGCTGGGTCGGCTGCTGCGTCGGCGCCTGGCCTTTGCCGGGATGCATCTGGCCGCAGCCGGGGCAGGTGCGCTTGTCAGGGCTGTCGTAGAACGCCTGGAACAGCGGCGGCAAGTCGGTCACGATGCTTTTCAATTGCACTTCCACGCGATGCACCAGGTGGCCGCAGTGGGGGCAATACCATTCAAAGCCGTCGACCAAGCCCATGGGGCGCTGGCGCTCGATGACCAGACAGGCGCTGTCGGCTTCGGGGCGTTGCGGCGAGTGGCGCACGTGCGGCGGCAAGAGAAAGATGTCGCCTTCCTTCAGGTCGACACGTTCGGGTTTGCCGTCCACCCACAAGGACAACCAGGCGTTGCCCCGGAACTGGTAGAAGAACTCTTCCAGCGGGTCGTCGTGATAATCGGTGCGATGGTTCGGGCCACCGACCACGGTGACGATGAAGTCGGCGTCTTGCCAGATCTGCTGGTTGCCGACAGGCGGCTTGAGCAGGTGGGCGTGGTCGTCGATCCAGCGCTGGAAATTCAACGGCGGGCCGTAGGCGGGCATGAAGATCTCCGGAAGGCGAGTTTGATGAAGTCTAGGCGGCGAGCGCGCCGGGGGAATAATAGAAATTGCGCGGTTGGATATGCGGCTTATCTATCGCGGGGTTTCCCGTAGAGGGCCGCACAGCAGGCTGCTGCGCGCTGTCAGCCTCAGCATCGTCGCGCGGCGCGCGGGACTCAGCCGGGCTGCGCTCAGCCGCGCTGCGCTCAGTCGCGCTGGGCCGCGACGGCTTTCAGATATTCCACCAGCCGTTGGCAGGCGGGTGTCATCGGACGATCGGCGCGGATGGAATAGCCCACGTCGCCAAAGTCCCCGAACACGGTGGTGGGCAGCCGGGCCAACAAGCCCATGGACAGGAACTGCGCCGCCGCGTCATAGGGAATCAGCGCCAGCGCCTCGCTATGCATCAGGATGCCGATATTGGTCAGCAGCGATAGCGATTCCACGTGGCGGGCGGGCAGGCGCAAGCCCGCGTCAAAGAAGGTGCGCTCCACCGACGCGCGCAACGGCGAGGTGGGCGCGGGCAAGATCCAGATGTGGTCGGCCAGGTCCGCCAGCGCGACCTCTTGCGCGGCGGCCATGGGGTGCTGGGCGCCCACCACCAGGCACAGCGCTTCGCGGTAGAGCTTGTGGTGGTCCACCGCCACGCCGGATATCGATGCCATGTCGGCGCCGGGCAGGCGGCCCACGACGATGTCGACGTCGCCCGTGGCCAGCGCGGGCAGCAGTTGCGCGGACGGCCCTTCGCGCACGGTGACCTGGATGCCGGGGTGGTCGGTCATCAAGCGCGCGATGGCTTCGGGCAGCAGCTTGGCCGATGCGGCAATCAGCGTGCCCACCACCACGTGGCCGCTGGCGCCGCCCAGCACCGCGTCGATGTCGTCGGCCATGTAGCGCACTTCGGCCAGCATCGCGTGAACGCGCCGCCCCAACACCACGGCAAGCTCGGTGGGCGTGACGCCGCGGTTCGACCGTTCAAACAAGGTCGCGCCGAAGAAGGCTTCCAGGTCGTGGATGGCCTTGGTGACGGTGGGCTGGGTCAGGTGCAGTTCGCTGGCCGCGCGCGACAGCGACCGGCGTGCCAGTACGCGCTCAAAAATCTGTAGCTGATGCAGCTTCAGTTTGTGGCTGAGCGCGTTGGGCGTGATGCGGAAGTTCGACATGCTTGCGGTCGCCCGGGCGGCGCGCCGCGAGCCATCGTCCTGTTATGTTGACCAGCGAAGTCGGGATCTTGACTACGCCTGCCCGGGGGGTCTCGGCGAGGCTGCGTCCGCTTCGTTCGCTGCGTCCGTCTTGTCGGCTGCGTCGGTTGCGTCGGTTGCGTCAGTTCCGTCCGTGTCGTCGGCCTTCGCCGCCTTGCCGAAGCGTAGCGCGAACTGCCGGGTGAACACCGCGCCAAAGAAAAAGATCTGCGCCGAATAGTAGATCCACAGCAGCAGGGCAATCAGCGAACCCGCCGCGCCATAGGCCGACACGGCCGCACCCCGGCTCAAGTACAGGCCGATGCCCCACTTGCCCACCAGGAACAGCGCGGCCGTCACGATGGCGCCGGGTATCACGTCCGGCCAGGAAATCTTGGCACTGGGCAGCAGCTTGAAGATCACCGCGAACAGCGCCACCACCACTGAAAAAGAGAACAGCGTCGACACCCAGTCAAGCACTGTTGCGAAGGTGGAGGCCATCCACATGTCGCCATACAGCTTTCTCGCGGCGCCCAGCACCGCATTCACCGTCAGCGACACCAGCAGGAACAGCGCCAGCACCAGTACCAGGCCGAACGACAGCATGCGGCTGCGCACCATGCCGTGGATGCCGCCCTTCTGGTTGGCGGACACGTCCCACAAATCGTCCAGGCTGGCTTTCAGTTCGGCAAACGCCGTGGTGGCGCTGAAGATCAGCACAAAAATCGAAATCAGCGCGGCAATCCACCCGCCACCTGATTCATGGGCGCTGGCCAATACCGTCTGAATCACTTCCGCGCCGCGCTCGCCGGTCAAGTCGCGCATTTGCAGGAACAGCTCGGACCGCACCGCGTCTTCGCCATAGAACGCACCCGCCACGGCGATCACCAGGATCAGCATCGGCGCCAGCGAAAACACCATGTAAAGCGCCAGCGCGGCCCCTTTGCTGGATGCGCGGTGGGCCGACCATTGGTTGGCGGAATCCATCAACAGCCCGCCGATCTCGGACGGACGCATGGCTCGCAGGCTGTGGGGAAGGCGCATAGGGCAGGGCGGCAGGGGGCGAAGGAGCCTTCATTGTAGGGACGCATGCGCCACGGGGAAACCGTGAGTTTGTGCGCAAACGTGTGCTTGCCGGGCGGCCAGGGGTGCCATGGAAACAACAGGCAAAGAATGCGGCCGCCACGCTGTGCGCGTGAGTGGGGCCACAAAAAGAAAAACCCCCGGGGCGAAGGTCCGAGGGTTTTTCAGATACTGCATTCCCCGGCTTTGACGCCGGGGAGGCCGTGCAAGGGAAGCGGGACTTAGAAGTCCATGCCGCCCATGCCGCCCATGCCACCCGGCATGGCCGGAGCAGCGGGCTTGTCTTCGGCCAGTTCGACCACGGCGGCTTCAGCCGTCAGCAGCAGGCTGGCAACCGAGGCAGCGTTTTGCAGGGCGGTGCGGGTCACCTTGGTGGGATCCAGAACGCCTTGCTCAACCAGGTCGGTGTACTCGCCGGTTGCGGCGTTGTAGCCGTAGTTGCCCTTGCCTTGCAGCACGTTGCTGACCACGACGC
>RCUJ01001483.1_pt1 | contig 12476 bp, 6 predicted proteins | sample 2166321 | NCBI WGS metagenome assembly RCUJ01 (sample SAMN09932808, study PRJNA488358) | compost metagenome | feature: garden; material: soil; isolation source: compost soil in an enriched community after 118 h of incubation | place: Germany: Experimental Botanical Garden Goettingen | collected... | reverse complement strand
GATGGTGTTCGTGTAGGATTGCTTTTAAGTGCTTCTGCAGGAAATGACATTATGTTTGATGAAGAATTATGTAATCAAGGAAAAGCGTTTTCAAACAAGATTTGGAATGCATTTAAATTGATTAAAGGCTGGGAAGTTTCAGAAACTATTCCACAACCGGAATCATCAAAAGTAGCGATTGAATGGTACGAGGCGAAATTGCAACAAACTTTAGTTGATATTGAAGATAATTTTGAGAAATACAGAATTTCAGATTCATTAATGGCGATTTATAAATTGGTTTGGGATGATTTCTGTTCTTGGTTTTTAGAGATGATCAAACCGGCATATCAACAACCAATTGATAAAGTAACGTTTGATAAAGCGATTGAAATGTTAGAAAGTAACCTGAAATTGTTGCATCCGTTTATGCCTTTCTTGACAGAAGAAATTTGGCAGATATTGGCAGAAAGAACTCCGGAAGAAGCTTTAATTGTTTCGACCTGGCCAGAATTAAAAGCGTTTAATGCGGATTTAATTTCTGATTTTGAAAGTACAATCGAAGTTATTTCAGGAATTAGAACCATCAGAAAAGATAAAAATATTCCTTTTAAGGATGCTATCGAATTGAAAGCAATCAACAGCGAGAATATCACAACTTATTTTGATTCAGTCGTAACGAAATTAGGAAATATTTCAGCTTTCGAATATGTTTCGGCTAAAGTTGACGGCGCATTATCTTTCCGTGTAAAATCAAATGAATATTTCATTCCGATTTCAGGAGGAAATATTGATGTTGAAGAAGAAATTGCAAAACTAACTGCAGAGTTGGTTTATACACAAGGTTTCTTGAAATCAGTTCAGGCAAAATTATCTAATGAGAAATTCGTTGCAGGAGCACCAGAAAAAGTTTTGGCTAACGAAAAACAAAAAGAAGCAGATGCCTTGGCGAAGATTGCTACAATCGAGCAGAGTATTGCTGGTTTGAAATAAGATATTTTTATAATATAGAAAAGAAAGAGGCTGTCCAAAAGACAGTCTCTTTCTTTTTGGTTGTCATTTCGAGGAACGAGAAATCACATAACGTAACCATGCAGTGCGTCGCTCTCTGGATGTGATTTCTCGTTCCTCGAAATGACAAAAACTATGGCAATTGAAAGAAATAATTCGTCAATTCGCGGCCATTAAATATTAAGTGCTATTTTAAAATTTGCTTTTACTTCTTCTTCCTCAAAACCAAAAATAAAGGATAAGAAACAACCGTAATTCCCACAATAATAATAAAGCTTTTAGGATCACTGTAAATAAATCCCATCAATAATGCGATAGAAGCTATGATTGCAATAAATGTCGCCCATGGATACCAAAATGATTTGTATGGCCTTGGCAAATCAGGTTCTGACTTTCTAAGTTTTATCAGAGAACAATAAGCCAATCCCCAAACAATAATAGAGATAAAGGCAGCAAAGGAAAACAAAACTTCAAAAGAACCAATGCATATTAAAAATAAGCTGACAAATGATGAAACTAAAAGTGCCACAATTGGTGTTCCGCCTTTATTAACCATAGTTCCTTTTTCAATAAAAAATCCATCACGGCTTAATCCGTAAAGAATTCTTGGCGGAATCATCATAAAAGCATTCAAGATACTGATTAAAGAGAAAATAGAGATAACCGTTACGATTATAGCGCCATTTTCTCCAAAAAGAATCTTGGCCACATCGGCAGCAGCCAGATTTGATTTCGCTAAAGTTGCAATTGGTAAAACATGAAAAAATGCCACATTTACTAAAACATAGATGGCAACAACTAGAATAACACCACTGTACAATGATTTCGGAATATTTTTACTCGGATCATCATTTTCTTCGGCAAAAAAGCAAGCGCTGTTCCAGCCATTATAAGTTCCGATAATAAGTTGTAATGATTTAAAAAATCCAAATAAAAGTCCGATTTGAAAAAACGAATTATCTGTTTTAATTACCGGAACGGCAACACCTGAATATATAAAACAAGCCACAACCAAAGCTACAAAACAAATGACTTTAAGCAAACTTGTAATTTGTTGAATTGTACTTCCGTTTTTAATGCCACTCAAATGAATTAATACAAAAGCAGCCAATAAAGAAATAGCCATAACCATTGAATAATTGGCAAGGGCAGGAAACAAAATAATCATGTATTCACTAATGACAATACAATAAAATGCAGGCGGAATTGCATTGCAGATATAATCGTACCACCCAGACAAAAAACCGGCATATTCGCCAAAAGCTCTTTTAATATAATTGTAAGATCCTCCAGCTTTTGGGAGCATAGTAGCAAGCTCTGCATACGAATTGGCACCAATTAAAACATATAAACCGCCAAAAAGCCAGGAAGCAATTATAAGCCAGTAATTATCTAACATTCCGGCAATAGTTCCAGGCGTTCGCAAAATTCCAACTCCAATCGTTCCTCCAATTAATACTGCGATATTAAAACTTAATCCAAGCGTTTTTGTTAATTGGTTTGGTTTGGAATCTGACATAGAATTTTGTTTTGTTGAAATTAGAATGTTTTGGCAAAAGTAAAGATATTTAAAGCACTTTCTTCTTTGAAAATAAAAAACCTCATCTATTGCTAAATGAGGTTTTTAAAAGGTTTTGTAAATTGGAATTCTGTTTTGTTTTATTTTTTTGCTTTCAGATATTTATCCAAAAAGGCGAGTGTTTTCTTTGATGTAGTGATTTGATTTTCTTTTTTCTGAAAACCATGGCCTTCATCAGGATAAACAACATATTCTACAGGAACACCATTTTTCTTCACACCGGCTACTATTTCATCACTTTCGACAGGCAGGACTCTGACATCATTTGCGCCCTGAAAAACGAGCAATGGTTTGTTTATTTTTTGATAATTAAATAATGGAGATATCTTTTTCAGGCGTATACTATCAGAAGTATACGGATCTCCTAATTCATCATATAGTGCGACACGAAAGGCTTCCCAATAAGGCGGAATACTTTTTAAAGTTCTTATCCAGTTGGCAACACCAAACAAGTTGACACCCACTTTAAATTCCTCAGGATGAAATGCCAACGCACCTAAAACCATGCAGCCACCATAACTTCCTCCATAAATACCAACTGAAGTTGAATCGATATAATTTTGTTGTGCAAGCCATTTTTTACCCCAAATACAGTCCTTCAGGTCACCGTTGCTATGATCTTTGTTGTCTAGTTTGTAAAATGTTTTTCCGTAACCGTTACTGCCCCGATTATTGACCGCCAAAACAGCATAACCATGATTAACTAAATATTGAATACTGTTTGAATATCCAATTCGGCTTTGTCCCCCAGGTCCACCATGAACCCAGATCAATGCTGGCACCTTGCTGTTTTCTGATGCCTGTAAAGGTTTGTAATAAATTGCCGGGATTTCTTTTCCATCAAAAGATTTAAATCGGACTACTTCTGCTTTTACAAGGTCATTTTGATCAATTTTTTTGCTTAAGGTTGAGGTTAATTGTTTTAAAGTTTTAGTAGTAATATCATATACATATAAATTTGGCGAACTGGTACTGCTTCCAACTGTTAGCAACAATTTGTTTTCGCTGTTAGCTATAATTACGTTTTGAACATCGCCATCTTTCAAATCAGGAAAGTCTATCTTTTTTCCGGTTTTATGGTCGAAAAGAATAACCTTATTTTTACCGTCATCGTTGATGAAAACGATATGATATTTTTCATTTTCGCTTAGACTCATATAATTCACATCCCATTTGTCTTCGAAAATTTTTTCAGATTTTCCTGTGTTTAAATTGTATTTTACCAGATAACTAAATTGACTATCATCGTTCGTTGAGTAGTAAAATATACTGTCATTTTTTTCGAAAGCCATCGGAATCCAGCTAGCTTCTTTGTCGGAACTGATTTTTTTAGTGGTTTTGGTTTTACTATCATAAATATGCAGTTCATTTTTATCTGTTGTAATTTCTTTTGTTAACGCTATATATCTTTCAGTTTTACTGATTACCGATGGAGTTAAACCTGTCTCGTTTTTATATAAAATGGTAGGTTTCCAGCTAAGTGTGTCCAATTTCATAATATCAAAATATTTTACATCTCGCTTGTTACTGCTTACGTACATATTTTTCTTATCGAGACTCCAGCCAACAAAACTATTAGCGCTATTTGGCCAGGGTGTAATGTCTTTTACGGAAGCATCGTTTCTATTCATTAGATAGAGGTGTGTATTTTCATTCCCTCCTTTATCAGATGAATAAATAAATTTTGAACTTCCAGGCAAATAATCAACAGCATAATTGCTTTCTGTTTTAGATTTTGTAAGTGCAAGAGAGGTGGTATCTGCAAGATTTAATTCATACAGATTTGCAATTCCGGTAACATTACTATTAATTAAAATTTTAGTTTCATCCTTATTAAAACCAGCTGCACCAATTGCTTTGGTGTCATAAAAATCTTCTACAGCATATTGTTTGGGTATTCTTGCTTCTTCTTTATTTTCTTCTTTTTTGCACGAATTGAATATTAGCACAGAAAAAACGCCAATTATAATAAACTTTTTTTTCATTTTATACGGTTTTAAATTATTGGTTATCAGTTGTTAATAATCAAATTTAAACAAAAAAGTATTGAATAGAAAATAAAAAACCTCATCTATTACTAAATGAGGTTTCTGTTGAAATTTAAAAAACCAAAACTTCTTCTGCTTTCATAGAATGAATAGACAGAAAAAGCTTTGGGTATAAAAAATCTAATTCAAATTTTTAGAACTTGTATCGTAAACTTGTCATGATTTGACGAGGAGCGATAGGGTTCACACTATAATTTTCGTGAACTGTATAATTCAATTCGTTTGTTATGTTTGATAATTTACACAAAATTGAGATTTTTTTCCAGGTATAACCAGCTGAGACATCAATTGTAGTGTAACCTTCTAAAGGAATTTCTCTATCCCATATTCCACCTGGTTTTGTAGAATCATATTGGCTATTCCAACCACCAATTCTATCTCCAATATAATTTCCTATTGCACCCACAGACACACCTTTCAATAAACCTTCTTGTAAAGTGTAGAAGAAACTTAAATTTGCAGTATTTAAAGGTGTTCTTGCTACACGATCTCCTTCAATAAAACTTCCGTTTAATCCTGAAGTTTTAGTATAACGCATATCGTTGTAACTATATCCGGCAATAATATTTAAGCCATCAACAGGTTTTGCTGTAACGTCAATTTCTACACCTTTACTTTTAGTCGCGCCACTTAATACTTTTATGTTTGTATCTGTGTTCGGTGTTCCATCTGCTTTAAATTCTGCCATTTGAGCTAAATTGCTATTGGTGATTTGATACACTGTAACATTTGTACTCAATAGTCCTTTTAAGAAATCTGTTTTAATTCCTGCTTCAACCTGGTCAATAATAGAAGGTTTGATAGGTTGCAAATCTGCAGTTGTTCCTGTGTTAGGTGTAAAAGAGTTAGAATAACTTCCAAATAAAGAAATATCTTTCGTTGGCTGATAAATTAACCCTGCTTTAGGAGAAAATGCATTATCTAAACGCTTTGGAGTAACAGTAGGAACTGCGTTTTCGGGAGCCACGGTTTGTTTTCCTCCTGCAAAAGTTTCCTTGTAAGTACTAACCTCAGATTCCTGCCAAGACCAGCGAATACCAGCAAGTACTTTAAATTTATCTGTAATAGAAATTAAATCCTGAAAATAAACACCAAAACGATTTGTATCTGTTTTTGTTATTTGTGTTGCTCTGTCAGTCGTTGGAATATCTTTTCTTTGATTATTTGGATCAAAAGTAAAAAGATTTATAGTGTCATAAAGAGTTGGTCCATAAACTGGCTGTCCATTCTTTGTACCGGTCTGAACATATTTTTCATCGAATGTATAAGTATAAGCAGTAGCAAATGAATTTTCCCAGTCTGCTCCGGTGAAAATTTGATGTTTTACAGATCCGGTATTAAAATTCCCTTGTAAACTCAACTGATCTCCTAATATTTGTTCCAGGTTTTTATTCTTTGCTAATCCTCTGTTCCAATCCCCAGGAGTTGCATAGGTTTCCAGGCCTGATAATTGTGCAGTAGAATTACTTCCTCTGTTATAGCTTTGAAAAGAAGAATTAAAATTCAATTTCCAGTTTTTATTAAAATCATGATTTAATAATACAGATGCGCTTGCAGATTTAGTTGTACCATTTGACCAAAGTGATCCGTAAAAAGCATTACGCGGCAAGTCTAAAATTTCTTTTCCGATAATTCCAGTTCCAAAATCAGGAGTCCAATCTGCAGATAAGTAATCTCCCTGAAGTGTAATTTGTGTCTTTTGAGTTATGTCAAAAAGTAAAGAAGGGTTAATGTATAAACGTTCGTTTTTTACAACATCTCTAAAACTTTCCGAGTTTTCATATGACCCATTAATTCTAAAAGCAATGGATTTAGTCAAAGGACCATAGAAATCGATAGATGGCTTATAAAAAGCATAACTACCCATTTGCATTGATATTTCACCACCCCTTTTAAAAGATGGAGTTTTAGTTACAAGATTTACGATTCCACCTGGAGCTACATTTCCAAATAATAAGGCAGACCCCCCTTTAAGAAATTCTACCTTTTCTAAACCAGAAACATCCGGAATAGAACCAGCATTATAACGAAATCCATTTTTAAACATATTATTAGCAGACATGTCATATCCTCTTGAGAAAAAAGACTCTTGAGCACCGCCTCGGGCAGAACTTACATAAACACCATTTGCATTTTTTAATACTTCGCTTAATCTGATGGCTTGTTGTTGTTCGATAATTTCAGAACCAATAACTTGTATGGCTTGTGGATTATCCATGGGCTTTAATCCGGAACGAACGGCAGTTACCGGTTTTGGTTCTCTTCCCTTGGTAACAATAACCTCATTAAGAATTTCTCCTTTTTTATTTTTTACAGTATCATTTACAGTAGGAGAAGTATTTTCTGCCGTTGTGTATTCCTGGCTATAAACTCCAAAACTTAGCAAAGAAAAAGCAAGTAGTAAACTATGTTTCATGTTCTTTATTTAGATTTAATAAAAATAATTTTTTGTGCAAATATAAGGTTAGATTAATGTTTTAACAAAATTTAACAATGTATTTTCTTGCTTAAACTTCCATTAGTTTTATCTTAAGATTTGCTTAAGAATTTGTGTTTTTTATTTTAATTCATTATAAATAAAAATTAATTTTCGAATGATATATAAGTCTTATTTATAGTCCTAAACTCTTGAAAAGAAAAAAACCTTGCTCAATGAACAAGGTTTTAAACTAAGACTAATTTTGTATTTAAAAATGAAGGGTATTATTATTTTATTGTAATTAAATAAGTTGCCATTTTCCAGATTTCATCATATTTTTTACCGTTATGCTCACCTGAAGCTTTTTCAGTATAAGCAAATTCTACCATGTAGTTTCCTGGCCAGATTGGTGTAAATGAAACTTCTCCGTTTTCATTACTCCATAATTCTTTTTCCCAACCGTTTGGAGCAATCACTTTCATTTTTTGCTCTTTGGCAATTTTACCTTCATATAAAGCATTTACATTGATTTTCGTATTTTGCTTTGCCGTTAAAACATCTTTAGAAAATAAACTGATAACATTTGAATTTGCAATGGCTTCATTTCCTTTGGCAGCATTACCAACTGTAACGGTAGCACTTGAATTGTAATCTAAAACCATAGTTCCGTAAACATCTTTTACTTTATGATGCATTACAATTGTATAAACGCCATCTTCATCAGGTGTAAAAAATGCCTGGTATTTATTGTCTAAAGCTTTCGCTGAAAGTTTAATTTCTTTTTTTGATGGACTGATTACAACCAGCGAAAAATCTTTTAAATCTGAAAACCATTTGTCAGCTTTTGTAATATCATTATCTGAAAATTCCCCAAAGTAAACAGAGATTTCCTGTGCTTTTCCTTTTGTTCCTGTCGCTTTAGTTTCGATCCAAAGAGCGTGAGCGAATAATTGCGGACTTGCCACTAACATAAAAAGAAAAAAGGTGATTTTTTTTAAAGTATTTGATTTCATAAGATCAGGTTTAAAATTGTTAAGTATGATATTTTTCACAAATCTAAAGCTTATTTAGAACAATTAAAAATAAAAAAGAAGCTAATTTTTTAAATTAACTTCTTTTTGGAGTTTTAAAAGTATTGTAGCTTTTTAGAATTTATAGGTGAAACTAGCCACCGCATTTCTAGGTTTTTGTGGATTTAGTGTAGACCATCCACCATTAAAATAATCCTTATTGGTCATATTATTAATGTTTAAAGCAACACGGAATTTATTTGTGTTGTAAAATACAGAACCATTAAGAACGGTATATTCCGGCAATACAAATTTTCCGGTAACAGAACTATTCAGAATTGCATTTTCACTTGCATAATTTCCTCCAAAACCAAGACCGAAATTTTCTAAGAAACCTCCATCAAATTTATAAGTTGCCCAAAGGTTAACTAAATTTTTTGGTCCTGCCCAAAATGGTCTTTTTCCTTGTTCTAACCAAACATTTCCTTCATCACCTTGTGTAATTTCACTATCATTATAGCTATATCCGGCAATAATACTTAAGCCTTTTATTGGAGCAGCGTTCAAATCAATTTCAAAACCTTTGCTTCGTGCTTCACCGCCTTGTGCACTGTACATAGGGTTGCTGGTTACTAAATTGGCAACGTTAATGTCATAGTAACTTATAGTTCCGGTTAATTTATCTGAAAAAAGATCAGCTTTTACTCCAAATTCTAATTGATTGGCATGTTCTGGTTCAAAAGTTTGAGTTCCTATTATATTTCCGTCATCATCGTAATTCACGCCCGGAGCAATATTTCTAAAACCATTCATATAATTGGCAAAAACAGATAATTTATCCTGAATTGGTTGGTATACTAATCCGAATTTCGGAGATAACGCCGTTTGTGTATAATCATCACCATCTGCATTTGCATTTCCTTCAGTATCAAAATAATCAACTCTCAAACTTGCCATTGCCAATAATTTTGGAGTAATATTAAGTACATCAGAGGCATAAGCACTGTAAGTTGCATCTTGTGGATTGTAGTTTCCTGCAGGCTCATTGGCAAGAAGTCTGTCGACAGAAGTTTGGGTTAGAAAGTTTGGCGCATCTTCGTCAAATTGTCTTACTTCGCCTTGTGCAGTAACATTGTACAATTTTCCATATCCGGAACCGCCGTACATTACATTTCTGTCAAAATAATCTAAACCAACAACTAAGCGATTACGCATTTGACCGATTTTAAAATCGCCAATAAAATTTTGCTGAATATCAGTTGTAATAGTTTGCGATTGCTCTTTTGTAATCCATAATCCAAAATCACCATTTCCATCTTCGTTGTCATAGATATATGAATAATATCCTCTTGATTTAGAAGAACTTCTTGATAATACGGTTTGCGAAGTCCATTGATCAGAAATCTTATAAGTCATTTGACCCTGCAAACTGAATCTCGGATTTTTCATCCCTAAATCATTGCTGTAAAAAGACAAATTAGTGTTATAGTTTAATTCGTCTAAATTGGCAAATTGCAAGGGGGCATCTCTTCCTAAAAACAGCATTGAAGGCGTTGTTTTTTCTTCCTGCATAAATTCAGTATTAATCAGGAATGACAATTTATCATTTACTTTATAAGAAAGGGAAGGAGCTACAAAAAAAGAAGTACGAAATCCGGCATCCTGAAAACTATTTTCAGTTTGGTAAGCCGCATTAATTCTGAAAGCAACATTATCAGCATCATCAAGAGGTGTATTGATATCGGCAGTCACTCGGTTTAAACCAAAACTTCCCACGATATAAGAAGCTTCTCCACCAAAACCGCTGTATGGTTTTTTAGTAACTGTATTGATAAGTCCACCGTAACTCACTAAACTACTTCCGAATAAAGTTCCGGATGGGCCTTTGATCACTTCAATTCGTTCTATATTTGCCGGATCTAAACTTCCATTTGTTAAACCTGGCAATCCGTTTACGATATTGGCCTGAACCTCAAAACCACGTAAAGAATAATACGATCCACCATCTCCACCGCGTCCTGTTGATTCCCATAATTTCTGAATTCCAGGTACATTTTTCAGTGCATCTTCATAATTTGTGATGATTTGTTCTTTCATTAATTCAGATGAAACAATGTTGTATACCTGTGGATTTTCAACGTTTTTCAAAGGCATTTTAGAAACATAAGTACTTTGTTTCGGGAAAGCTTTTCCTCTGTTATTGGTTATGATAACTTCTTTTAATTGTTTATTAGAAACTTTTAATTGCAAATTAAGAGTAGAAGTTTCATTAGTTGCAACTGTAACTTCCTGCTCTAGAGTTTCATAACCCGTTAACGAAACCTGTACAGTATAAGTATTTGGTTTTACTCTGTTAAATTCAAAGGCACCATCTTCATTACTAATAGTTCCGTATTTTGAATTTTTAAGAATAATGTTAACACCTACTGCCAGTTCTCCGTCAGAAGTTGTAATCGTTCCTTTGATTTTTCCGAAGTTTTGCTGGGCAAAAGTATTATTTGTAAAAATGAGAAATAAACAGATAATAGCAAGAATATGCTTTTTACTGAGATTTGAATAATTCATAATTTTTCTTTTTGGATTAATTTCATATTGTTGTTATTTAGAATAAATAAAAACAATGCAAATGTAAAAATTAATATTTCCTTAACAAATATTATTTTACGTGATTTGATATACTTTTTGTTATATAATTGTTGATTTGTTTTTTTTGAATATGGTTATTTGAATTTTATTGAAAAACCTTCAAAAAGGTAGAAGGTCGTTGTTAAAAGCCTTAATTTTGCAGCCGAACAAAATGACACAATTTCATGATCATTCCCTTTTTAAAAAAAATAAAAGGTTCTCCAAGAGGATTTAGATTAGCCAATACCGTATTTTTTTTCCTTTCCGGATTTGGATATTCTTCCTGGGTATCCCGAATTCCACATATACAAGCAGAATTACATTTATCTGAAGCGCAGTTTGGGGCTGTTTTATTTGCATTTCCGATTGGTTTAATGCTGACAATGCCTTTCACCGGAATGTTATTGAATAAGTACAGTAGTCGTTACATCATGTTGTTGGGAGCAATCCTGTTTAATATAGCACTTTCGTTACCGGGCTTGGTTGCTTTTGTATGGCAGTTGGTTATAGTACTTTTAATCTTTGGAGCTTCTCGTAATATTTTTAATTTATCCATTAATGCGCAATCTCTCGAGGTTCAAAAATTATATCCAAAATCAATTATAACCCGTTTTCATGCGGTTTGGAGTATTGCTGTCTTTTCTGGAGCAGGTTTAGGTTATGTAATGGTTACACAACATATTGCACCATCCTATCATTTATTGGGAGTAAGTGTTTTTATGATGGGACTTACGGCTTGTTTTTATCCCATGAGTATTCATAATCAGCCAGTACCTGTTAAAAAGAAATTCTTTTCGATGCCGGAAAAAAATCTGGTTAAGTTTGCCTTGATCTGTTTTGTCTCTATGGCTTGCGAAAATACCATGTACGATTGGAGTGGTATCTATTTTAAGAATATATTACATGCTTCTCCAAAGCTAACCAGTGCCGCATTTGTGTTTTTTGCAACAGCCGTAACTTTAGGACGTTTGTTTGGAGATTATGGCGTAATGAAATTTGGTACCAAACGAATTCTGTTTTATAGCGGTGTTTTGATCACGACAGGATTTGGTATCTGTTTTATTCTGCCTTATGCTTATCCAACTATTTTTGGCTATGTTTTAATTGGAGTAGGGGTTTCTTGTGTGGTTCCGCTAGTGTTTGCTATCGCCGGTAGATCGTCAAAATTGAGCAGCGGTTCTGCCTTAACTTCTATATCTACTGTTGGTTATCTTGGGTTTTTGCTTGTTCCGCCAATGGTAGGTTTTATATCCGAATATCTAAGTATGAAATGGGCGTTTTTAATAATGGCGCTTTTAGGGATACTAATGATTTTTATGGTGAATAAGATTGGAGAGAATGAGTAATTTTTGAAGTTGCTAAGATTCTGAGCTTCTAAGGTTCTGAGTTTTTTTTCCTTTAATAATTTTTGATTTCAATTTTTTATCATGTTTTCTAGAGTTAATCTTACTCGTTAGAATCCAATATATTGCAAATCCGAAAGCAAGAGTAAGAATTATCGAAATCAGATTTATTCCGCACCAACGATAAATAATAGCCAGTAAAATTATTAAAAAGATTTCTATATAATATGTTTCTTTTTCCGTAGTGCGTTGCTTTATAATCATAATATTTCCACGTCTTTTTCCAATTCTTTCAGTTACTTTTTTAGTTATTTTATCAACGCTGTAACCTCGATCAAGATCCGATAATGTGAAGCAAATTTCAAATTCGAGTTCGAGCCGGTCCATAAATTGATTATACTTTTTAACTCCTTTAAATGAATTTTTAATATTATCTTTTTGTTGTGGTGGAAAAGTAAGGAA
>RCUJ01001482.1_pt1 | contig 12476 bp, 12 predicted proteins | sample 2166321 | NCBI WGS metagenome assembly RCUJ01 (sample SAMN09932808, study PRJNA488358) | compost metagenome | feature: garden; material: soil; isolation source: compost soil in an enriched community after 118 h of incubation | place: Germany: Experimental Botanical Garden Goettingen | collected... | reverse complement strand
TCCAGGTAGGCCTTCTCGATGGCGCCGATCACATCCGGGCGGCTGAGGATCAGCAGGTCGTTGTTGCCCTTGACGTCCTGCGGCCAGTCGGCGAAGCGCGCGCCGCGGTAGTCTTCTTCTTCCAGTTTGTAGCTCTGGATCATGGTGCCCATGCCGCCGTCGAGGATCAGGATGCGTTCCTTCAAGGCTTGCTGAAGGGCGTGGAGGCGGGCGCTACGATCGGACAGGGACATGGGCGGAACTACCTGAGCAAAGCTGACACAATGGGGATGCGCAATCATAACAAAGCTGCGCGCTTTTGCAGTGCTCCGGTCTTTTGCATGAATTGTATTCATGTTGCCTGGCGCACTGCACGCCACGCGACAGTTAAACTCACTGCTACGGTCACCTGTGGAATTGGCTCATGCCTTATCGCGCAATGTTCGGCGCTTGCTCGTTGTTTATCAGTGCGCTGCTGGCGGCAGAACCGATTTCCTACAGTCGCGATATTCAACCGATCTTCAGCCAGTATTGCGTGGCCTGCCATGCCTGCTACGACGCGCCCTGCCAGCTCAATCTGGGCAGCGCCGAGGGCGTCGAGCGGGGGGCGCACAAGCTGCCGGTATACGACGGCAAGCGCCTCGAGGCGCAGGACACCACGCGCCTGTTTCTCGATGCGCATGGCAGCGCGGCCTGGCGGCGCAAGGATTTCTTTTCGGTGCTGGAACAGCAGGGCAGCCAGGCGGCATTGCTGACCCGCATGCTCGAACTGGGTCACGGCAAACCGCTCGAGGCCAATGCCAAGCTGCCGGCCGGGCTGGATATCGGCATCAAACGCGACAATCAGTGTCCGCGGCCTGACCAGTTCACTGACTTCGCCAGGGAGAACCCACAGGCCGGCATGCCCTTCGCGGTTACCGGCCTGAGCGAGGTGGATTATCAGACCCTGCAGCGCTGGCTGGAGCAGGGCGCGCCCGTCGACCGGCAGGTGCTCGAGGCGAGCAAGGCCGAGGCGGCGCAGGTCGAGGCCTGGGAACGCTTGCTCAATGCCCCCGGGGCGCGTGAGAGCCTGGTCTCGCGCTGGCTGTACGAGCACCTGTTCCTCGCCCACCTGCATTTCGAGGGTGGCGAGCCCGGGCATTTCTTCCAGCTGCTGCGTTCGCGCACGCCCAGTGGCCAGCCGGTCGATCCTATTGCTACGCGCCGCCCCAACGAGGATCCGGGGACCGCGTTCTATTACCGTCTGACGCCGATCCAGGGCGTGATCGTGCACAAGACTCACATCACCTATCCGCTCAGCGCGAACAAGCTGGCGCGCGTCAAGCAGTTGTTCTTTACCGACGACTGGCAGGTTGAGGCGCTGCCCGGCTATGGCGTCCAGCGCCGCGCCAATCCGTTCGAGACCTTCGCGGCGATTCCGCCGCAGGCGCGCTACCAGTTCATGCTGGATAACGCCGAGTACTTCGTGCGCACCTTCATCCGTGGCCCGGTGTGCCGCGGTCAGATTGCCACCGACGTGATCCGGGATAATTTCTGGGTGCTGTTCCAGGAACCGCGCCACGACCTGTACCTGACCGATGCCGACTATCGCAACGAGGCGACCCCGTTGCTGGCCATGCCCGGCCAGTTCGACGATATCGGCAATCTGCTCAGTCTGTGGCGAACTTATCGCAACAGACGCAACGAGTACGAGGCCTTGCGCATGGCCAGCTACGCGGCTGCTCCCGCACCCAGTTGGGCGCATATCTGGGCCGGTAACGACAATGCGCTGCTGACCATCTTCCGTCAGCACGACAGCGCCTCGGTGCGCAAGGGCCTGATCGGTGAGATCCCGCAGACCCTCTGGTGGATGGACTATCCGCTGCTGGAACGGGCCTATTACCAGTTGGTGGTCAACTTCGATGTATTCGGCAACCTGTCGCATCAGGCGCAGACGCGCTTGTATTTCGACCTGATCCGTAACGGCGCCGAGCAGAACTTCCTGCGCTTGATGCCGGCTGACGCCCGCCAGGCGATCCTCGATGACTGGTATCAGTACAGTGGCCAGCTGAAGCTGTGGCTGGACTACCAGCGCATCGACACCGAGACTCGGACTGCCCTGCAGTTGCCTGCAAAAGACCCCAAGCGTGGGTTTGCTGAGGCCCTCTTGACCCGCTATGGCAGCCTCAACGCGCGGCCTGACCCGATCAGCCGTTGCCGTGGCGTGCACTGCCATCGCGCCGGCCTGCCGGCCGAGCTGCAGGCGGCCGAGCAGGCGCTGAGTCGCCTGACCGGCAAGCCGGCTGGCGGGCTCAAGGTCATTCATCAGTTGCCGGAGGCGAGCCTGCTGCGCGTCGAACTGGCCGATGGCAAGCGCGAGGTCTATAGCCTGCTGCGCAACCGTGCGCACAGCAACGTGGCCTTCATGTATGGCGAGCAACTGCGTTATCAGCCGGCGCTGGATACCCTGAGCGTTTACCCGGGGGTGCTGACCAGTTACCCGAACTTCATCTTCAGCCTCGCGGCCGCAGAGGTGCCTGCCTTCGTTGCTGCGCTGGAGCAGGCACGGGATGCCGGGACGTTCGAGCGGCTTGTCGAACGCTGGGGCATTCGCCGCAGCCATCCTGAATTCTGGCGCTATTTCCATGACCTGTCGGCCTATATCCGCGAAACCGAACCCATCGAGGCCGGCGTGCTGGATATGCACCGCTATGAGAACCTGTAAGGGTCAGCGCCTGGCAGTATCCGTTTGCCGACTCGTCTGTCTGGCAGTGGCGGCTATGGCGTAGCTGATGTCGTGCATGTCGTGGCAAAACTATTCCGAGGTAAACACTCAAGCTTTATCGGAGCCCGGCGGTTGGCGTACACTGCGTGCATGTTTGCGAGGAGTTGCCATGAGCACCATTACCATTACCGACGCTGCCCACGATTATCTGGCTGATTTGCTGAGCAAGCAGAACACCACGGGCATCGGCATCCGTGTCTTCATCACCCAGCCGGGCAGCCAATACGCCGAAACCTGTATCGCCTACTGCAAGCCGGGCGAGGAGAAGCCGGACGATACCGCGATTGCCCTGGCCAGCTTCACCGCCTGGATCGATGCGGTCAGCGAACCTTTTCTGGAAGATGCCGTGGTCGATTACGCGACCGACCGCATGGGCGGCCAGCTGACGATCAAGGCGCCCAATGCCAAGGTGCCGATGGTCAACGAAGACAGCTCGATCAATGAGCGCATCAATTACTACCTGCAAACCGAGATCAATCCGGGGCTGGCCAGCCATGGCGGTGAGGTGAGCCTGATCGAGGTAGTCGAAGACGGCATCGCGGTATTGAAGTTTGGCGGTGGCTGCCAGGGTTGTGGTCAGGCCGATGTGACCCTCAAGGAAGGCATCGAGAGAACCCTGCTTGAGCGCATCCCGGAACTCAAAGGCGTGCGCGACGTGACCGACCACAGCAACAAGGAAAATGCCTACTACTGAGGCGCGAGTTCAGTAGATTCTGTACGAGGTGGCCCAATGGCCACCTTTTTTGTTTCTATCTTCCAACCATTGGCTGGTGTCTTGCCGTAAAACTGCTGTCTATCGTCAAGGCGAGATGCCAACCCGCTAACCCGTTGAAAGCCGATACAGCTGATCTGCCGGGATCCGGCAGGCAGACACCTATAAAAAAGTGATGCGTATGACCGTCAGTACTCTGCTTATCTGCGACGACTCCAGCATGGCGCGCAAGCAATTGCTGCGTGCGCTGCCTGCCGACTGGCCTGTCGCCATCGCGCAGGCCGCCAACGGCATGGAGGCCATGGCGATTCTGCGCCAGGGGCAGACCGATGTGATGCTGCTCGACCTGACCATGCCCGAGATGGACGGCTATCAGGTACTGACCGCCCTGCAGAGCGAAGGTCTGTCGTGCAAGGTCATTGTGGTGTCCGGCGATGTTCAGGAGCAGGCGTTGCAGCGGGTCATGGCGCTTGGGGCGCTGGCCTTCGTGCAGAAGCCGGCTGACCCGGATCTGCTCCGACAAACCCTCGAGCGCCTGGGGTTGCTCGCTAACAGCGCGAGTGAACTGGCCGTGCCGGCGCTCGGCGATGATTCCGCGATCAACTTTTTCGATGCCTTCCGTGAGGTGGTCAACGTCGCCATGGGCCGTGCTGCGGCCTTGCTGGCCAGGCTGCTGGGCGTGTTCGTGCAATTGCCGGTGCCTAATGTCAGCCTGTTCGAGGTTGGCGAGTTGCACATGGCCCTGGCCGATGCCCAGCGTGGTGACGGGCTTACCGCCGTATGCCAGGGATTCATCGGCAGTGGCATCGCCGGCGAGGCGCTGCTGATCTTCCATGATTCGGAAGTGGGCGACATGGCCCGCTTGATGAGCGGTTTTTCCTCCGACTATTCCGAAATAGAAATGCTCCTGGATCTGTCCACTCTCTTGATTGGCGCCTGCCTGAACGGCATCGCCGGGCAGATCGATGTGCAGTTTTCCCAAAGCCACCCCATAGTGCTGGGCGAGCACGCCTCCATCGAGGAGCTGATCAAGCTCAACCGCCCGCGCTGGAAAACCACCCTGGCGGTGGAAATCAGCTACAGCATCGAAGGCCACCATATCCATTTCGACCTGCTTCTGCTGTTCACTGAAGACTCGGTGGCGTTGCTTTCCAACAAGCTTGCTTACCTGATGAACTGAACATGAACGAAAACCTGGATCTCAACGAGTTTCACTGGCTGCTGGCGGTGGTGCAGAGCATCGATGTCGGCGTCGTGGTGCTGGATCGCGAATACCGTGTACAGGTCTGGAATACCTTCATGGAGAACCGCTCGGGCCTGCAGCCCCACGAGGTTCATCGGCAGTCGCTGTTCAGCCTGTTTCCCGAAATCGAGGAGAACTGGTTCCGCCACAAGGTCGAAGGCGTGGTGACGTTGGGCACGCCGGCTTTCACCATCTGGGAACAGCGACCCTACCTGGTGAAGTTCAAGAACTACCAGCCGATCACCGGGCAGGAAGAGTTCATGTTTCAGAACACCACCATTCTGCCGTTGCAGGCCACCAATACCAGCATCGAGTATGTTTGCCTGATCATTTACGACGTGACCAGCGTGGCGATAAACAAGCTGCAGTTGCAGGCGGCGAACCTGCAGCTGCAACAACTCTCGCGCACCGATCGTCTGACCGGCCTGAACAACCGCGGCTACTGGGAAGAATGCCTGCAGCACGAATACGCCCGGCACCGGCGTTATCAGAGCATGGCCGCACTGGTGATGTTCGATATCGATCATTTCAAGAAGGTCAACGACAGCCATGGTCACCCGGCCGGGGACAAGGTGATTCAGGCCGTCGCCGAGGTGATGCGCGAGCAGGTGCGCGACACCGACTACGCCGGGCGCTATGGCGGCGAGGAATTCGTGGTCCTGCTGCCGGACGTCGACAGTGCCGCAGCCATGCTGTTTGCCGAACGCCTGCGCTGGCGTATCGAATCCCTGCTGGTCACCTATGAGGGGCAGGGTATCCCGTTCACCATCAGCCTGGGGGTGGCCGACCTGAGCGAGCCTGCCGAGGACTATCAGCAGTTGATCGAGCGGGCCGACCAGGCGTTGTATGCGGCCAAGGAGGCAGGGCGCAATCAGGTCAAGGTTTACCGCGGCAACCAGACAGCGCTGCCGCCGCGGACCCGAACCTGACGCCCAGCGCTCTTGCGTCGTTTATCGCATCTCCATGGTTCTGGCGATTGCCGCCGTCGCCAATACCGGCGACCCGTTGTCGATCAGCCTGCCGCTCTGCTCCTGCGTGCCGGTCTTCGGCTTTCCCGACCTGTCATTTTCGCCGCCTGCGCAGGTTGAGCATCCGTGTTCAATGCTCCGCCGGGGCCGTTCAGAGGCCGAGTTCCGCCAGGCCCGGGTGGTCATCGGGACGACGGCCCAGGGGCCAGTGGAACTTGCGTTCGGACTCCTCGATCGGCATGTCGTTGATGCAGGCAAAGCGGTTGGCCATCAGGCCGTTATCATCGAATTCCCAGTTCTCGTTACCGTAGGAGCGAAACCAGTTCCCCGCGTCGTCATGCCACTCGTAGGCGTAACGCACGGCGATGCGGTTGTCGCTGAACGCCCACAGTTCCTTGATCAAGCGGTAGTCGAGTTCCTTGGCCCATTTGCGGGTGAGGAAGCCCTTGGCTTCTTGCCGATTGAGGGCGAACTCGGTGCGGTTGCGCCATTTGGTATCCAGGGTATAGGCCAGCGATACCCGTTGCGGGTCGCGGCTGTTCCAGCCGTCCTCGGCCAGGCGGACCTTCTCTATGGCGCTTTCCCGGGTGAAAGGCGGGCGGGGTGGGCGAACGGAGTTTTCAGTGGTCACAGTGTTTTTCCTTGGTGAGTCGGGCCGGGTAGCTTCGAGTTTGGCTGCCGGACGGATAGGCCGTCTGACCAGCTCGCCGCCACAGTTCGGGCAGCTGCCGTGCAGGATCTTGTCGCTGCAGTCACGGCAGAAGGTGCACTCGAACGAGCAGATCAGCGCCTCAGCCGAGTCGGCGGGCAGATCACGGGCGCAGCATTCACAGTTGGGGCGCAGTTGCAGCATGCTTGACTCCTGCTGGGTTGATTCGGCTTCAGGCGAAGCGCTCGGCGTATTCCTGGGGGCTGACGGACAGGTGCTTGTGGAAGGTGCGGCGCAGGTTTTCCGGGTGAGCGAAACCGGTCAGGCGCGCCACCGTACCGATCGACGCCTGGGCGTCTTGCAGTAGATGGCGGGCCGCTTCCAGGCGGATGCGTTCGACATAGCGTCCCGGTCCCATGCCCAGTTCCTGGACGAACACCCGCGACAGCGTGCGCGGCGTCATGTGCGCCTGGGCGGCCAGCGCCTGCAGCGACAGGTCGTCGCTCAGGTGCGCGGGAATCCACTCCAGCAGAGCGGCCAGACGCGGCACCCGGCTTGGCTCGGGCGTGAGCAGGGCGCTGAACTGGGCCTGCCCACCCGGCCTGCGCAGGAACATCACCAGGCGCCGCGCCACCGCCAGTGCGGTGACACGGCCGAGGTCGGCTTCGATCAGGGCCAGGGCCAGGTCGATACCCGCGGTGACGCCCGCCGAGGTAAATATATGGCCATTGCCGTGCAGATCCCGCGGGTCATAGGTGTGCAAGCAGTCCGCGAGGACCTCGACGTCCGGATAATCCCGGCGCAGTTTGTCCGCATCGGCCCAATGGGTAGTCGCCCGGCGACCATCGAGCAGGCCGGCGGCGGCGAGGATCAGTGCGCCGGAACAGACCGAGCCCAGGCGGCGCACCTGCGGCTCGGCGCCGCGCAGCCAGGTCAAGAGTTCCCGGCTCTGGCACTGGGCCTGTTCGCCCGGGCCGCCAGGAATCAGCAGGGTGTCGATCCGTGCGGCGTCGATCTCGCCCCAGCTCTGTTCGGCCACCAGCTGGAAACCGGCCGAAGTGGCGACAGCGCCGGCCTGCTGGCCGAGCACGAGCAGACGATAGAAGGCCGGCAAACCCTGGCGTTGACGCTCGACATTGGCCGAGGCGAACACCTGCAACGGGCCGGTCACATCCAGGCTCATCACATTCGGGTAGAGCAGGCAGGCAATGGTTTTCAGCGCATCCATGGGAGGTTCTCGATGAGCGATGGATGCAGTCTGCGCTCAGCGAAAGGGTGGCAACAAGGACAATAAGCCCACAGATATTGCCAGTTCGACCTGTTCCAGGTCAGAACAGATCAGGGGGAGGGCACCGCTACTTTGGCTTCGCGAGCGGGTTCACGGTGCTCTTGGCGGCCTGAGGATTACTCCGGCATGCTCCAGGGAGCCAGGTCGTAACCCTGCCGGCTCAATTCGGCGCGCGACTTGTTCAACACGCTGGCCAGTTGTATCGGATCGCTGTAGATGCTGCTCGACAGCTGGGTGCGACCCAGTAAGCGGGTGCTGGTACGGTCGATGACCGTCAGGCTGAGTTCGCCGGTACCGTCTTGCGGTGCCCAGGCGACACACTGGAAAGGTTGAAAGGCGCGGTCGGCGATCAGCAGTGCTTCGTTAAAACGCAGCGGGGCGTTCATGGGGTCGGTTTCTCCGAGGTAATCCCAAAAATCATAGAGGCCAGTGGCACGTGGTGCTACGTCGGCCAGTCATCATGTTGATGACCGCAGTCGACCGCAAAGTCACATTTGCTGGTGAATAATGTGCGGGCTGTCTTGCGTGCTTTCCCTGAGCTGTTTTGCGTACCGCCGCCGAGAAAAAGTCGAACCCTGCCCCATTCAGCGATAAATCCGTCAAGCACGGCGTTTTCAGGCATAGGCAGGTACTGCCAGACGCCGTTCGAGGTCATGCAATCACTGCCGTTTGTCGGCTTCAGCGAGCAAAAAATGAACGAAATCGGGTTGTGTGGCTCATAAAATAGCCCGACGAGAGCGAGAGCTTTAGCCTCGTTTTCACCGATCCAGGAGTTTTCTCAACAGGAGCGCATCGTGCGTGCGTGGGGGGCGTTTTACCTTTGAAAGGGGAAATCGAATGATGAGATGTTCATTCGCCAGGCTGTTATGCGTTTGATGTTTCGCATGTTTCACATATGAAACCGAAAAACTGCACTGGAGTATTTCTTCACTGCAAACGTAAAAACCAAATGAATCATATGACGCAGATAGTCTGATTCACCTGAATATAAAAAGAGGCACCCATGGATTTTACTATTATCGCTTCGTTTTTTGAGCAAAAAACGACCATGGAGTTCATGCGCTTAGGGATTGTTTATGCGCACCTGATCGCCTGTTGCGTTGCAATTGGCATGGTATTAACCAGCGACGTGGCAATGATCAAAGAATTATTCAAAGGCAAGCAGAGCCACCTGCAAAATGCTCAGCATATGGAAAGTTTGCAGAAAACTGTCTCCGCTGCGCTGGTGGTACTTTGGATCACCGGCCTCGCGATTATCTGGGTCGATATTGGCGATAAAGGCTTGTCTTATCTGCTCAACCCAAAGTTACAGGCTAAGATCGCTATCGTCATGTTGCTGACGTTCAACGGCATGTTGCTGCATAGCCTGGTGCTGCCCGCGCTGCAGAAGGCCGGATCGCTGCTCAAGCTGGAGTTCAACATGCGCGCGTTCGCACTGTTTGCCGGCGCGCTCTCTGGTGTCTCCTGGTTCTATGCCGCGATGTTGGGGGTTGGTCGTCCGCTGTCCTGGAAGTACTCGCTGAGCGAAATTCTGGCCGCTTATCCGCTCTTGATCATCGCCGGTTTCATGGCCATGGCACTGCTGACCCAGTGGGCGAAAAACCGTGAAGAAGGCGAGGGGACTCCTGCTAACGCCTATGCACTGAGGAATCCGGCTCTGGCCGCTTGGTAATGGCTTTAAACCGCATCGGTAATCTGACCGTTAATCGCGCTCCATCCTAGCGCGGCGCAATCAAGGCGCCCCCGAATCCCGACAGTAATTCTGCGACTGTCACGGATTCGGGGGCGTCTTTATTTGGGGCGGATCGATGCGCCGTGTCGCGCAGGCAATGGCCGGGAAAGCGGATCGTCAGACGCTCGCGCAATAGGCGTCGATGCAGGCCCAGCCATGTTCAAGGCTATTGGGCTGGGTGCCGATGCCGTGGATGATGGCGAGCGCAATGATCGCTGCAATCACCAACGAGTCAAAGTGCCAGTACGCGTTCGGCCAGTCGCTGGTTTTCCACCAGTTCGAGGAACTCGTCGCCGAGGCGACGGCTTTCGTCCATGGCGGTGCGCCAATAGCGTTCGCGGCCGGCGTCATCGCCCTGGTAATGGCTGAAGTCCTTGCGATCCGGCAGTTTGCCGTGGGGTAGACGTTCCAGGTAGTCGGGCGAGGGAGCCAGCAGCAGGACATCCTGCAAGCGTCCGGCGTCGCCCCGGCGCCAGGGCAGACCCTTGTCGAACCAGCCGGGGATCACTCTGTCGGTGAAGTGCGGGTAGAGCACGATGTCGTCGCCGCTGTAGGGCAGGTCGAGGTGGTAATCGAGCAGGCCGCCGTCCCTGTAGGTGCCCGGGCCGGCTCCCGGGATGTCGCGCACCCCCTCCATGATCATCGGAATCGACCCGGAGGCGAGCAGGGCATGGCGCAGGTTGGCGCCGTCCAGCGCCAGGTAGCGCGAAGGGAAGTCGCTCAGCTCGGTTAGCGGTGGGGCAAGGCGCGCATCGTGCAGGATCAGCCGCTCAAAGTGTCGGGCCAGCCGCGTCCGTCCAAGCAGGTTGTTGCCGATCACCGAGGAGAGGCCCAGGCCCAGCACGCCGCGGTGGTCATGTCGGAGCAGGCCATGGCTCTTCACCACGACTATGTTCAAGCGGTAGTGCGGGTTGCTCAGCACCTGGGCGTCCTGGCCGGCCAATAGCTCGTCAAGCATCCGCCGGCAACTGCGCGAGACCTCGGCCATGCGCACGCCCTTGGCAAAGCGCTGCCCGCTGTAGAGTTCGCCGAGCCGGCGAATGCCAGCGACAGCATCCGGCAGACAGGCACAGGCGAAACGCCAGGAGCCGATCGAAGCCCCGATCAGCGAGCGCTCGCGCGGCGCCCGCATCAACCAGTCGCCGAACAAGGCCAGATCCAGGCCCTGGATGCCAAGGGCTTTGGCTCCGCCGGCAGCACCAGGCAGAATGCCCACGTCGGCCGGTTGCAAGCCGCGCTCGCGAATGCGCGCCAAGGCCCGCGGGCCGGCCTTGATCGTCAGGGCGGGGTACTTGATTCGAATCGCGCTCATGCTCGCATCCATCAGGCCAGGTAGCGATTATAGGGGGCGGACAGACCAAACCACTTGATCCCTGGCGGACGCGGCTGGATTCAGCTTGAGTTAAGTCCGGCGCAGTAACCTTGGTTCCGTCGAGACAAGCATACGGAGACTCAGCATGAAAACCTTGATTGTACTGTTCGGCGCTGCTGCCTTGAGCGTCTCAGCCGGTATTGCCCACGCGCGTGATCTGGGTCCGGATGAGGCGTTAAAGCTGCGTGATGCGGGCACCATTGAGCCGTTCGAGACGCTCAACGCCACTGCCCTGGCCCTGCACCCCGGCGGCAAGATCGAAGAAACCGAACTGGAAGAGGAATACGGGCGCTACATTTATCAGCTCGAAGTACGCGATACCCAAGGCCTGCAATGGGACATTGAACTGGACGCCAGCAACGCTCAGGTCCTCAAGAATCAGCAGGACGATTGATGCCGACCGCTTTGCGCTATCGCCTCCTGTGCGGCCTGCTTCTGCTTGTGCTGAACGGCAGTGCCGCTGCCCGCGACCTGGATCAGGATGAGGCCTTGCGCCTGCGCCGCGAGGGGCTGATTCTGCCCCTGGAGCAGGTGCTGGATGTGGCTTTGCAGCGTTATTCTGGCGCTACCCTGCTCGAGGCCGAACTGGAAGAGGAAGACGACATCCTGATCTATGAGGTCGAGATCCTGACCCGGCAAGGCGTGGTGCGCGAATTGGAGTTGGACGCTCTCGACGGGCGCATCCTGAAGGACGAGGTGGACGACTGAATGCGCCTGTTATTGGTGGAAGACCATGTGCCCCTGGCCGACGAATTGCTCGCCGGCCTGAGCCGCCAGGGCTATGCGGTGGATTGGCTGGCCGATGGCCGCGATGCGCTGTATCAGGGGGCCAGCGAACCATACGACCTGATCATTCTCGACCTCGGCTTGCCGGGCAAGCCCGGTTTACAGGTACTGGAGCAGTGGCGTGCGGGTGGCTTGGCAACCCCGGTCTTGATCCTCACCGCCCGCGGGTCCTGGGCAGAACGCATCGAGGGCCTGAAAGCCGGAGCCGACGATTACCTGAGCAAGCCGTTTCACCCGGAAGAGCTGCAACTGCGGATCCAGGCGTTACTGCGCCGCTCGCATGGCCTGGCCAACCAGCCGCAGTTGCAGGCGGCCGGTTTGTTGCTGGATGAAAGCCGCCAGTGCGTCAGCCGTAATGGCGAGGCGATAGAACTGACCTGTGCGGAGTTTCGCCTGCTGCGCTATTTCATGCTGCATGCCGGGCAGATCCTCTCGAAAAGCCACCTGGCCGAGCATCTCTATGACGGTGAGACGGAGCGCGACTCGAATGTCATCGAGGTGCACGTCAATCACCTGCGGCGCAAAATCGGTCGGCAAGCCATCGAAACCCGGCGCGGCCAGGGTTATCGGTTCACTGGAGATGCTGTTTGAAATCGATCCAGCGGCGCTTGAGCCTGGGCCTGATCAGCATATTGCTGGTGGTTGGCCTGCTTTTGCTGCAGAGCAGTTTATGGTTGTTCGATCATGGCCTGCGGCGTTATTTGCAAGCCGATCTGCGCGACGAGGCCGAGTCGCTGCTGGTTGCCATGGTGCGTGGCCCGCAGGGTATCCAGCTGAATGAGCAACGCCTCAGCGCGGCGTTCCAGCGGCCATACTCCGGGCATTATTTTCGTATCGACTTCGCCGACAAGACATGGCGCTCGCGTTCGTTGTGGGATAGCGAGCTGCCGCCGGCTCTGGAATCCGGGCTGCAAGACGAGTTGGGCGACGGTCCGCAGGGGCAGATACTGCTGACCTATCGCGGCGACTATCAGCGCTTTGGC
>RCUJ01001481.1_pt1 | contig 12480 bp, 11 predicted proteins | sample 2166321 | NCBI WGS metagenome assembly RCUJ01 (sample SAMN09932808, study PRJNA488358) | compost metagenome | feature: garden; material: soil; isolation source: compost soil in an enriched community after 118 h of incubation | place: Germany: Experimental Botanical Garden Goettingen | collected... | reverse complement strand
GGCCTGATGGAAGACCGCGCCACCCTGCGCATCTCCAGCCAGCACATCGCCAACTGGCTGCGCCACGGCGTGACCAACAAGGACCAGGTCATGGAGACCTTCAAGCGCATGGCCAAGGTGGTGGATGGCCAGAACGCCGGCGATGCGCTCTACCAGCCGATGGCCGGCAACTTCGACACGTCGCTGGCCTTCAAGGCGGCATGCGCCCTGGTGTTTGAAGGCCTGACGCAACCTAACGGCTACACCGAACCCTTGCTGCACAAGTATCGCTTGCAGTTCAAGGCGGCCTGATCGCTGTTCGCGTTACACGCCAAAACGGGCAGCCTGGGCTGCCCGTTTTTTTTGCCATCCAAATGAGCCCCATTTAAAAAACACATGACTTTCGCACAGCCGTGCTAAATTCTGCCACATGACTGCCAAAACAGAGAAAAGCGAGCTGACCTTCGCCGCCATCGTGGATGCGTCCCTGGACATGGCCGCGACCCAAGGCATGGAAAGCTTGTCGCTGGGTCAGGTTGCCAAGCGGCTCGGCATCAGCAAAAGCGGGGTGTTCTCGCGCGTGGGTTCGCTGGAAGCCTTGCAGCAGGCGGTGCTGGACGAATACGACCGGCGCTTCGTGGCCGCCGTGTTCACCCCCGCCATGGCGCAGCCGCGTGGCTTGCCGCGCTTGAACGCGCTGGTGTCACTGTGGGTTGAACGCGCCAGCAATGTCGAGATGTCGACGGGCTGCGTCTATGTGGCGGGCGCCTTTGAATACGACGACGTGGAATCACCGCTGCGGGCTGTGCTGGAAGGCAACTTGCGGCGCTGGCGCATGGCCATGGTGCGCACGGTGCGCCAGGCACTTGAAGCCGGCCATTTGCGGCCCGACACCGATCCGGAACAACTTGTGTTCGAGGTGTACAGCCTGATGATCGGCCTGATGCATGACGCCCGCTTTCTGCGGGACCCGAAGGCACCCGCGCGCGTGCGCGCCGCCTATGACAGGCTGATCTCGACCTATCGCAGCTTTACGTACCTGGAATAAACCTAACCCTCGCCGGCCGATGCCGGCGGTTCTTCCGACCAATTTCGCACGATCGTGCGAAATATTCTTTGGATACTGCCATGTGGATTCTGATCGCCGCTGTTGCCCTCGCCGTACTGGCCCACCTTTGGCGGCAATGTCGCGCCCTGCTGCGCCAGTTGCCCGACTGCGCGGAACATCTGGTGCTGTTCTAGTGAACAAGCATCATCCCGGTCTATATTCCGGAAAAGGCCATCGAAACTCCCCATGCCGCGTTCCGTCCATTTATTGATCGTCGACCCGCAGAATGATTTCTGCGATCTGCCCGAGCCTTACCTGCCCCGGGATCCCATAACCGGACAAGCCAGGCAACCCGCCCTGCCCGTGCCGGGCGCCCATGCCGACATGCAACGGCTGGCGCGTTTCATCGACGCCACCGCGCCGACGTTGAGCTCGATCACCGTCACGCTGGATTCGCACCATCGCGTGGACATCGCGCACCCAACGTTCTGGCATGCCGGCGAAGGCCAGGATGTCGAACCGTTCACGCCGATCTCTGCCGCGCAACTACGCGCGGGCCAGTTTGTGCCCCGCCACGCCGACGACCTGCCGCGCACCTTGACCTATCTGGACGAGCTTGAAGCGCGGGGCCGGTACACGCTGATGGTGTGGCCGGTGCATTGCGAAATCGGCACGTGGGGCCACAATGTGCACCCTGACGTGCGGGCGGCGTACAACCGCTGGGAAGACGCCGGGCAATTCATCGTGCGCAAGGTGCCCAAGGGCACGAACCCATGGACGGAACACTACAGCGCGCTGATGGCCGAAGTGCCGGACCCCGATGACCCGCGCAGCCAACTCAACCGCGGCTTGCTGGATTCGCTGGACCGCTGCGACCTCATCCTGGTTGCGGGCGAAGCGGGCAGCCATTGCGTGCGGGCCACGATGGAGCATCTGACTGAACATCTGCCTGGCGGCAATCTGTCGCGGATTGTGCTGTTAACAGACTGCATGAGCCCCGTTCCCGGGTTCGAAGAAGCACAGACCACCTTCCTGCAACGCATGCGCGACCTGGGCGTGCAGGAACGCACCAGTATCGACATGGCGCGCGCGCTGCAAAGTTGATGCCCGTGGTTGACGTCCGTGGTTGACGTCCAAGACAACGGCCGCCTGCTTACGCCGGGCGGCCGTGTAGTACTACGCCAATAACGTACTGCCGAACGCCTGTTGCCAGGCCGGTTGCGCTTAGACGCCAGCCGCGGGCTTGGCGGCCTTGTCGCATTCCACGTACAAGGCGCTGATGGCCTCGCACAACGCAGGCGGTTGCTGAAACAGTCGGGCTACCAGCAGGCAGCCTTGCACGGTAGCGAACACCGCGCGGCCAGCGGCCTCGGCCGTGCCGGAAAATTTCAGCGTACCCTCGGCGGCGCCTTGAGACAGCACACGCGCCAACCACGCTTCGTGAGCACGGAAAAAGCCCTGCAATGCCCCGCGCACGCGGTCAGACAAAGTCATGATGTCGGCGGCCAACATGCCGCCCAGACAGAGCTCACCTTCGCCGCAAGCCCGCGTTTCCATCATCGACAGGTACGCCTCAAGCTGCGCTTGCGCAGGCTGCGTGGTGTCGATGGCGCGGACGGTGCCCAGCGCGCGTGCGCTGTAGGCTTCGACCGCTTCGTACAGCAGGTCGTCCTTGCCTGGAAAATAATAGTGAATGCTGGACGTCTTCACGCCCACATGCTCCGCCAGGTCGCGGTAGCTGAAACCGTTGCATCCGCGCGTGCGGATGAGCTTTTCGGCATGCGCCAGCAGCAGGTCTCGGGTGGTGTTGGGGGTCGGAGTGTCCATGGCTGAATATTACCTACTAATAGGTCGGTCCGTCATCGGTGCCCGCCCTAGTGTGTGGACCGGGGCCCGTGCGAACCCCGGCCGGGAAACATCCCGCCCCCCGGGGTTCGCATGTGCCGGCATTGGCTTAGCCTTGCACGGGCGGGTAGTCCAGTTCGCCGGTATCGGTCAGGCCTTGGGCACGGGCGGCAGCCAGTTCCTGCTTGACTTGGGCGCGGGTCTTGTCGGCACCGACGGCGGCAAAGGCCGTGGCGGATTCGCCTTCTTCACCGAACACCAGCTCGCCGTTGGCGCGGGCGTCAGCCAGTTCTTGCTGCACTTGAGCGCGGGTCACGGTGCTGGCGGTGTTCAACGCTGGCGGGTAGTCGAGTTCGCCGGCTTGGGCGGCGCCAATGAACGAGGCGGACAGGATCAGAGCGGATACGAGGGTCTTCATGGTTGATCTCCAGTAAGGATCAGTGCTGCGTAAGGGGGCAATCGGTTTGAACAATCAGGATGAAACGTTGCTTCGAAAGCTATCTATGCCTAGATAGATAAGGCTTCAAAAAAACTCAGCCTTGCACGGGCGGGTAAGCCAGTTCGTTGCTTTCGGTCAGGCCTTGAGCGCGAGCCGCGGCCAGTTCCTGCTTCACTTGAGCGCGGGTCTTGTCGCTACCGACATTGGCAAACGTCGTCGCGGCGTAGCCTTCTTCACCAAATTCCAGTTCGCCGTTGGCGCGGGCGGCGGCCAGTTCTTGCTGCACTTGGGCGCGCGTCACGGTGCTGGCGGTGTTCAGTTCGGGCGGGTAGTCCAGTTCGCCGGCTTGAGCGGCACCAATGAACGAGGCGGACAGGATCAGGGCGGATACGAGGGTCTTCATGGTTAATTCTCCAGATGAATATGCGAAAGGTGCTTCGGTTGAGTTTGGGTTACGATCACCAGCTATCTACTTATAGATAGGTACGGCGATAAATAAAAAAGGCCAATCAAAAATCGTCCTACTGTATTTCTGGCTTCGGCGGCAGCGGTGTTTCCGGGGTGTTGCCTTGGATGTTGCCTGTACTTGCCTTGCTGCGTTTGCTGCTTGTGCTGCGTCGATGGATGAATCTTACCTACTACTAGATAGATAGCGCAAGCGGGTTTTGTGAAACAAAATATTTCGCGATGCCGGCGAGCAACGGCGCTACCGAGTCGCCGCTACCAACACCATCATCGGGCGATCACGCTCTTCATCCAGCGCCGGTTGTGCCGCCAGTTGCTCAGCGGTTGGCGCCCACTCTTGCACGTGCGTGATGGTGAACCCCGCCGCAATCAACTGGTTCAGATACGTGCCCAGTGTGCGGTGCTGCTTGATCACACCTTTGGCCAGCCAGTCCGTGGTGCGCGGCCCCTCTACAGCGTATTGGTTCAGCGGCCAGACCCGGCGCCCGGTCGCATCTTGCACGAAGCCCGGCTGCGCCGGCGCGGTGTAGATAGGATGCTCGGCAGAGAACACAAAATGCCCTCCTGGCGTCAACGCACGGTAAATCGTCGCGAACAATTCGGGCAATCGTTCGATGTAGTGCAGCGTCAGGGAGCTGTAGGCCAAGTCGTATGCCGCGGCGGGTAGCGTCAGGTTTTCCAGGTCGGCGCGTTGATAAGCGATCGGTCCGGCGGGCGTCGTGGCGCATGCGCGGTCCAGCATGTTCTGCGATACATCCAGGCCCAATACCTGGGCGGCGCCCTGCGCTTCTGCCCACCGGCAGAACCAGCCAAAGCCACAGCCCAGGTCCACGACGCGGCTGCCGGCCAATGCGGGTATCAGCGCCTGCAACGCCGGCCATTCGGGCGCGCCATCGAGGCCGTGCACGGATCGGGCCATCTGGCTATAGCCTTCGAAAAACTCAGCGGTGTCATAGATGTTTTGCGTCATGGCGCGTCCTTTGTGCAGGGCATTCCTACGCCTGTATTGCGCATTCCAGCAGCGGATGCGTGAGGCTGGATCCGACCTTACCAGGATCGCGGCGACGTGCCATAGCGCAGTTTGAAGACCTTGCTGAAATGACTCAGGCTGGAAAAACCCACCTCGCCCGCCACCTGCGTGACGCTCATGCCGGCCTGCAACAAGTCCGAGGCGCGAGCCAGCCGCATATCGCTCAGGTACGCATGCACCGACCGGCCCACGCATTCGCGCATCAATTGCTGCAAGCGTTTCTCTGACAGCCCCACGGTGCGCGCCAGGAGCCCCGGCGGCCAGTGTTCCGCGCAGCGATCCCGCAACAGTTGGCATGCTTGACGCACCCGTTGATGCTCGTGCGCAGCGGGGCCGGCCAGTGCGGTGGGCAAGGACAGTAGCTGCACGAATGCCGACAGCATTTCAAGGGACTTGGCGCGATACCAAAGGCGCCGCGCGTCTGCCGTTGACGGCGCATCGCTGGAAAGGCTGCGAGCCAACGCCAGCAAGCTGCTGGGCGCGTCCAGCGAGGCCACCAAGGACCCGTGCGCCGGTACGCTGACATCGCGGTGGAAACGCTGCCGCAGCAAGCCGATGGGCATCGTGCCGCCCGCGCGCGCCAGCGCCTCCGGGGTGTAGCGGATGTCCACCATTCGCACCCGACGCCTAGCCGGCAGATGCGTGGCCCAGCCCATCACGCGCTCGTGGTTGAACAAGAGCGCCGCGCCGCCATTCACCTTCAGGGGCTCGCCCCCTTCCAGCGCCAACAAGGCATCGCCTTCCAGCCAAACCTGCATGCCGAACACCGGCGCGCCCGGCGCGGGAATCGTCAACGTCCGTCGCGGGCAACCATCCAGCACCACCAGGCTGACGCCCTCGTCGACCCGCAGCACTTTCTCGATGACATCTTCCCAGTCGTCGGTGGCGGGCACGGTCGGCAGCGTGCCACGCCACCATTCATGCGGCTTGACGGGACCCGTGCAGGGGTCGGGCAGTGACAGAGAAGGCAAGGGCGCGGCGGCGCTGGCAGGCATAGGTGTCGGGCGCAAAAAACGGGGCGGCAGCAAAACCGTCAATCGGCGCCGAAGAAACGTCAGACAGAGAAACAGAGATCTGGAATCATGCCGACGCTTAGGAATGATTCTTGTTAATTATAAATTGAACCAGGGGTAACACCGTGTCCTTTTCCAAGAAGCCGCTGCCGTTGGCGCTGTTTGCCGCCATTGCCGCGTCGCCGGCTCTCGTCGCCGCGCAAACCGCACCGTCTACCGCAGGCGGCGTGACCACGCTGGCCCCTGTGGTGGTGCAAGGCGCGCGCGACACTTCGCCCACCTCTGGCGCGGATTATGTGGCCACGCGCAGCCGCTCTGGTACCAAGTCGGACGCCGAACTCATCGACACGCCGCAGACCATCAACGTCATCACCCGCAATGAAATGGACCAGCGTGGCGTCACCTCGGTCGCCCAGGCCGTGCGCTACACGCCGGGGGTGATCGCGCAATACGGCGACAACGATGTGCGCTATGACTGGCTGACCATTCGCGGCTTTACGCCGTCGCGCTATCTGGATGGCCTGCTGCTGCCCTTTGGCGCGCGCGGCTATTCGCAGCCACGCATCGACACCTATGGCCTGGAGCGCATCGAAATCCTGAAAGGCCCGTCCTCGGGTCTGTACGGCCAAAGCGCGCCGGGTGGTCTGGTCAACATGACCAGTAAACGCCCCACCGCCGAACCACTTAACGAAGTGGTGTTGCAGGCGGGCAGCTTCAACCGGTTTCAGGGCGCATTCGACTTCTCTGGCCCGGCCGACGAAGAAGGCAAGTTCCTGTACCGACTGACGGGCACACTGCGCGACAGCGATACGCAGTATCAGCACGTTGACGACGAACGCCAGTTCATCGCCCCCAGCTTCACCTGGCGCCCGTCGTCCGACACCAGCCTGAACCTAAGCGCCCAATATCAGAAGATCACCAGCCACGGCGGCGGCGGCGCCCCCGTGCTGCCCGTCATCGGCACGCTGGAAAAAAGCGACACCGCCGGCTACATCCCGCGCGACCGCTTTGTGGGCGAACCCGGCTACGACATCTTCACCAACGAACAGACCATGGTCGGCTACACGCTGGACCATCGCGTGAACAACACCTGGAGCCTGCGCCAAAGCGCCCGCTACACAAACGTGGATACCAACACGCGGCGCGTGCAGATTGGCGCGATGGTGTCGGACACCCAGGCCATCCGCTACGCCTGGGCCTTTCCCGAAACCTCGCACACCTTCCAGATCGATAATCAGTTGAACGCCAAATTCAGCACCGGCCCGATGCGTCATGACCTGACGTTCGGCCTGGACTATCTGCGCGAAAAGTCCCGCTACAACGAGAGCAGCCTGGGCCTGATGCTGCCCCCGGCATCCCCCTTGTTCGACGTGTTCGACCCCGACTACGGCACCTCGGTGACCCGCCCGGCGACAGCCACCAAGATCAACATGACGCGCACCCAGCTAGGCCTGTACGCGCAAGACCAGATTGAACTGGACCGCTTGCGCTTCACATTCGCCGGCCGCTATGACTGGACCGAAGGCACCACCGACAACGGCACCGTGGGCAGCGGCGGCCAATGGGGCTGGACGTCCCGCAAGGCCGATGCCGACCGCTTCACCGGGCGCGCCGGCGTGACCTACCGCTTCGACAACGGCCTGGCGCCGTACCTGAGCTATTCCACGTCTTTCCAACCGATGACGGGCGTCATGCGCGATGGCTCGGCGCTCAAGCCGACCACGGGCGAACAGTACGAAGCCGGCGTGAAGTTCCAGCCCGATGGCTACGCCAGCTTCATCACGCTGTCGGCGTTCCAGATCACGCAGAAAAACGTCAGCACGCCGGATCCCGTCAACACCAGCTTTGTCGTGCAGACCGGCGAAGCGCAGGTGCAAGGCATCGAGCTGGAAGGCAAGGCCAGTTTCGACAACGGGCTGGACCTGACCATGTCGTATGCGTTGAGCGATAGCGAGATCACCAAGACCAACGTGGCCGCGCAACGTGGCAACCAGTTGATCTTCGTGCCGCGCCATCAAGCCGCCTTGTGGGCCGACTACACGCTGCGCGACGGTCCGCTGCAAGGCGTGGGCCTGGGCGCTGGCGTCACGTATCGCGGCGGTTTTTATGGCGACTTGAACAACCGCTACGCCCTCCCCGCCGTCACGCTGGTGGACGCGGCCATCCGCTATGACCTGGGCCGCGCCAGCCCCACGCTGGCCGGCGCGCAGGTGGCGCTGAACGTGTCCAACCTGTTCGACAAGCGCTACGTCGCCAACTGCCTGGGCACGGCCGTCAGTTGCTACTGGGGCGCGGAACGCACGGTGATGGCGACGCTGCGGTATCGCTGGTAAATCGAGCGTGGATCGCGGGGAGTTCGCTGGGGGATCGCGCGTGATTCGCTGAGGGTTCGCCGGTGATTCGCCGGCAAACCCCGTGCGGCCGCGGCCTATGCCGACAATTGCCGCATGACGGTGATCAGGTCCGACTTGCCTTCAAAGCCGATGCCGGGCAGCTCCGGCATCGTGACGTAACCGCCGTCCACCTTCACCCCATCGGGAAACCCGCCAAAGGGCTGGAACAGGTCCGGGTAGCTTTCGTTGCCGCCCAGCCCCAAGCCCGCCGCAATGTTCAAGGACATCTGGTGGCCGCCGTGCGGAATGCAACGGCTGGCCGACCAGCCGTGCTGCTTCAGCATGTCCAGCGTGCGCAGATACTCCACCAGCCCGTAGCTCAGCGCGCAATCGAATTGCAGCCAATCGCGGTCCGGACGCATGCCGCCATGGCGGATCAGGTTGCGCGCGTCCTGCATCGAAAACAGGTTCTCGCCCGTCGCCATGGGGTTGGCGTAGTAGTTGCGCAGGGTGGCCTGCAACTCGTAATCCAGCGGGTCGCCCGCCTCTTCGTACCAGAACAGGTCGTACTGCGACAACGCCTTGGCGTACTGGATAGCGGTGTCCAGATCAAAGCGGCCGTTCGCATCCACCGCCAGCTTTTGCCCGTCTTGCAACACGCTCAAGATGGAATCGATGCGGCGCAAGTCCTCGTCCAGCGACGCGCCGCCAATCTTCTTCTTCACGACCGTGTAGCCACGGTCGATGTAGCTGCGCATCTCGTCCTTGAGCTTGCCGTGGTCTTGCCCAGGGTAGTAATACCCGCCCGCCGCGTAGACAAACACGCGGCGGTCGGCCTGGCCGTTGCCGTAGCGGTCGGCCAGCAACTGGAACAGCGGCTTGCCCTCGATCTTTGCGACCGCATCCCACACCGCCATGTCGATGGTGCCGATCGCCACCGAGCGCTCGCCATGGCCGCCCGGCTTCTCGTTCGTGAACATGGCGTTCCAGATCTTGTGCGGGTCCAGGTTCTTGCCCGTCGCGTCCACCAGCGACTCGGGATCCGCCTCCATCACGCGCGGAATGAAGCGTTCGCGCATCAGCTTGCCCTGGCCGTATCGGCCATTCGAATTGAAGCCATAGCCAACCACCGGCTTGCCGTCGCGGATCACGTCGGTGATCACGGCAACCAGGCTCAGCGTCATCTTGCTGAAATCGATATAGGCGTTGCGGATGGGCGAGCTGATGGGCAGCGTCTGTTCGCGGATCTCGACGATTCTCATGGGGTGTCTCCTGATGCGCCGCCTGTCGCGGCGTTGGTGCAAATGGGAACCCCTAGCGTAGAGGCGAATACCCGCACTAAGATTCACCATTATTCATTTGATTATTTACTTTCAGTGAAAACCGACATCGCGTCCGAACTGGAGTTCTTCATCCACCTGGCCCGGCTGGGCAGCCTGTCCGCCGCCGCGCGGGAACTCAATTTGACGCCGCCCGCCGCCACCAAGCGCCTGGCGCTGATGGAGCGTCGCCTGGGCGTGCGCCTGGTAAACCGCAGCACGCGCAACTTGAGCCTCACGAGCGAAGGCGAGACATACCTGTCGCACGCCACCAAGATCCTCGAAGACCTGCGCGACATGGAAGACGCCGTCTCCAGCAGCGGCGCCACCCCGCGCGGCGCGCTGAAAGTGAACGCCACCTTGGGGTTCGGCCGCACCACCATCGCCCCGCTGGTCTCTGACTTCGCCAAGCGCTATCCCGACGTCCAGGTCCAACTGGAAGTCACCGACCGGCCGGTGGACCTGGTGGAAAGCGGGTTCGACCTGGCAATCCGCTTCGGCGAACTACCCGACAGACGCCTGAGCGCGCGGCGCGTCATGTCCAACCGCCGCTTCCTGTGCGCGGCGCCGCGCTATCTGGATAAACACGGCACGCCCGCCACGCTGGCCGATCTGGCGCCACACCGCTGCATCCTGCATACGCAAAACGATGAGGCGCACGGCGTGTGGAGATTCACCCGCGATGGGGAAAGCGTGGCCATCAAGGTGGATGGGGCCTTGTCCAGTAATGACGGAGATATCGTGCTGGGCTGGGCGCTGGACGGCCATGGCATATTGATCCGCTCGGAATGGGATCTGGCCAAGTATTTGAAAAGCGGACGGCTGCGGGTGGTATTACCCGACTTCACGCTGCCATCCGCCGACCTCTTTGTGTATTACCCGCAACGCAGAAATCAAACCGCCCGGGCTAGGGCCTTTATTGATTATCTGGTTGAGGTGTTCAAGCGCTCAGGCTGATTACCATTCAAAGGTGCCTTGGTCGATGCCAACCTGCGGGCCGTCTTCGCCGTTGACGGTGCCGGAACCGAAGGACTGGCGGATTTCGCTTTCGGTGCCATAAGTGTCCGGGTGGAAATTCCATCCTACGAGGCTGCCCATGATGCCCTTGCCCAAGGCTTGGCCGCTGGAAGAAGACCTTTCGATTACGCCGGAATTCGCGCCCACCAGCCCGCCCACGGCGTCTTGCTCGTGGCTGCCCACCGCATTGCCGCTGGCATAGGAATCGACGATCAAGGCTGTTTTTCCGTGCGCGCTGACATTTCTTCCAACCAACCCTCCGGCGCTACCCGTCGGAAATTTTGGAAAGCGCCCCCCGGCCGTTGCCAGACCGCTGGCGGACGATTGGCGAATGATTCCGCCCCGGTTCTTGCCCACCAATCCCCCGACGTCACTGTCCAGGCCCCCCGTGGCGTCACCCGATGCGTGACTGCGCAGAATAAACCCGCTGTTGTCACCAACCAAACCGCCCACAGAGCTTAAAGGAACCTGCGACGTCACATTCCCTGATGCTCGCGAATCCGCGATGGTTCGCCCCGGGGCGTTCAGCCCCACCAGCCCGCCCGTTGCATGACCGCCATGGCTATTTCCGCTCGCGTAACTGTTGTTGATTGAACCGTAGTTTTCACCGGCCAACCCGCCGGCATACAAAAGGCTGGAAACGTCGCCAGTCGCGTAAGACTGCTCAATTTTTCCGCCATAGTTTGAGCCGACCAAGCCCCCGGAATAGGATTGGCTCCCGTGAACAACCGCAGTTGAGTAAGAGCTAGCGATACGCCCCTCATTCGAACCGACCAAACCGCCGGACACACTCTTGCCTCCATAATTTGAGGAGCCGTCTACGGTGCCATGCGAATAGGAGTTCAACACCTCGCCATAGTTGTATCCGACCAGTCCGCCCAGTAAATTTACGATCTGTGTCGTACGGATTTGCCCCGAGGTGTAAGCGTACTTCACCACGCCAAAATTCGCCCCTACCAGACCTCCCAGGGCGTAGGAAGAGTCGAGCCCGCTTGCGGAAATACTGTAGTCCTGCAATCCGACGTTTCTAAGCACGCCATATGAATCGCTGAATACCCCTACATACCCCTTATAGTCCGACGAATCGACTCTCATCGTCAGCTTATCCACGGCATGTCCCATGCCGGTCAACACACCGCGGAATCTGTGCGTTTCACTTCCGTTATCCCCGCCAATTGGTCTAAACCCTGCGCCCGCATGCCAAGTTGCCGTCTCACTCGCGTCGATCCGATTAGCCAGCGCGTAAAAGCCGTCCAATTTGTTGTCAATGGCTTGTAGCTCTTGCACATTACGAATGAGCTGATAATCCTGCCCATTGATGCGTAAGCTTGCTTGTGACCCGGGCAACGTCACTGTGACGTTCTTACCCAAGATATAGTCGGCGTCGGCGTCATGGTTCATCACGAACCCCGCCTTATCCCCGCTTGCCTCGACATTCGCATTCAGCCGCACGGACTTCTTCGCATCCAGGCTCAACGTCGTATCGGCATCCCAGCTTATTTCCTCCAGAACGCGAAGGTCGCCTTGCGTCGACTTCAACGCGATATTGTTTTTGGCTAATTGCTGATTCAGATGCTCGCCACTGATACCGCTGACCAGCGGCACTTCCTGCGTCGTCACGCTGATTTGATCCGCTTCAAGCGTCAGCCAGCCACCGGTGCCCGTCGCCGCGCGCGTATCGACCTGGGCGCTACCTTCCATCTGCACTTGCCGGCCCTGAACCAGAACGTTGCCGCCATCGCCTTGTCCGCCGGCCGTGGCGAGTAGATTGCCGCGCAGGTCCACGCGCTGGCCTTGCACCGTAATATCACCGGCGTTGCCGCTGAACGCGCTGGTGTTCAATGAGCCTGCCGCCAATACCGTGCCTTGCTCACCACCATCCAGCACGATCTTGCCCGACCGGCCATTCAGCGTTTGTGCTTCGATCAGACCCTGGTTGTTCACAACGGCATGCGCCACGGCATTGCTGGCGCGGGCTTTGAGCGTCACCTG
>RCUJ01001480.1_pt1 | contig 12486 bp, 11 predicted proteins | sample 2166321 | NCBI WGS metagenome assembly RCUJ01 (sample SAMN09932808, study PRJNA488358) | compost metagenome | feature: garden; material: soil; isolation source: compost soil in an enriched community after 118 h of incubation | place: Germany: Experimental Botanical Garden Goettingen | collected... | reverse complement strand
ATCGCCAGTCAGACTACGGGGTTGGACCTACTGGCCCCCGCGGCCTTGCCGGTAAAGATGGACGTGATGGCTTTGAAGGGCGTGACGGGAAAGACGGTGATGTCGGGTGTGAAGGCCCAGAAGGCAAGCCCGGGCTTACTGGTGAAACAGGGAATGAAGCAAACCCTGGACTCATTGGTCCGAAAGGGTATGACGGGTGTGAAGGCAGCACTGGGGATCGCGGGCTTGTTGGACCTGTCGGGCGCAACGGTTACGAAGGTGGTCGTGGGCTCACAGGACCTTCTTGCGATGAAGACACCAAGGGCGATGCCGGTGCTGCTGGTGCGTTGTTCGGTAAGGGTGTATTGTTCGGCGCTGCTGCGATGAGCGATCCACTCGCCGCGATCGTGGGTCTTGACGACGACGGTGTTGAATCACCTGCACCGATCTGCGGCTGGGACGGTAAGAGTTGCCCTGTTCCAGCTCCACCTCCAACACCTGCACCACCAACGTCTGTACCAGAAGTACCCGCACCAACTCCTGTAGCGGCTGCTGCTGTTAGCCTGTGTACCAACATTGACGCACAGAGCACACCGAAAGGTAGTTGTGGTGGACAGACAACTGCGTGGGGCGTTGCATGGACTCAAGTCGATGGTGCAGGTAATCCGCTCGGTTTGTCGATGCTACCGCTTGCTCGCCAGAATACCAATCACTGGCCTAACAGCTTCGTGATGTGCGGAACGTTGGCGAAAGGTGCATCGTACACGTTTGAACTGACCACCCCTCCAGGTGTTGCATCGTCGCTGTTCCTGAACTGCGCCATCGTACTGCAAACGGATTACCCTGGCGGCACAAGTCGCCTGACGTTCACCACTACCGCGATCAAGACCGAAGTGCGCATTCGTTTCTTGAACAACGCAGCGCGCATTCCTACTTGGTGTGGGTTGAAGATTTACGACGCAATCACTGGCAAGTTGTTGCACTTCACAGGGCAGAACGCTGTGAACGCTGGGCTCAAAGGTGAGTATGCTGCCATGAAGACTGACCCGAACTGGTCTGGCAACGCTGGCGTGCAGCAATTTCCATAACATGAAGGGTTTCGTATGACAGGCTTGACGAGAATCCCGTCTGCCATGATCTTTGCCCCAGGTAATGCCTCTCAGACGGAGATCGTCGTAAAAGAGGAGCGCCTGGTTGTAACTGATCCTCTGGAGTCAGACGTAAGTGAAATCGCTGGTGGGTTCTATGACCGCCAGCTCGGTGAGTTGACGCTCACCATGTTCAACGGGGACTCCGTAAAGATCTCGGGGTTCCCATCGGCCGGCAACATTCCAATCGGGCCAACGGGTCCGCAAGGTCTGCCGGGTAAAGATGGGCGTGATGGACGTGATGGTAAAGACGGTGCAAAAGGTGAACAAGGTTGTGACGGCCCTCCGGGACCACAAGGTGCGACTGGTGCTACAGGGCCTGATGGTCGCGACGGTCGCATGGGCGAGCAGGGTGTTCGTGGCTGCCCTGGCCCTAAGGGTCCTCCTGGAGAACGAGGTGCAACTGGCCCAATGGGTCCAATAGGTCCGACTGGTCCTCGTGGTGAACAAGGTCCCAAAGGTACGCCGGGCGCAGCAGGTCCAGACAGCAAGGTCAACATCATTGTCTCGACTACTGACCCAGGTAACGTGGGCGCCGGTTGGTTGTGGGTAAACCCAAGCGCGACTGTTCCACCTGTAACCCCACCAAGCACTGGCGGCGGTGGAGGTGGAGGCGGCGGTGAAGTAACAGATCCGCCAATCGGAACTCCATGGCCTTAACTCCGGCATCACTCAATAAGGTATGAGTCTATGACAGGCTTGACGAGAGTACCGTTGCAGATGCTGTCTGCCGTTGGTAGCCCCAACAGCGATGTGCGCTTCAACGGACTGAACGTGGTGGTTACGCCACAGCAAGAAGATGAAAACGACTACGGTATCTCCGGTGGTACGTTCGACGCGACCTCCGGTACTCTGACCTTAGCCTTGCGCAACGGTGCTGCCCTTGAACTACAGGGCTTCATGACCCAAGGCGAGATCGGTGTTGGACCTGCTGGCCCGCAAGGTGCTGCCGGTCGTGATGGTCGTGACGGCCTGAACGGTATCGACGGTGATCAAGGCTCTACTGGTTGCCAAGGCCCTGCTGGCCCGCCTGGTCGTCAAGGTCCGCGCGGTGAGCAAGGCTTACCTGGACCTACTGGCCCACTCGGTGCAACTGGCCCGACAGGTCCTGACGGTAAAGACGGCACTGTCCAAATCTGGATTCAGACCCAAGATCCTGTGCAAGACGCGAGCATTCACGTCCAAGCTGGTGCGCTCTGGATCAAGCCGTAATTAAGGGGCACACGCATGAGTCGCCTACGCGTAAGAAACGAAGCAAATACAAAATGGATTGATATTTGCCAGAGTGAGTGGTATGTGCGCAACCCGTCGAACACCGGCTGGGAGCGCTTCACTCCGAAACAGGGAATCAAAGCTAGGCACGGTGTCGAAACCTACTGGCTGGACATCGACTGCATTGCAGAAGGTGTTGCTGGTTGCGAAGAAGACGAATACGGAGGTACGAAGGATGGTACTGGTTCCAACGGATCCGGTAAGCCGAACGGCGATACCTCTGGCAATCCCGGCGAAGGTACAGGTGGTCTGCCTGGGGGTGACGGCGGTAGTGGAGGTTCTGGCGGCACAGGCTCAGGGCCGAACGACAGCAACAGCCCGCTCTACGGCAACGGTGACCTAGGTTCAGGTCAAGGCGGCACCGGCTGGCAGCCCAATGCTCCGTACCCTCCAGGTTATGACTTGCCTGACAGTGACGGAGATGGTGCTGGTTGGAACGGTAGCTGTATCATGCGTCCCGGTCTGAATGTCTGCGAACCTAAAACAGACCTGATCGTGCGTGATGACAAAGACTGCGGCACCCACGCAGCTGGTTCGTTCAACTGCCCGTTTGTTTGCCCTGATACTGTCATGGGTCGCGGCGCTGGTATCTCCGAGTTCTATCTGGATCTTGGCAAGGTAAGCGGCAACGTGCAACTGCCGTGGGCTGCAACTCCAGGCGCAGCGTCCTTTGACGTGTACTATCGCGGCAAGCTCGTGGCTTCGACCAACGGCAAGCGCAGCGGTACAGGCTCACTGGCATTCGTCTTCGCTCCTGTAGATAACGACAGCATCGTGTTCGTGCGTGTGCGCTCTACCAACACCTCGACCTTCTGGACGTTGCAGGTCAAGTGCGTTGGGGACGATGAGACTGATGGCAACATCAACGATCCACGTCCGTGCCACGGTACATACGAACCGAAGAACGGTGGTCAAGGCATCTACGAGTTCTTCCACAGCATGGGTGCTACCTCCGGCGTTGCAGACTTCCACTATCAAATGTGGAACCAGCCGGACAAGATGGAGATCTTCAACAACCAAGGCAAGCTGATCGCCACTACAGGCGGTTATGTCCAAGGTGAAGGTCACTTGAAGGTCAACCATGTACCGAGCGGTGACAACACCGTGCGTGTGCGCATCACTGCGCGCGACCCTGGTACTTCGTGGGTGTATCTGGTAACGTGCCCTGGGGCGAAAGGTTCGGAAGACAATCCACGTCCGTGCGATGACAGTAGCCCAGTAACCTCTGGCGGTGCAGGTGTCACTGACACATACGTTGACTTCGGACCTACTGCAGGTAGTGTTGGTATTCGCTACCAGATGTACAACATCCCAGACAAGCTCGACGTGTACCAGAACGGCACGCTCGTTGCAACGACTGGCGGCCCAGTAACCGGTGACCACTGGATCTACTTCGCGTATGACCCAGCACGTGGGCGTAAGAGCCACATTCGCATCACTGGTTCCGGTAAGACATCCTGGTCGTTCTTGCATACGTGCCCGGGTGAAGGTGAGGCTGACATCAGCATCGACAGTCCACTGGTGCAGGAAGGTAACAACGGTGAGAGCCCGCAGCTTTGCTGGACGATCACTCAGTCACGCCCGCAATCCGTTCCAGTCACCGTTGACTTCACGTCTGGTGGAGGTACTGCTAACCCGTTGCTGACCAAAGGCCGCATTCTTGCGAACGATGAGTTCGGTAACCCGTTCATTGCAGTCGTTGACGGCCCCAACTTCGGACGTGCTGCGTTCGACGGAGGGTTTCCGAAGTTCTACAATGCCAACTGGGTCGCACCAGAACCTGCGCCTGTAGGTGCTGTCGTGTTCTCTAGCTGGATGCGTGCTGCTGGTGCTGAGTTCTACACGAACCCGAGCCAGATCCCCGGGGGTAGTGAAGCCAATGCCTGGCAGATCGTCAACGGCAAGATCAGTGCAACAACCAACTCTGCTGGGCTGATCTCGTTTATCTCACCGCGTGCGTATAGCAGCTACCTGTTTGAAGCCACGTTGAGTTCGGCAGACGCTGACAACGACTTGGTCGGGTTGCTCGCTGCCTTCGCCCGTGTTGGTACTGATAACTGGTCTCTGGTTGCAAGTCGTCAACGTCGCGGGCTAGACGTACACGGGGCAGGTGACTTCACACTGGCGCTGTGCCGTAACAACACGGTGGTCAAAGTTCTTGGTGTGATGGACACTGGCGGTAACGGTGCATGGTCTGGTGCGTTCACCCGTATGCAAGTCTCGCGGGATTGCAACATCATGACCGTGAAGTGCAGTCCGTGGGGCAGCACAACCATCAGCGACTCACTGACACTCACCGTTGATCTTACTGGAGGCGGTGGGCTTGAGAACTTCCTGCCACAATCGTTCTACGGCTTGTGTGCCCAGTCGCAAGCAAACGCCTCGTTCGCAGACTTCTTCTCCAGCGGTATCGGTCTTTCGCCAGCGTTCGCTTACTTGAAGAACCTGATTCAGTGGTCGATGCGCACTGTTACACGCGGGAAGAAGGTGCTGTTTGTCTGTGACGCTGCTGCTGGTTCGCAGTACACCATCGACAACGAGACGTATGGTTTCGGTATCGGGATTCCAGCGACGATCACTGCTGCCGGTTGCGTTCCAGAAACGCGATTGACCACAGGTTGGAACGCTGACAACCCTGCTACCCTTGAGCAATACGATTGCGTCATCCTGATGTCGTCGTACTCGGCTAGTGCGAACCAGTTGTCGCAAACCTCCTGTGCCAACTTCGGGCAGTATGTGAAGAACGGCGGTGGTTTGATTGTGATCACGGACCACAACGTCTTCCAAGGAACGGCAAACGCAGTGTCGAACCAGTTCGGCATTGAGTTCTACGACAGCGTTGACCGCAACCCGATCAAAGTCGCTGACATCATTGCAGCGCACGGGGATCACGAAGCCTGGACTGGGTTGGCTTGCTCGACTCTGCCTGCTGGTGGTAGTGAAGGTGCAATCAAGCTCACGACGAAGCGTCCAGACTACTCGCCGAACTCTGGCACAGTGACGTTCGCTCCAGGTGAGACCAGTAAACAGGTTTGCGTGCCGCTCATTGGTAACGAAACGGTTGATGGGGATCGCACAATCAACATGACGATCAGCAATGCGTCGAAAGGGAACATCACCGTACCTGTTGGTACTGGTACGATCCAAGACGATGACAGCGCACTGTGTCGCCAACGGCCGACGGATCCCGTGTTCGAGCGTGCTGGCGGGCCAGATGGTGCCTTTGTGTTGCACGTTCAACCCGATTACAACTGCGCTGCTGGTGGCACCAAGTACCTGATGCAGGCTTTCCTTGAGTTCCCTGCGACTGGGCAGTTCGTGTTCACCAACATGAACGACGATGACTTCGAGTTGTACATCGACTGTAAGTTGGTTGCCTCTGGTACGATTGGTACCAAGATGACCACAGTCAACGTCGCGAAGGGTCGGCGCAACGTGATCCTCCGTTACTTGAACGTGCCGAATTGTACGCCTGGTTACGCTGGCTTCTCGATTCGCTACAACAACCAAGTGATCTACGTCACCCGTGCCGTGGATTGGAAAGGTCAAGCCAACTCGATTGGGGAGATTGAATAATGGCAGTGAGACTTCGTGTCCGGCAAACCGTGAGCAGCCCGTGGATCGAGAACTTCGACAAGCTGGGCTGGAAGGTACGCGATGCCAGTAACGCAAGTTGGATTCAGATGCACCCGGGGAATACTCGGGTGCGTTCCTCCGACAATACCAAATGGTTGACTGTAAAGTGAGCGGACTATGAGTGGATTAACAAGAGTTCCGTTGCAACTGATTGATCCCGGTCAAGGCGTTGCAAACGACCAGGTGCTGTTCAACGGGCAAGACCTGGAGCTTCAAGATCCAGACGAGAGCAACAGCGATACGCAGGTGACCTCAGGGCAATACGACCCTGAGACTGGTACGCTTACGCTGACCAAAGCAGACCGTTCCGTGATCTTGATCCGCGGTCTGCTCACCAAGTCGAGTGTTGGTGTGGGGCCTACGGGTCCCACTGGTCCGCAAGGTAGCCAAGGTATCAACGGTCGCAACGGTAAAGACGGACGTCGTGGTGACACGGGTTGCGTCGGCCCCAAAGGCGACCCTGGTCCTGCAGGTAACACGGGTCCTGCCGGTCAAGCTGGTGGCCCTGGTACTATCGGTGCAACTGGCCCGACTGGCCCTACAGGACCTACTGGCCCCGCAGGTCGTGACGGCAAGATGCCTACCTTCGGTGTTGGTGAGACTGGCGGGTATGAACTGTTTGATGAGTCTACCCTGAAGTGCTGGGGCCGGTTCACCAGTACCAGTGAAGCCATCTTCCAGCGTGTCGTCTTCCCAGAAGCATTCACTGCTGACACAACCCGTACCGCGTTCCTCCAGTTTGTCGACCCGTCGTCTGCCGTGAAACATGCGGTGCGTATCGACAAGATCAACAAGGGGAACATGGAGCTCAGCGTTGTCAGTTCCCTGCTGCCACAAATCCCTGACGGGGCCGGTGGCACGAAGGCAGCACCTGCATTGGGTTGGGACTTCTACTGGTACATCATCGGCAGCGACGCCCCGGCCTAAGGAGTAGACATGAGCCTGTTACCACCGAAATACTACCTGCTGCACTTCGATGAGGAGACAGGAGAGATCCTGTCTTTCCACAACCCGATGCGTGGCAAACCTTCCGAGAGCCCAACGATCACCATCAGCTTGGAGCAGCACGCAGAACTGCAGCCAAACACCAACGGCTGGCGTGTGATCAGCAACAAGCTGACGAAGGTGGACAACGTATCGGAAGAACCAGTGCGCACCAAGATCAACGTGCAGCAGGCAATCATCGGTGGCTTAGTCATCGACGGTGTTTGCTACGCGCTTGAACCAACTGCGCTCAGTGTCATGACTCTGGATCTTTCTACGGGGAGCTCCAAAGTCCGTGCAATTGTCCACACTCCTGAAGGTACGATGCTCGAAGCCTTAGTGCGGGATGACGCCCTGAAAGTCGCCGACATTATTGCCGAACACTTGATTGGCTTGCATCTAGGCTAATTTACAAGCATCGAACATAGAGGTGTGAGCCATGTCCCTACCAATCGCCAGACTCGTTGCGGCGGCCGAAGCTAGAGGTCTTAGCCCCGTAGCACCGATTCTGCTCTCTACTGACGGAGGTGTTGCCAAGCAACGGGTCAACATCATCGTCAGCCATACCGAGCCAGTTACGGTTGTTGCCCCGCTCGACCTGTTATGGATTAACCCGGCCAGCAATACCACGCTGCGTCGGGTTAGCCGTGCAAGTTCGCAAGCGTACACTCACACATGGACCGACGCTACCGAGGCAAACTTCTGGACTCCTCAAATCTGGGATGAGCCGAAGCCTGCGGATCAGCCGTACCAAGAACTGAACCGCAACGTCGGTAACCCGTTCTTCCTCGACACTTCGGACATCAACGCCGTCAACCAAGATGGCGGCACGATGACTGGTCCTCTTGGGTTGCGTGTCGGTGCGTCGATTGACGTATACGCCGAGAACGAAGCCGTACCCAAGTCGTTGGTGAAGAAGCTCACGGACACTGCGCAAGCTGTAGCAGCCTCCGTGAACCAGCAACTCGGCTCGATACGTTCGCAACTGACGGCACTGCGCACGCGCATGACGAGCGCAGAAGGTCGGATCACAACTCTGGAAAATGCAGAGACAGGCCCTGGTGGTTCAACTCCGTCGTACAAGTTCCAACAGGTAGAAGCCGCGCTTGAGTGGTTCATCGAGCACAATCTCAACTCAACGTCCATTGTCGCCCAAATCTATCTGGCAACCGGCGAGTCTGTCGTGCCTGAGGAAATGGAATCGGTTGATGTCAACACGTACCGCGTGACATTCGCAGAAGCCCGTGCGGGGACGGCAGTCCTGGTAGGCATCAGGTAGCGTCGCCATGAAATGGCTTTCGGTTGTAGGCTCGCTAATTTTATGCTCAACGGTGAATGCCCAAAGTCTGTCGGTTGTGCAGTCCGCAACGATCCACGACTTGTACGGAAACACAATCATCGAGAAGATGCTGACGAATGAAGACGATCATGCAATTGACGTCCTCAACGTCCGGGAATTTACGCACGACCAATCCGCTTATTCGCGGGACTCACTCACCCGAGTGGTAAAGTCATGGGTCGATCTGCGCAAGCCTGGACTAGTCGTGTTTCTCGGTGAGCCTGCCTTAAATATTGGTTACCCCACCAAATACAGCTCGGTGTTATTTGGTGGGAAGACGTTCAATATGGTAGCTGTGACAGCGCTTGGGGCTTACAACTCCAAGCGTGAGGCGATCTACATCATCAACGACAACTCCGCACTGGCTGCATTGCGCTTAGCTGACCTTAAGAAGCAGCTTGGTGAGAAAAAGACAGAGGAGTTTGACGTTGACACTGTGTTGGAATTTCGCACATTGTTGCAGAAGCTCCAGGGAGAACCGAAGGGTACAATCGTGCTCAACGTGTTCACCTTGGTGGACGAATGGAATTCAAATGTAGGTTACACGGAGATTGAAAAGCTCCTTGTCACCGCAAACTCACGCCACTTAGACGTTGGGATTTGTCGCACGGGGTTTAAGACGACCTTTGCATTGGGCCCCACCCCGAGTGAGGCTGCTGTCATTGCGATGGGCGTGTACGACCAATCATCAAAGTCGCACATTAGCTCGTGCGCCAACCTGAAACGTGTGAAGGCCAAATGGCTTCCAGTCTATCGCGTTTCGATTGGGAAGTTTGACATAGTTGAAGGTGGCTAGATGGCCAGTACCCAGACAAAGATTTCAAAGGGGATCATCCTGGTCCTATTCGCGGCAGTGTTATTCGTTGCCATTAAGTATTCGGTCGGCACACCTAGTCGTGAGTCGGTTCGGTACTCGACCATGGATTGCGTTCAAAGCGTCTGTGTCTCGAACAAGGCGACGGGGGATATTTGCAGTGTAGCAGAGCCGCGAATATCTGAGGTGCTCATAGAGTCCGATGCCATTAACCCCAATATCCGGAACATAAGAGTTATACCGAGCGATGACCGATGCCAATGAGGCTACTCAATGGACTTCATGCAAACCATTCTCAGTAGCCCACTGCCTATTGCTGTATGTGCCGTCATAACACTTGCGTGCCTGGCTGGCTACTGGTTCTTCGTGATTCCTCTTCTCGAAGAAGTAAAAACACTCCGTGATTCCAACACCGAGCTCCAGAAGAAACTGGGCGACGAGTTTGAATTGCAAAAGGCCAACGTCCAGAAGTTCATGCAAGAGCTGGCAACGAGTCTTCAAAGTCAGCAGAACGTCACTGATCTAGTGACAATGGTTGGCGCTCTGAAATCCGCAGTGGAACAACAATCAACCGCACTGTCCGGCGTAATGGAGCGTATGTTCCATGAAGTCCGAGATTCTTTGGACAAGCTGGGTGAAGTGCTCGATACCGCCTCTGACTCCTCTAAACATGACCACACCGATATCCAGCGTGAAGTCGAACGGTTAACCCGACTGCTTGAGTCTCTGGCACGCCAAGTGTCCGACATCAGCGATAAACAAAGTCAGGTTGCCGGGGTGCTCACCGGGATGTCAATGGTGAAGTCGATGAATAGGGGCTTGTAGGAAGTTCACTTATGGCCTATGTGCTGAATAACATACGGTTTCGCTCTGTCAGTTCTAAGGCGCTGGAAAGGTATTACAATTCCAAGTCCTTCATCCTGAATGAGCTAATCGACGAGCGGAAGCAGTTTAGCCAGGTCGCCCGAGAAATCCAGTTGCTGTTCTTTAACACGTACAGCGACTGGGCAAGCAAAGTAGAAAGTCTACTTCTCAACCGCAACACTGTGGATGAATCGGACATCAAGATTATCTTCCAACGCTTCGGCGAGGTTGTTGAGTCCAACAAACAAATCTTCACCATCCACAGTGACGTGTTCCGCCCAGAGTTCTTGGATGTGTTTGCTGCTGTTCACAGACACATCCCACAGAGCTTCAAGCGGCGCGTGCGTGAGAACGTTGGCGTATCGCAACTGGAAGCGTATCCACTGATCATCGACGCCCTGGTGTCTGCACTGCAACGCACCTTGTATGAGCTTTATGAGATCGACTGTTTACTCGGGTCGAACCTGGTCGAACGCCAGTTCACCAGTAACGCTTCACAACAAGACCACATCATCACCTACATCGGACGTGACGATCTTCGTGACTACCGAGAGACTGGGGAATTTATCACGAAGACCAAGCTTGAGTATTACCTCGAACACGTGGTACTACCGGACATCGTGATCCCTGTCAAGGTGAAGAATTACACGGAAGAAAGTCTGGAACTGAGGAACGGAGTTGTCATAGGTGATCAGCCCATCGCTCGCCTACTGACTGATCTTCAAGAAAACCCCCGCATCAAAATCGTTGAAATCACATCCTGACCCTGGAGCATTCACATGCGCTATAATGGCAATATTCAAGTAGTTGGTGAGATCCAAGGCCTCAAGCCTCAGCGTCTCGCCGCTGACCCATCCGGCGTTGATCTTGTTCAGGGTCTGACGTGGGTCAACACCACCGACAAGGCGCTGCGCTGGTACGACGGTACCGAAGTGCTGACAGTTGCCACTGGCGGTAGCCTGGAAAACTACCTGTCGAAAGACGGCGGTACTCTGACTGGCCCACTGATCCTTGCTGCTGATGCAGTCGAGGCCCTGGAAGCTGTCACCAAGCAACAAATGGAAGCGGCCATCGACACCGCTGGCGACGCGAAGCAAGACACCATCACCGGTGCCGCTTCGACCATCGTGACTACTGACCTGGCACCGTCCGTGGTTGCTGTTACCGATGTCAGCGGCAAGATCAGCGGCTCTGCCCTGATCACCGTTTCCGAACTGAATCACCTGGAAGGTGTCACTGACAACGTCCAGACTCAGATCGACCTGAAGCAAGACGACCTGGGTTACGTTCCGGTCAACAAAGCTGGTGATGCACTGACCGGCGACCTGAACTTCGGTGGCACCAACACCCTGGTGAACCTGGCTGCACCGACCGATCCGACCAGCCCTGTGCGTCTGATCGACATCGACAACATCAAAGCGAGCCTGGACTTCCAAGCCGACGTGCTCGCGACCCAGGTTGACGGTACGCTGACGCCGACTCTGTCCGTTCTGCCGGACAACGAGAACCGCTACATCGTCACCGACGCTGACACTCTGCACGAAGACTTCGGCGTTATCGCTGGTCTGGAAGATGGCGACATCATCCAGAAGTCGGGTGCCAACTACGTTGTGATCTACGACGTGAGCGTCAAAGGTCCTGGCGTCCTGGTCTGGGATCGTCTCGAAGCCAAGTACAAGAAGTTCGACGGCACCAACTGGTCTGAGCAAGGCGGCCTGAGCGGCGTTACTGTTTCTGCCGGTCTGGAAAAGAATGGCAACGTGCTGAGCGTCAAGTTCGGTGCCGGTGTTGCTAACCTGCCTACAGGTGAAATCGGCGTTGACCTCGGTACTACCGGCGGTCTGCAACTGGTTGACCCTGCCACCGGCCTCGCTTCCACCGCTACCGACTCCGTGTTGGCTCTGTTGGTGAAAGAAGACGGCGGTCTGCAAGTTGACGCTACTGGTGTCAGCGTTGCACCGATGGGTATCTTGGTCGAGCACATCGGCGAAGGCATCTTCGGCAACGGCTTCACCGGTGTCAACGGTGCTTCTGCTATCTCCGTCAAGCCTGCTGATGGTTCGATCACCGTGAACAGCGACGGTGTGAAGGTCGGCGACATCTCGGCTGAGTACCTGCAACTGGCCGCTGTGACTGCTACCATCACTGGTCAAGTCGCTGTACCTGCACCAACTGCTGACACCAGCATCGCCAACCGCAAGACCGTGACCGACGCAGTTGCTACTGTGAACGACTCGATCACTGCGCTGGGCGACAAGCTGGACGCCAACCAGTTCGTGTTCGACGGCACCGCAGTTGCTGACACCACGTTCATCGTGACTCACAACCTGAACAACCGTTTCGCCGCCGTTACTGTGTACGACGAAGCGTTCAACCAGGTTCTGCCTGACTCCGTCAAGCTGACCGACGTTAACACCGTCACCGTTACTCTGGCTGTCGCGCAGAAGATC
>RCUJ01001478.1_pt1 | contig 12491 bp, 9 predicted proteins | sample 2166321 | NCBI WGS metagenome assembly RCUJ01 (sample SAMN09932808, study PRJNA488358) | compost metagenome | feature: garden; material: soil; isolation source: compost soil in an enriched community after 118 h of incubation | place: Germany: Experimental Botanical Garden Goettingen | collected... | reverse complement strand
TCCGCCGCCCAGTCCACAAACGCCCGCACCTTCGCGCTCAGGTGCCGGTTCGGCGGGTACACCACGTGGATCGGCAGCGGGTCGCGCTGCCAGTCGGCCAGCACCTCGACGAGTTCGCCGCTTTCCAGCAGCGGCTCGGCGGTGAAGGTGATGCACTGCGACAGGCCGAAGCCCGCGAGCACGGCCGTCATGTGGGCGTTGCTCTCGTTGACCGACACGCGGTAGGGGCCGTTGAGCTCGATGTACTCGTCGCCCTTCTTGAACTCGTGCGGGTACACGCGCCGGGTGGTGCCCGAGAAGTAGCTCACGACGTGGTGGCGCTTCTCGATGTCGTTCGGATGCTGCGGCGCACCATAGCGCTTGATGTAGGCCGGCGAGGCCACGGTGACGAAGTGCAGGGTGCCGATGCGGCGCGCCACCAGCGACTGGTCGCTGAGTTCGCCGGCGCGGATCACGCAGTCGACGTTGTCGCTGATCAGGTCGACGGTGCGGTCGCTCACGCCCAAATCGACCTGGATGTCGGGGTAGCGGTCGCAGAAGCTGGCCAGGTTGGGCAGGATGATCTGCTGCGCCACCGAGGTGCCCACGTCGATGCGCAGCCGCCCCGTGGGGTTGGCCTGCGCGTTCGTCATGCTGGCTTCCATGTCGTCGAAGTCGTTCAGCAGCCGCGCGGCGCGCTCGAAGTAGGCGGCGCCGTCGGGCGTGACGGTGACGCGCCGGGTCGTGCGGTTGAGCAGCTTCACGCGCAGGCGCGATTCCAGCGCCTGGATCTGCTTGGTGACGGTGCCCTTGGGCAGGGCCAGAGAGTCGGCGGCACGGGTGAAGGTGCCGGCTTCGACCACGCGGACAAAGATCCGCATTGCCTGGATTTGATCCATCGAATGCCTGTTCAGGGAGACCGGCGTATGCCGGAAGGAGGCGGATTCTCACACAAGGAATGCGCCCCTACGGTATGCCCGATTGTTCTCCGTTTGGAAACAGAGTAGGGCTGTGTTTCCTGTTTCAACGCGCTTGTAGCGCCTTATATTTCAACCATCGCCCATCCCCCTGAGGTCGCCCATGTCACCCCGTCCATCGTCCCGGTCCGCTGAAGCTGCTGCGCTTGCCGCGGCGCAAGGCGTGGAGTCCGATCTGTCGATCGAGCTGCCCGGCCGCGAGCCCGTGGCTGCCCGTGTCTACGGTCAGCGTCCACGGGGCGAGACCGTGCCGCTGGTGCTGCACTTCCATGGCGGCACCTTCATCTGCGGCAACCTCGACAACGGCCGCAACGTGGCCCGGCTGCTGGCCGGCGCGGGTGCGGTGGTGGTGTCGCTCGACTACCCGCTGGCCCCGGCGGCCCCGTTCCCGGAGCCGGTCGAGGTGGGTTATGCGGCGCTCGAATGGCTCTACAAGCAGCGCGTGAAGCTCGGCGGCAAGGGCGCCCAGGTGTACCTGGCCGGCGAAGAAGCCGGCGGCAACCTGGCGGCCAGCGTGGCCCTGGTGGCCCGCGACCGCGCCCATCCGCCGCTGGCAGGCCAGATCCTGCTGTCGCCCATGCTCGACCCGTGCGCCGGCACCGCCTCGCTGCGCAATGCCACGAATGATGCCGCCGAGTGCCGTTGGGCCACGGGCTGGGCCAAGTACCTGAGCTGTCCCTCGAACGCCACGCACCCCTATGCGGTGCCGAGCGGATCGCTGCGGCTGGCCGCCCTGGCACCGGCGCTGGTGCTGGTGGGGCCCGACGACGCGATGCGCGACGAGGCCATGACCTTCGCGGGCCGCCTGCGCTCGGCCGGCATCGAGGTCACGAGCAGCGTGCTGACCGGCGCCGACAACTGGCCCAAGGCGCTGTACGACACCGAGGCCGTGGGATGCGCATCCTGCGAAGCCAGCGTGCAGCAGCACTTCCGCGAGTTCTTCAGCGCCACCACACCGCCCCCGGCGGTCCCTGAGCCCAGCTAGGCCCGCGAGGGTCCGCTCCGCCCCCTGAACCAAGCCGCCGCCTCCACCGAGGCGGGTGGCAGGGCTTTCTGTTCTCTGAATTCCGCCTCCTGACGCCGCCGGCGCCGGGATGGCCTGTTGCATCCCGAAAAAGTCATCGAGAAGGACGAACCATCATGTCGAACAAGAACGAACAATCGCTGTCTTCCATCACCCGTAAGGGGCTGTGGCCCGCCGTGACCGGCCTCACCGCGGTGCTGGCCGTGGCCGCCGCGGTGGTGGGCATGTACAGCTTCAAGGCCGAGGCCACCGCCCCGGTCGCCGCGCAACAGGGCACGCCGGTGTCGGTCGCCACCGTGGCGTCGAGCGAGATCAACGCCTGGGACGAGTTCTCGGGCCGCCTCGAAGCCGTGCAGCGCGTCGACGTGCGCTCCCGCGTGGCAGGCGCCGTGCAGGCGGTGCATTTCCGCGAAGGCGCGCTGGTGAAGCAGGGCGACCTGCTCATCACCATCGACCCGGCGCCATACGCCGCCGAGGTGGAGCGTGCCGAAGCGCAGGTCGCGTCGGCGCAGGCCCGCCAGGCCTTCAGCCGCAGCGAGCAGGAACGCGCCCGCCGCCTGTGGGACGAGCAGGCGATCGCGCAACGTGAACTCGACGAGCGCGTGAACGCCGGCCGTGAAGCCGAAGCCAACCTGCGCGCCGCGCAAGCCTCGCTGCAGACCGCACGCCTGAGCCTGGGCTACACCCAGGTGCGCGCACCGGTGTCGGGCCGCATCGGCAAGCTCGAAGTGACCGTCGGCAACCTGGTGGCCGCCGGCCCCGGCGCACCCGTGCTGACCACGCTGGTGTCGGTGAGCCCGATCTACGCGAGCTTCGATGCCGACGAGCAGGTCATCACCCGTGCGCTGAAAGACCTGCCGGCCAACGCCGGCGCCCGCGGCCAGATCGACACGATCCCCGTGCAGATGGGCACCGCCGGCCTCGAAGGCACGCCCTTCACCGGCAAGCTGCAGCTGATCGACAACCAGGTCGACGCCCGCAGCGGCACCGTGCGTGTGCGCGCCTCGTTCGACAACAAGGACGGCGCGCTCATTCCCGGCCAGTTCGCCCGCATCCGCATGGGCCAGGCCCGCAACGACACCGCGCTGCTGGTGAGCGAGCGTGCCATCGGCACCGACCAGAACAAGAAGTTCGTGATGGTCGTGGGCGACGACAACAAGGCCATGTACCGCGAGGTGACGCTGGGCGCGCCCATCAACGGCCTGCGCGTGGTGAGCAAGGGCCTGAAGGCCGGCGACCGCGTGGTGGTGAACGGCCTGCAGCACATCCGCCCGGGTGCGCTGGTGGTGCCGCAGACCGTGACCATGGACGCCAAGCTCGATACGAAGCAACAACAACCGGAACGCGTGGCCGAGGCCGCGAAGTCCTGATTTCGGAGGAGGGCGCCCTGGCGCCCGCCGGAGAACCAACATGAATCTCTCAAAATTCTTCATCGACAGGCCGATCTTTGCCGGCGTGCTGTCGCTACTGATGCTGATCGCGGGCCTGATTGCGCTGCGCGGCCTGCCGATCTCGGAGTACCCCGAAGTCGCGCCGCCTTCGGTGGTGGTGCGCGCAACGTACCCCGGCGCCAACCCGAAGGTGATCGCTGAAACGGTGGCCACGCCGCTCGAAGAGCAGATCAACGGCGTCGAAGGCATGCTCTACATGGGCAGCCAGGCGACGACCGACGGCGTGATGACGCTCACGGTCACCTTCCGCCTCGGCACCGATCCCGACAAGGCCCAGCAGCTGGTGCAGAACCGCGTCTCGCAAGCCGAGCCGCGCCTGCCCGAAGAAGTGCGGCGCCTCGGTATCACGACCGTCAAGAGCGCACCCGACCTGACGATGGTGGTCCACCTCGTCTCGCCGAACAACCGCTACGACATCAACTACCTGCGCAACTACGCGGTGCTGAACGTGAAGGACCCGCTGGCGCGCATCGAAGGCGTGGGCCAGGTGCAGATCTTCGGCGGCGGCGACTACTCCATGCGCGTCTGGCTCGACCCGCAGAAGGTCGCGCAGCGTGGCCTCTCGGCTTCCGACGTGGTGGCTGCCATCCGTGGCCAGAACGTACAGGCCGCGGCCGGCGTGGTCGGTGCATCGCCGGGCCTGTCGGGCGTGGACATGCAGCTGTCGATCAATGCGCAAGGGCGCCTGCAGAGCGAAGAAGAGTTCGGCGACATCATCGTCAAGAGCGGCACCGACGGCGCCGTCACGCGCCTTCGCGACATCGGCCGCCTCGAAATGGGCGCCGCCGACTACTCGCTGCGTTCGCTGCTGAACAACGACCCGGCCGTCGGCATGGGCGTGTTCCAGGCGCCGGGCTCCAATGCGCTCGACATCTCGTCCAACGTCCGCAAGACGATGGAAGAGCTCAACAAGAACATGCCGGAAGGCCTGGAATACCGCATCGCCTACGACCCGACGCAGTTCGTGCGTGCGTCGATCGAATCGGTGATCCACACGCTGCTCGAAGCCATCGCGCTGGTGGTGCTGGTGGTGATCCTGTTCCTGCAAACGTGGCGCGCGTCGATCATTCCGCTGCTGGCCGTGCCGGTGTCGGTGATCGGTACCTTCGCGGTGCTGCACATCCTCGGTTTCTCGATCAACGCGCTGAGCCTGTTCGGGCTGGTGCTGGCCATCGGCATCGTGGTGGACGACGCCATCGTGGTGGTGGAGAACGTCGAGCGCAACATCGAGGCCGGGCTCACGCCGCGTGAAGCCACGTACCGCGCCATGCGCGAAGTGTCGGGCCCCATCATCGCGATCGCGCTGGTGCTCGTGGCCGTGTTCGTGCCGCTGGCGTTCATCAGCGGCCTCACGGGCCAGTTCTACAAGCAGTTCGCGGTGACCATCGCGATCTCGACGGTGATCTCGGCCATCAACTCGCTGACGCTGTCGCCGGCCCTCGCGGCACTGCTGCTGCGCGGCCATGACCAACCGAAGGACGCCCTGACGCGCGGCATGGACAAGGCCTTCGGCTGGCTGTTCCGCGGCTTCAACAAGTTCTTCCATCGCGGCTCCGAGGCCTACAGCGGCGGCGTCAAGCGCGTGATCTCGCGCAAGACGCTGATGCTGGTGATCTACCTCGCGCTGGTCGGCGTGACCTTCGGCCTCTTCAAGGCGGTGCCCAGCGGCTTCGTGCCGGCGCAGGACAAGCAGTACCTCATCGGTTTTGCCCAGCTGCCCGACGGCGCCACGCTCGACCGCACGGAAGAGGTGATCACCCGCATGGGCGAGATCATGAAGAAGAACCCGAACGTGGAAGACGCCATTGCCTTCCCGGGCCTGTCGATCAACGGCTTCACCAACAGCTCGAACTCGGGCATCGTGTTCGCCACGCTCAAGCCCTTCGACCAGCGCAAGCGCGCCGACCAGAGCGGCGGTGCGGTGGCGGGCCAGCTCAACGGCGAGTTCTCGAGCATCCAGGACGCGTTCATCGTGATGTTCCCGCCGCCGCCGGTGGCAGGCCTGGGCACGACCGGCGGCTTCAAGCTGCAGATCGAAGACCGCGCCTCGGTCGGCTACGACCAGATGGACGTCGCGGTGAAGGCCTTCATGGCCAAGGCGTATGCGGCGCCTGAACTGACGGGCATGTTCACGAGCTGGCAGGTCAACGTGCCGCAGCTGTACGCCGACATCGACCGCACCAAGGCGCGTCAGCTCGGCGTGCCGGTGACGGACATCTTCGACACGATGCAGATCTACCTCGGTAGCCTGTACGCCAACGACTTCAACAAGTTCGGCCGCACGTACTCCGTGCGCGTCCAGGCCGATGCGCCGTACCGCGCCCGTGCCGAAGACGTCGGCATGCTGAAGGTGCGCTCGACCTCGGGCGAGATGGTGCCGCTGGCCGCGCTGATGAAGGTCAACTCGACCTTCGGTCCGGAACGCGCCATGCGCTACAACGGCTACCTGGCCGCTGACATCAACGGCGGCCCGGCCCCCGGCTATTCGTCGGGCCAGGCGCAGGACGTGATCACCAAGATCGCGGCCGAGACGCTGCCCAAGGGCGTGAGCTTCGAGTGGACCGAGCTGACCTACCAGGAAATCCTGGCCGGCAACTCCGCCTTCCTGGTGTTCCCGCTGGCGATCCTGCTGGTGTTCCTGGTGCTGGCCGCGCAGTACGAAAGCCTGACGCTGCCGATCGCGATCATCCTGATCGTGCCGATGGGCATCATGGCCGCGATGGCGGGCGTGTGGATCTCGGGAGGCGACAACAACGTCTTCACGCAGATCGGGTTGATCGTGCTGGTGGGGCTGAGTGCGAAGAACGCGATCCTGATCGTGGAGTTCGCACGGGAGCTGGAGTTCGCCGGACGCACGCCGATCCAGGCCGCGATCGAAGCCAGCCGCCTGCGTCTGCGCCCGATCCTGATGACCTCGCTGGCCTTCGTGATGGGTGTGCTGCCCCTGGTGCTCTCGACCGGTGCCGGCTCCGAGATGCGCAAGGCGATGGGCGTGGCGGTGTTCGCCGGAATGATCGGCGTGACGGCCTTCGGCCTGTTCCTGACGCCGGTGTTCTATGTGCTGATGCGCCGCCTGGCGGGCAACCGGCCGCTCAAGCTGCATGGCGAAGTGCCGCACGGCGACGACTTCGTGTCGGCCGACCACCCCGCGACCCCGTCGCACGGTGGCGGTGCTGGCGGGCTGCACCCGGTGCCGGCCTCGCCGCGTCCCTCGCATGGCGCGCATGACTGATCGACAAGAAGAAAGAAGGTTGTCCATGACATTCGCAATCCCAACCCTGATGCGCCCCTTGCGCGCCGCCGTGTTGCCGCTGGTGGCGGCCCTGGTGCTGGCCGGTTGCGCCAGCGTGCCTTCGGGCATGCCCACGGTGCCGACCGCGGCGCAGTTCAAGGAACAGCCGGGTGCCACGGCCCCGGCCGGCTTCACCCGGGCCACGCCCGCCGAGGCGCAACCGCGCGGCGAGTGGTGGCTGGCGTTCAACGACCCGGTGCTCAACACGCTGATCCAGCGCGCCGAGGTCGACAACACCAACATCCAGGCCGCCGCCGCGCGGCTGGCCGAGGCCCGCGCGCTGGCGCGCAGCGCCCAGGCCGACCGCCTGCCGCAGATCGGCCTGGGCGCTGGCGCCAACCGCGGTGCGGGCCTGGACAAGGCCACGGCCAGCACCCGGCCGGGCACCATGACCAACATCGGCGCCACGTTCTCGTACGAGGTCGACCTGTTCGGCCGCCTCTCGGGCGCGGCCGATGCGGCCAAGCTCGACGCGGCCGGCCGCGAGGCGCTGCTGCAGAGCACGCGGCTCGCGGTGCAGGCCGAGGTGGCGCAGACCTACCTGCAGCTGCGCGCGCTCGACGCCGAACGCGTGCTGGTGCGCGAATCGGTCGCCGCCTACCGCGACACGCTGCGCCTGACGCAGCGCCGCCAGCAGGCCGGCGACATCGCCGAGCTCGACGTGGCGCGCGTGCAGACCGAGGTGTCGTCCACCGAGTCGGACGCGCTCGCGCTCGACCGCCAGCGCGCCCAGGTGGAACATGCGCTGGCCGTGCTGGTGGGCGATTCGGCCTCCAGCTTCGGCATGCGGCCCGACGACTGGGCGACCGCGCTGCCGGTGATCCCGCCGGGCGTGCCGTCCACCGTGCTCACGCGCCGGCCCGACGTGTCGGCCGCGCAGAGCGCCGTCATGGCGGCGCAGGCCCGCGTGGGCGTGGCGCAGACCGCGTGGTTCCCGAACATCTCGCTGACCGGCGCGGCCGGCTACGCCTCGCCCGAGATCGGCGACCTCTTCAAGTGGTCGGCCCGCTCGTGGGGCGTGGGCGCGCTGCTGTCGCTGCCGATCTTCGACGGCGGGCGCCGCGAAGCCGGCGTGCAGGGCGCCAACGCCCAGCTCGACGGCGCGCTCGCCAGCTACCGCTCGCAGGTGCTGGTGGCGTTCCAGGAGGTCGAAGACCAGCTGGCCGCCATCCGCATCCTGCAGGAGCAGTCGGTGGTGCAGGCGCAGGCCGTGACCTCGGCGCAACGCGCCACCAGCCTGTCGGACACGCGCTACCGCAACGGCTACGTGAGCCAGCTCGACCTGCTCGACGCGCGCCGCAGCGAGCTGCGCAACCGGCGCCAGGCGCTGCAGGTGAAGTCGGCCCAGTACCAGGCGACGGTGGGGCTGATCCGCGCCATCGGCGGCGGCTGGGACGTGCCGGCGGCCGAGAAGGTGGCGGCCCGCTGATCGGGTCGATCCGGGCTCAGGCGCCGTCGCCAGCGCCCGGATGCGTCGCCGTGGCGGCCGCCTGTTTCAGCGCCACCGCCCCCAGCGCGAGCGCGCTCGAATAGCTGGATTGCGGGCGCGCAGCCACCCGCAGCGGCCGGTAGCCGAGCGTGTCGGAGGTGCTGCCGGTGTCGTGGACGGCTTCGAGCAGGAGCCAGTAGAACCGGCCCGGCTCGCGTTCCTCGACCGTCAGCGCCAGATCGTTGAGGGCGGACATGGCTTGGCGGATGCGGCCCGCAGCGGGCCGCATCCCTTGGTACGTCCGATTCGGCTTTCCGGATTCGGTTCAGCGCTCAACGACAATCCCCGGATGAGTTCTAGAGCGACAAGCGGGCCGGCGCGCTGCGTCATGGTCCTGGGCACCACCAGCGGCGCCGGCAAGAGCTGGCTGGCCACCGCGCTGTGCCGGTGGTATGCCCGCCAGGGGTTGCGGGTGGCGCCGTTCAAGGCGCAGAACATGAGCAACAACGCCCGCGTGGTCGAGGGCGGCGAGATCGGCAGCGCCCAGTACTTCCAGGCCCTGGCCGCCAACGCCGTGCCCGACGTGCGCATGAACCCGCTGCTGCTCAAGCCCGAGCGCGACACCCACAGCCAGGTGGTGCTGATGGGGCAGGTGAGCGAGGCGCTGTCGACCCTGCCGTGGCGCGGGCGCAGCGAGCGCGTCTGGCCGCAGATCGCGCAGGCCTTCGACGAACTGCGCGCCGAGAACGACGTCGTCGTCATCGAAGGCGCCGGTTCGCCGGCCGAGATCAACCTCATGGCCAGCGACATCGTCAACCTGCGCGTCGCCCGCCACGCCCAGGCGCGCTGCCTGCTGGCGACCGACATCGACCGCGGCGGCGCCTTCGCCCACCTGTACGGCACCTGGGCGCTGCTGCCCGAGGCCGACCGGGCGCTCATCCATGGGTTCGTGCTCAACAAGTTCCGGGGCGACGCGTCGCTGCTGGCGCCCGCGCCGCAGCAGCTGCAGGAATTGACCGGCGTGCCCACCGTGGCCACGCTGCCCATGTGGTGGCAGCACGGCCTGCCCGAGGAAGACGGCGTGTTCGACGACCGCAGCCGCGCCAGCGGCGTGGTCACGCGCACCGTGGCAGTGGTCGCGTACCCGCGCCTGAGCAACCTCGACGAGTTCCAGGCGCTGAAGAACGTGCCCGGCGTGCGCCTGGTCTGGGCCCGCACGCCGGCCGACGTGGCCGGCGCCGACTGGATCGTGCTGCCGGGCTCCAAGCACACGAGCGGCGACCTGGCCTGGCTGCGCGCGCAGGGGCTGGACCGCGCGGTGGCCGAGCATGCGGGGCGCGGCGGTGCGGTGCTGGGCGTGTGCGGCGGGCTGCAGATGCTGGGCGAGGCGCTGGTCGATCCGCACGGCATCGACGGCAACGCACCCGGGCTCGGGCTGCTGCCGCTCGTGACCGTGTTCGAGCGCGAGAAGACCGTGCGGCACCGCGAGGCGACCTTTTCCGGCGACCTCGTGGCCGGCCCCTGGGCCGCGCTGGCGGGCGTGCGCATCGCCGGCTACGAAATCCACCACGGCCAGACGGCCGCCCACCCCCAGCTGGCCCACGACGGCCGCGCCGTGATGCCCGAGGGCCTGGCGTGGCAGAACGCGCGCGGCAACGTGCTGGGCCTCTATCTGCACGGCCTGTTCGAAGACCCGGCCGCGCTGCAGGCGCTGTTCGGCACCACGGCGCCCACGCTGGACGCCACCTTCGACGGCCTGGCCGACTTCATCGACACCCACTTCGACGCCGGCGTGCTCGCCGGCCTGATCGCATGACCGACACCGATTTGATTCCCGCCATTCCAGACATCGCCGACGCCGCGCTCGCGGCGCGCCTGCAGGCCGCGCTCGACAACAAGACCAAGCCCGTCGGCGCGCTGGGCCGCCTCGAAGCACTGGCGCTGCGCATCGGCACCATCCTCGGCACCGAGCAGCCGGTGCTCGACGCGCCACAGATGCTGGTGTGCGCGGGCGACCACGGGCTGGCGGCGCGCGGTGTGTCGGCCTACCCGAGCGACGTGACCTGGCAGATGGTCGAGAACTTCCTGGCCGGCGGTGCGGCCGTCAGCGTGCTGGCACGCCAGCACGGCCTGGCGCTCACCGTGGTCGATTGCGGCGTGCGGCGCGACTTCCAGCCGCGCCCCGGCCTGGTGTCGCGGCGCATCGCCGCCGGCACGGCCGACGCTTCGGCCGGCCCCGCCATGACGCCAGAACAATGCGCCCAGGCCATCGCCAACGGCCGCGAGGTGGTGCGCGCGCTGCCGGGCAACGCGCTGCTGCTGGGCGAAATGGGCATCGGCAACAGCTCGTCCGCCGCGCTGCTGCTGTCGCGCCTGGCCGGGCTGGAGATCGGCTTGTGCACTGGCGCCGGTACCGGGCTCGATGCGGAAGGCCTCGCACGCAAGCGCGAGGTGCTGCGCGAGGTGCTCGCCCTGCACGCGGGCGCGACCGCGCCGCTCGACGCGCTGGCCGCGTTCGGCGGCTTCGAGGTGGCGACGCTGGTCGGCGCCGTGCTGCAGGCGGCGCAGGAGCGGCGCGTGATCGTGGTCGACGGCTTCATCGCCAGCGCCGCCGTGCTGGTCGCCCAGGCGATCCGCCCGCAGGTGACGCAGCGCTGCGTGGCGGCGCACAGCTCGGCCGAGCCGGGGCACACGCTGCTGCTGAAGCACCTCGGGCTCGAGCCCTTGCTGAACCTCGACCTGCGCCTGGGCGAGGGCTCGGGCGGCGCGCTGGCGTGGCCGCTGCTCGAATCGGCCTGCCGCATCCTGCGCGAGATGGCGAGCTTCGAATCGGCGGGCGTGTCGCGCCAGCAATGAACGGCGTGCGCCATTTCCTGCTGGCCGTCCAGTTCTTCACCCGCGTGCCGGTGACGGGAAAACTCGCCGCGTGGGTCGGCTTCAGCCCGCAGATGCTGCGCGCCGCCGCGGCGCACCTGCCGGCCATCGGCTGGATCGCGGGTGGGGTGGCGGCGGCGGTGTTCGTCGCTGTGGGGGCGGGCCTGCCGGGCGTGGCAGGGGCGCTGGTCGCGGCCGTGCTGAGCACCGTCGCCACCGTGATGCTCACGGGCGCCTTCCACGAAGACGGCCTGGCCGACGTGGCCGACGGCCTCGGCGGTTCGGCCAGCCGCGAGCGCGCGCTGGAGATCATGAAGGACTCGCGCATCGGCGCCTTCGGCGCGGTCGCGCTGGTGCTGGCGCTGGGCCTGAAGTTCGGCCTGCTGGCTGCGCTGGCCGCGCGCGGGCTGGACGTGGCGGCGGTGTCCATCGTCGGCGCACACGTGCTGTCGCGGCTGGCGCCGCTGTTCCTGATCCGCTGGCTGCCCTACGTGGGCGACAGCAGCGGCAGCAAGGCCAAGCCGCTGGCCGACGCGATCAGCGGCGGTGCGCTGCTCGTCGCCGTGCTCTGGGCCGCGCCCGCCGTGGCGCTGCTGCTGTGCGCGCACGACGCGGTGCACGTGGGCGCGGCGCTCTTGGCGCTGGTGCTCGCCGGGGGCTGGATGGCGCGGCTCTTCGTGCGTCGGCTGCAGGGCTTCACGGGCGACGGGCTTGGTGCCACGCAGCAGGTGTGCGAACTGGCGATCTACCTCGTGCTGGTGTGGAAGGCATGAGTACCGCGACGGCTCAGCTCTGGCTGCAGCGCCACGCGCCGGTGATCGCGCCGGCGGGCCTGTGCTACGGCGCGACCGACCTCGATGCCCATGCGGACGGCACGCAGGCCGCCGCCGCGCGCATCGCCGCGGTGCTGCCGGCCGGCATCGCGCTGTGGAGTTCGCCGCTGCGGCGTTGCGCTCTACTGGCCGATGCCATCGTTGCGCTGCGGCCGGATCTGTCGGTGCGGCGCGATGCGCGGCTGGCCGAGATGAGTTTCGGCGCCTGGGAAGGGCGCCTGTGGTCGGCCGTGGCCCGCGAGGAATTCGAGGCCTGGACGAATCGTTTCGCCGATGCTCCGGCAGGAGGCAACGGCGAGAGCGTGCGTGTCTTCATGCAGCGCGTGGCCTCGGCGCATGCCGACTGGATGGCGACCGGTACCGATGCGCTGTGGGTCACGCATGCCGGCGTGCTGCGGGCGGTGCAGTTGCTGTCGCAAGGCGTGTCGTGCCCGGAGCGGGCCGATCAATGGCCCAACGACGCGGCGGCCTTCGGCGACTGGCGCGTGGTCGCCGCGCCGACCTGAGGGGAACTCGTCAGTTCTTGGCGCGCCACTGCTCGCGCCAGAGCCGGTCGAGCTGCCCCGCGAACTGCGGCGACGGGCCACCCAGGAGCTGGTTCTGCCCGTTGCGCTGCACCAGGCCATAGAGCC
>RCUJ01001474.1_pt1 | contig 12524 bp, 13 predicted proteins | sample 2166321 | NCBI WGS metagenome assembly RCUJ01 (sample SAMN09932808, study PRJNA488358) | compost metagenome | feature: garden; material: soil; isolation source: compost soil in an enriched community after 118 h of incubation | place: Germany: Experimental Botanical Garden Goettingen | collected... | reverse complement strand
CTATTAAACTAGTAACAAATGAAAATTCAGGTTTTGCACAAGTGCTTGTTTATCCACATAAATGGAATGACATTTTCAATATGGACTTGCCAAAAATAAAAGGAATTTCATTGAAAAAGTATCCTAACTACTTCGATAATTTTTATTGGAATACTAAAGACCTTCCACAAATAAGTAAATCTGATCTAGAAAATATCGGTAAAATCTATTTAAACCTACTCAAAAATGAAAACAATAAAATTCGAATTTCGGACAAAAGATTACGTTATTCTTATTTAAGAGACAATGAAGAAGATAGTATTTTAGATATTATAATTGCTCTTGAAACATTATTAAGTGACAATGACAAAGGTGAATTGACATATAAACTTTCTATGAGAATAGCTAAACTATTATATTTTCACAATGAAAAATATGACTCAATTGAGACTTTTGAAATTATGAAAAAAATATATGATTATAGGTCTGCTGTAGTGCACGGTTCAAGTAAAGTAAATTCAAAAAAAGAAATAAAAATAGAAAAGGACAAGAAGAGTATTAAAACTATATCTATTGCGAATGACTATTTGAGAGAGGTTTTAAAAATTTTGATTTTAAATCCAAAATATCTTGATCCTAAAGAGATTGATAATTTAATATTAAAATAACTATGCCCAATAGGTACTACAACGGATTTAGGCAATGGGCTTTCCCGAAGTATCGGGAGGAAAAATGGTTTTGTATTTGGGATGATTTACTTCGTCTATTCGCTATCGGGTGGCAAATGAAACATTTCCTTTTCTAGATCGCGACCACTCCTGATTCCGTTAAGATAGCCGTATAAATACATTTTTAGAAACACTTTACTATTGAAACTTGGGCGACCTTCGGTCTTGAGCGTTTTTATAGCAAAATCGAGCTTAGGAAGGTCTATATTCTCTACAAAGGCATCAATAAAGCGTACCTGATTATCGGGACTTATACTGTCTTCCAAACTTGAAAAACGCATTTGTTGGCGGGAAATTCCGGTGATGTGCTGCATGCTTAAAAATAAGAATAATCCTCTTTTTATGCAAGTATTTTGTTATATTTGGTGGTGATATAACGGCCGTTTTTTCACAGACTGACGTTATGCCTAATGCTAAAAACAACAGAATATGTCATATAGAAACAAAACATATGTAGCCTTTGACGCAGACAGCGACATAAGATATTACAGACTAATGACAGCTTGGAAACAAAGTGACCATACTGACTTTAATTTTTACAACGCTCACGACTTAACTAATATTTGGCAACATAGTAGTGAAGAAACCATTAAAAGAAGCTTACGGGAACGTCTACTAAATACAAAAATATTTGTACTATTAGTTGGTGAAAAAACTAAATTTTTGTACCGTTTTGTAAAATGGGAAATTGAACAAGCTCAAAAAATGGATTTACCAATAATAGTTGTAAACCTAAATGGTAAAAGAGGAATTGATAATGATTATTGTCCATTGATATTAAAAAACTCCTTGGCGCTTCACGTAAGTTTCAATGCAAAAATTATTCAAAAATCACTTGAAGAATGGGAACCATTATATAGAAAATACAAAGGAGAAAATAAGAATAGTGCATTTTATTACGATGAAAATGTCTATAAATCATTAGGCATATGAAATGGCACAAAACATTAAAATATAATTTATGGTTGCTTTGGCAAGGTTTAAGTTTTTTAAAAGTCAGTAAAAGTATATTTTCAGTATTTGGTATTCTATGGCTTATAGTAGAAGTGTTAACATTCTTCAATAAACAAGAATTTGCTAAAGAACTTAAGTTATTTTGGTGGCTTTTCTTATTAATAGGAATAATTTTGGTGATTTACCAAAATTGGCCAAAACATTTATACACATATAAAGTCAACAATAGAGACGTTTCAATATCGATTCAAATTGGAGATGTTTTTAAAAATAATGGTGCTTTAATAGTTCCTGTAAATAATAGACTTGACGTTGATAACAATGGAACAACCGCAAAATCAAGCAGTATTTTAAAGCTCTTTATTGATAAAATTTACAAAAGTGTGCATAGTCATTTAGCCACAGACATAAACCAAAAATTACAAGACTCAAATGATTGGTATTCTCAATTTATTATTAAGCAGAACCCAACTGAATATAAAATAGGTACTGTTGTGCCAATATTTAGAGACGAAAAACAATATTATCTTTTATGCAATGCCACATTAAATCAACAATTTAGATCTAAATGCAGTCCTGACGATTTGAGAAATTCATTAATTGAGCTTTGGGCTTTCTTAACACATTGTGGAAGCAAAGACAATTTAGTAATTCCAATCATAGGTACAGGAAGAGGAAGAATTACTCTAACTCGCGAAGAAGTAATAAAAGAAATAGTATTATCATTCTTGGCTTCTTTAAGTTCAGATAATTATTGTGAACAATTGACAATTTGCATTCACCCATACGACTTAAAGAAATACAATATAGACATTTCTAATATTGTTGATTTTGTAAGACTACATTGTTTGAATGCAAACTTTAGTAATATTAATGACAGACTTGACGGACAATCAATTGGATAAAAGCACTAGGCATAACAGATAGGTTTCGTTGCGTGTGCAGCACGAACAATGAAACCTCTGTTGAACGAAACCGATTACAAGTCCGTCAACCTATGCACTTATCGTAAAGTTATTAAAGAGAATATCAAGAGGATTTATAGTCCTCTTTTTATATTTAAAGGCACTTGTTAATTCCGCATTAAAACTTGTCAATTCGGGAGTATTAGAATTAAGGGAATGTCATTTTATCTTTGAGGGGTGGAATGGTATAAAATAAATAGGAGTATGGCAGCAGTAAAATAACTCAGTTTTGCATTCCTGTAAGTACTACAGTGTTCAGCTAATTATCGGCACTTATATTGTCATCTAAACTTGAAAAACGCATTTGTTGGCGGAAAATCCCGATGATGTGTTGCATGCTTAAAATAAGAATAATCCTCTTTTTATACAAGTATTTTGTTATATTTGGTGGTGAGATAACGGAGGTTTTTTCACAGACTGAGGTTAGCAGTTACCTTACCACAAAACAACTAAAAAATAAATGAAAGAAATAGAAATTAAAAGCATTGAAGACTTTCATAAAAGAATTGAAAAATATCGAAAATCAAGTTGGTTTAAGTTTCGTGGACAAAGCGATGTTGATTGGGAATTAGTACCTAAAGCAGGAAGAAAACCATTTACTAATGTTAGCGATGTATCTCTATTTACTCATTGGAAAAGAAGAGCAATCACGCATTTAAATAAAGAAAACAATACAGAATGGGAATTATTAGCAATTGCCCAACATACAGGATTACCAACAAGACTGCTCGATTGGACACATAATCCATTAGTTGCGACATTTTTTGCAACTTCCGAAAATATCGAGAAAGATGGTGCAATTTATATCTATAATCCAAATTCTGTAATTGAGCACAATACAGTAGAACCTTTTAAAGTTGCATTAACAAGCAAAATTCATTTTCACCAACCGAATTCTTCATCTAGCAGAATTATTAATCAGTTAGGTTATTTCTCGGTGCATACAAATCCGAAAATGTCATTGAGTGATAAAACTAAAGATGGAACATTAGAGAAATTAATAATTAAAAAAGAGTTAAAACAAGAGCTGATGCATATGTTAAATCAATATGGCGTAAATTATTTAACTTTATTTCCTGATTTAGAAGGCCTATCAAAACATTTAGAATGGTTTGCCATAAATTACAAATATTGGGATAATACTTTTGATGAAAACATATAAAAAAGGCAACTGCTAACAGCAAAGGTTTCGTTGCGTGCGCAGCACGAACGATGAAACACCGGTTGAACGGAACGCGAGGTGGTTTATAAGAGAAATAATTGTAGTTTAAATCACAAATATTTACTTTCTAATTAACAAAAACTGAGTACATCGGGAGGTTTTTAGATGTACTAACGTTAGAATAAACAAAAATCAACAACTAATGAAACAACAAATTTTAAATCATATTAGAACTGCACTTGAAAATAGAGAAAACTATTTCATCAGGGAGCAAGATATTCAATTATATTTAGCAAATTATTTTTTACAGACTAATTCGTACGATAACGTCTTTATCGAATATCATGTTCCAGGTGCGTTAGTTCCCCCTTATTTATGGACAGATTCAAATAATATTTACATTGATATTGTTTTGGAAAAGGCCAGCAAATTTTATCCCATAGAAATAAAGTATAAAACATCCACACAACAATTACCGCATTTAATATTTGGACAGAATGTAAATGTTCTACTTGGTAAACATGGCGCACAAAGTATTGGCTGCTACGCTTTTTGGAAAGATATAAAACGTATTGAATTTTTTCAGGAAACATTCCCTTTTGTAGAATCTGGAATCGCACTATTTGTCAGTAATGATATGAGTTATCAAAATGCTCCGTTAAAGCCAAATGTAGGTTATGCACCATTTTCTATCCACGAAGGAAGAAATATTAATGCAGGAACGTTACTTAATTGGAACGGAAATCTAGCGATTGCAAATAATCGTCCTGGATTTACTGTTAACAATAATTATATTATTAATTGGACAGAAATGCAATTGCAACAACATCATTATATTTTGATGTAACAGTACCTCCAGTAGCAAGGATTTGGTTAAATGTGCAGCATGAACAATGAGTTCTTGTTTAACTGAACTGGTTTAAAAAAATTATAGTATAAATCATATTTACTTCTTAATTATCAAAAAATAGATTCGACTAAAAGTTTTTTAGATGAGCAGAGGTTATCACCAATTTTAAGAATATATGCAATATGACGGATACTTCTAAACCCATTGAGAATTTAAGCGATAAGTATAAAGATATATTTGATAAGGTCGAGATTTCCCTCAAAAAAGCATCTGTATTTTCTAAAGTAGAATTTGCAAATCAATATGACAAATTCAAAAAATTTGGAAATAGAAAAAGGAATGATGCTGAGTTATTTGAAATGTTAACTATGATTGTTTTTTACTCAGGTTTTCGTGCGTCAACAGTTGAAAGTAAAGAGAAAATAATTTTAAAACATTTTCCTGACTATAAGACAGTTTCACATTATACTGGCAAAAACCTAATGGAAATTCTTTCTGACAAAGAGATGATAAGGAATGAAAGGAAAATCCAGGGTTGTATCTCAAATGCCAAAACTTTCAAAATAATTATAGACGAATACGGTTCATTCCAAAACTACCTTGACACATTTAAGGTCGAGGAATCATTTGAAAATTTAATTCTATTGAAAGAGGAGCTGGAATATCGTTTTGACTATTTAGGCGGAATTACCGTTTATCATTTTCTTACAGATATAGGGTTCGATGTTCTTAAACCAGACAGGGTTCTACTTAGATTATTTAAAAGACTTGGCCTTATTGAAAACGAAAAACAATTATTAAAAACAGTCATACAAGGCCGTAGGTTTTCAAAAGCAACAGGACATCCGATTCGATACATTGATATAATATTCGTTAAATATGGGCAGCAGGGTAAAAGTGAAATATTTGGCCTTGATAATGGAATTTGTCTTGAGATAAGCCCTGATTGTATGGCTTGCGGAATAAATGAATATTGTAGCTATTTCAAGAATAATGAATAAAAACTGGTGACAATGGAGTATAGCGAACAGCTAAGATTTTGTGACTGCGCAGTAAGAATATATAACTTAAGTAATCTGAATAAACATTTTAACTGAAAATAAAAATGGCAAAATTTTTAACGGGTAATAAATTAAACCTGGAACTTGAAATGCTTTTAGAAAAAGCTGAAAAATCAATCATCTTAATTTCGCCTTTTATTAAATTGCATGCGCGTTACGAATCAGCCTTAAAAGCGAAAATTAAAAATCCTAACATTGCCGTCACAATCGTATTTGGAAAGAATGAAGAAAATTTGTCAAAAAGTATGACAGAAACTGATTTCAATTTTTTCAAGCAATTTCCAAACATTGAAATCCGATTTGAAAAGAGACTTCACGCTAAATATTATGCCAATGAATCTTCAGCAATTCTTACTTCGATGAATCTTTATAGTTTTTCACAAGACAATAATATAGAAGCTGGAATAATTGCAAACACTTCTTCATTTGCTTCTGTAGCATCAAGCCTTATAATTGGAGGCGGTAATGATGATATCGATGAAGACGCATGGAAGTATTTCAGTAGAGTGATCGATCAGTCAGAGCTTTTATTCAAGCGTACACCAGAATTTGAGAGCACGATGTTAGGGCTGTCAAAAAAATATAAATCTTCAAATACGGAAGTTGATCAATTGACAGAGTTTTTTTCTGGAATATCGAGAAAGAGAATTTTTCAAAAAGTCCAAGAAAAAAAGATACTCGGCTATTGCATCAGAAGTGGTAAAGAAATTCCTTTTAATATTGAAAGACCTCTATCGGACTCTGCATTTAAATCATGGAATTATTTTAAAGATTATGATTTTCCTGAAAAATATTGTCATTTTTCCGGAGAACTGTCTAAAGGAGAAACTTCTTATGGAAAACCTATTTTAAGGAAAAACTGGAATGAAGCTCGAAAAAAATTTGATTTTTAGAGGCTAGTTGTTTTGTAGTTTTTTATATTTGAATTTCAGGTAAAAAAATTGCCCTGGACTGATTTGAGAGTGTATAATCCTTCTGCTTTTACAAATAAAAAATATGAGATACGTTTTAGCATTTTTTCTGCCATGGTTATCTTTGTTGTTACAAGGTAAAATTGTATCAGGTATCGTTTGTTTAGTTTTACAAATCACAATTATAGGCTGGATTCCTGCTTGCATATGGGCTTTTACGGCTTTGAACAGAATGTATGCCGATAGAAGAACAGCTAAGATTATCACAGAAATGCGAAAAACGAATTAAAATTCAGGTCTTCAAAGCAACCAATTCCTCGGTCTCGTGACCTCGAATTATTACTACTTATCACAAACCGACTAGTTTTGAATTGTAAATCATTGTGGATAATCATAAAAACACATTCATTCAAAATGATTTTTTTTTAAACAAATAAACGAGGGAAAACCGTTTAAAAAAATGATATAACGGATAATGAAAACCTACAAATAGAATTAATACAAAGAGATATTCTGTATATTTGTGTTATGGACATTGAAAGTATCATAGCAGTAATAGCTTCTTTAGCAACAATTTATTCGTTTGCCAAAAACGACACGTCGCTATGTTCCTTTTTAAAAAAAAACTTTTTTGTAAAAAATTTGACACATTAGTTTTTTGTGGGACGCAGAAAATCTATATATAGTAAGCGATTGAGCTAAAAAAGGGTTCGAACCTCGGACCCCCCCGCTCGGCAAAGTCTCGCGATTTTACGTTTTTTTTAAATGTTTTGGTACATCGAAAATAGAATAAAAGTCTCCCGACTCTTTTTTCCGAGAATGCCTTATTACTAGAATTTCCATTTTATTTTTGAGAGATGGAATAGTGTGAAATAAATAGGAGTATAGCAGCAGTAAAACAACTCAGATTTACAACCCTGTAACTACTAAAGTACTCAGTAATTATCGAGACTTATAGTGTCATTTAAACTTGAAAAACGCATTTGTTTGCAGCAAAAACAATAGTTGATTGCCTTTGTAGTTATTTCGTGGTTAGACAGATTTTTTTTTAAAACTTCATTTTCTATGGTTTAGGGTTATATGTGTTGGAGAAACACCATATTGATTTTTAAAAGCAAAAGAAAAATGGGATAAGTCTTCAAAACCTACTTCAAGATACACTTCAGTTGGTTTTTTGTCTTTTTCGGTTAACTGATGGTAAGCCAATTCAAGTCGTTTTTTAGTTAGCCATTTTTGCGGTGTTGTATGAAACAGTTTTTTGAAATCTCTATGAAATGTTGATAAACTCCGACCTGTTAAATATCCTAGTTTTTCCATTGGCATATTAAACATAAAATTCCGCTCCATAAAATGGATCAAGTCAATTTTACCGGGCTCATCAAAATTGGCCAGGACGCTATCCACTCCTTTATCAATTGCTCTCAAAATACTGATTGCCTCGGTAATTTTTAATGAAGCAATATTTTCCGGAAATTCTCCTTCCAAATCAAAATAGGGTATTAAAGAAGTCATGCAACTTTCCAATAATGGATGATTGCTAAAACTATATATTTTTTCTTTGGGAGCAATTCTTTTTCCAGTATCTATCTTTTCATAGAACTTCTTTAGCCGTTCCGTTGATAAATGCATTACTACCGTTCTATGCGGCAGGCCATTTTTGGGATAATTGATTATCGTGGCCAAAAGATTTCTGGGAATAAGAAAGATATCTCCTGTTTTAAAGTAAAAAGAGGTATCAGCCTGTATAATTTTAGTTTCACCCGAAATGAACCAAATGAGCATATGATCATCAAACATCAAATCGGATTTAAACAGTTTGTCATCATAGCAGGAAAGCTTGATTTCAGGGGTTAAATATTTTGAGATATGTTCCATTATGATATGTGATTTTAGTCGAAGTTACCCAATAGAGTCTATGGATTTATACTTTGATGCAGAAAAGGAAAAGAAAAAATCTTTTCCTTGATAAATGTACATAAGTTGTTCGCAAAAAGGATATTAAATCACGTTAAAATGAATACCAATCATTTCTTCACTTAGTGTCCACAGTCGCTTTGCATTTGTCTCGTCTAATGAATACGATTGGACCCCTTTTAACCCGGAATAATTATTGTCAACAGTAACCAATTCAGCAATATCGGCATCTTCGCAATATACACCACCAATATTGTTAAGTAACGGACTGGTGGCAGTCCAAACACTGGTGGTAGCGCCTTGAGGAATAGTTTTGAGACTGGCTGCGACTTCAGGCAGTATATTTCCATCGGCATCACAGAAGCCCATCTTTTGAAATAACTCTAATGGGGCTTCTCTGCCTAATTCTGTTCCGCTTATTGAACCTGGATGCAAGGAGTACGCTCTTAAATTGAATGCTTTAGCACGATTGTCAAGTTCAAGAGAAAATAAATTGGTAGCGGTTTTTGATTGTCCGTATGCCTGTAAAGTTTCGTATTCTCTGTCAAAAAAATTAGGGTCTTCAAAATTGAAGGGAGCCATTTGATGACCAAGAGAAGATACATTTATAACTCTTGCTCCTTTTGCTTTTTTTAGTGCCGGCCATAACTTTGTGATAAGATGAAATTGTCCCAGATAATTAGTTGCCAGTTGTGATTCAATACCACGACAGTCTTTACGAAAAGGGACCCACATAATACCGGCATTGTTGATTAACAAATGAAGAGGTCTGTTTGACGCTAAGAATTTTTCAGCGAATAATTCTATAGATGCTGGATTCATTATATCCATTGATTCTATTTCCACATTTTCAATACCTTGCAAATTCATTTTTGCTTTTTCCACATCTCTGGCAGGAACAATGACAGTTGCTCCAGCTCCAGCAAGTGTTATTGTTGTTTCTAGCCCAATACCGGTATTTCCTCCTGTAACGATTGCTATTTTTCCTTTAAGGCTAATGCCTTTTATTACATCACTTGCTGTTGACGTTGCGTTAAAACCTGAACCTAAAGGTTTTTGTAATGCTCCTTGATAATTGTTTTGTCTCATTTTAGTTTTTATTTAAATGTTATAAGGCAAAATTAGACAGACTACATGCAAGTCACTTTGTTCAAAATTCCATTTTACTTTGTTTAAAATGTCGTCTTTATTTAATAATCTGTATAGTTATTCTAGGACGGTACATAAAGCATAGATAAAGCATTGCAACTTATTTTAATTTTTATAATTGGAATTCACATAAAGAGAGTATTGGTATAGTCACTTAAAAAGTCTTTTCTAAAATAGATTAAGGGGTAAAGTCAAGAATTCCTAGGATATAGCAGCAGTAAAACACCTTAGATTTACATTCCAGTAAGTACTAAAGTATTGAGAGATTATCGGGACTTATGGGCGTCTTCTAGAAAAGAAAAAAGCATTTATTGGCGGGAAATTCCGGCGATTACTATATGCTTAAAAATAAGAATAATCCTCTTTTTATACAAGTATTTTGTTATATTTGGTGGTGATATAACGGAGGTTTTTTCACAGACTGACGTTAGCGGTAATTTTGCAGAACCTACAGTAAGACAGAAACTACTTCAACAATTGAGTAATATTAAACTTATAGATTTTGCCAATCGGAATGGAATAATTCTCAATCAATATAACATTTCCTTCAATGCTTTTAATGTGTTTTGGAGCAACTGCAAAAGATTTATGAACTTGTAAAAAGTCATTCTTAGGCAATTGTTCCAATAAAGCAGAGAATTTTTCCCGAATGGTTATAGTTTCGGTTGTGGTTACTATTTTGGTGTAATTCCCTGTTGCTTCGATGTATAAAATAGCCACTGTTTCCAGTTGGAAGTGCTTTTTGTTGCTTTGCACAAAAATACGATTGGAAGCAGGAGTGTTCTCAGACAGAATTTTCTTTTCACCCGCAACGTTTCCAAGAGCTTTATTAATGGCTTTTAAGAAACGTTCAAAACCAAAGGGTTTGAGTAGATAATCCGAAATATTGTGTTCGTATCCTTCCAAAGCGAATTCATTATATGCAGTGGTTACGATTACTTTTGGTGGATTTTGCAATGTTTTTAAAAATTCAAAACCTTTTAAAACAGGCATATTCAAATCCAAAAAAATCAAATCTACTTCATTTTTATTCAGATATTCAAACGCCTCCAATGCATCATAGCAGTTTTTCATCAACTGCATATTGGGCAGTAAATCACAATATCCTTTAATAATATCGTGAGCGATGTGTTCATCGTCAATGATTAAATATCTAATCATAATTTTTTAAAATTAGTTGAACTTTATGCACATTCTCCGTCACAGAAAAAGTCAGTTTGTATTGATTGGGATAGATTAATTCTAATCTTCTTTTCAGATTTTTTAAGCCAATTCCTGAGGAATTTTCTGCCTTTTCATAATTATTTTCAATAGTAAAACTGATTTCTTTTTGAGATGTAGTCAAACTCATTTTTATATACGCATCCTCTCTTAAATTTTCTACACCGTGCTTAAACGCATTTTCTAAAAGTATGATAAACAATAACGGAACTACTTTTTTATTTTCATAAACATCACAATCAAAATCAACGCTTATCTCTTTGTGGTAACGCATTTTGTGTAGTTCGATATAGTTTTTCAAAAAGCTAATTTCTTCTTTAAGCATAACAGTTTTCTTTTCGCCTTCATAAATACTATAACGCATCATATCAGAAAGTTTCAATATCAATTCTTGTGCTTTTTGAGCATCTTTAGCTACCAAACCATACAAATTGTTGAGCATATTGAAAAAGAAATGTGGACTAACCTGACTTTTCAAAAACATTAATTCGGCTTTTGTCTTTTCGTTTTTCAGTTTGGAGATAAAAATAATCTGACGAACCAACCAAAAAACACCCAAACCGAGCAGAAATAAATAGTAAGTGACAACAAGAAACGCAACCTTTGGATGGTAGTTCCCTAAAAATAGTATGGATTGATTTTTAGTAAAAATTACTTCGTAAGTAGTAATCAATATAGGAATGATTGCTATTACCAAAAGAGCAATTACAATCCATTTTATATTTCTTTTTATTACTTCCATACTGCAATATTACAATTATAAATCGTCCTCTACAATTAAGGTTGATAAACAACCGCCAAGGTGTTTTGAACTGACTAAAATGAGTGATAAAAGCACTTTGAATAACTCTAAACACTTTTTATACAATAGACAATGGCGTTTGTCCCAATAGTTTTGGAAAGAAACTCAACATTGATAAGTTTGCCGAAATTAAAAGTAAATATTATGAAAAAAAGAGTGTTCAGATATGTAAAACATATCATTGTAACCATTGTAATTCTCGCTGGTTTGGCAATATCATTTGGATTGTATCACGGTGCCAGTTTTCGCTATGCAGAAAATCCTGAAATGATGAATTGGGATAAAGATGGTCCTTACGTTTTCAATAAAAATGATAGCATTTTTAGTGTGAACTATATTAGAGGAAATCAAGATAAAGGGTTTTATCTCGACCAAAAAGAATATGCTTCGAATTCTCAAATTCTTGCAAATTGTTATTTCCCATTAGATAGTACCCATTTTGAATTTACCATTATCAATAAAATAGAAGTTCCTAAAAACACCTATAACGACAATGCTAAAATTATAGCCATTTCTGATATTGAAAGTGGTTTTAAAACCTTTCGTGATTTTTTGATTGCTAATAAAGTGATTGACAAAAAACTAAACTGGACATTTGGAAACGGACATTTGGTTCTGCTCGGAGATTTTGTAGATAGAGATTTTTCGACCACACAAGTGCTTTGGTTTATTTATAAATTGGAGCAAGATGCAAAGCAAAAAGGCGGAACGGTTCATTATATTTTAGGAAACCACGAATTGAAAAATATGCAGGGAAATTTTGAAAACACTTCGCCGAAATATTATCACGTTTCTTCTGTTTTAAAAAAACAGCAAACCGACTTATAT
>RCUJ01001472.1_pt1 | contig 12526 bp, 9 predicted proteins | sample 2166321 | NCBI WGS metagenome assembly RCUJ01 (sample SAMN09932808, study PRJNA488358) | compost metagenome | feature: garden; material: soil; isolation source: compost soil in an enriched community after 118 h of incubation | place: Germany: Experimental Botanical Garden Goettingen | collected... | reverse complement strand
TGCGGTTGCATTAGCCCTGATTTCGGTGTGGCGAATTTCACCTCCGGAGGTCCCCACTTTTTGTATTAAAAAAAGACCGGCTGTAGCAATACCAACAATTAAAAAAGAAACTAATTTTTCTTTTGAATTCTTTTTAAAATTTAAAAATAAAGCCAGTAGAGAAAAAGCACCTAAAACGTACAGTAATAAAGCTAATTTTTCTGCCAGTTCTTCATGTTCATGGATGATTTGTTTTCCAATGTTAGGCATATCCTCTACTAATTCCTCTGCTCCTTCTCCGGTCGCCATGCTGAATGCTCCAAAAATAGCCGCAACAATGAATAAAACATAAGCAGTACTTTTTACGGAATTATCCTTTAAAATCAATCCCGTAATCAAAATTCCAAGCGCCAAAATTGTTCCGATAATAGGAAAATGGTTCACAATCATGTGTAAATGTGCGTCGTTCATAATTTTTTTTGTTTTAGGGGTAAGTTTGTGGCTGACCCGTCTGATTAGTATTAGTATTTAGGGTTTATATATTATTATCCTGCTAATGAAACACCGATTAAAGAACCAATGCCATAGGTTACGGCTGCGGCTGCTAATCCGAAAGCGACTTGTCTAAAACCGGAAAATAAAATACTTTTTCCCGTTAATAATGTAATTGCGGCACCAATTCCAAAAAGCCCTATTACGCTACTGCCTACACTCAGTAAAATAGCATTATTTCCATCTAAAAACATGAATGGATACAAAGGAATAATAGCTCCAATCGCAAAAAGCACGAATGATGCTATAGCCGCTTCCCAAGCAGATCCACCTAATTCTTCTTTGTCGATACCTAATTCTTCGGTTATTATCGCGTCTATTGCTGTCTCGTGGTTTTCAAATGCTTTATCTGCTAATTTTTGAGCTTCTAAAGCATTCATTCCTTTCGCTTGATACAAGAGCACCAATTCCTTTTTTTCTTCCTCAGGGGACGCTTGTAATTCTTCTGTTTCCAAATCAATTTGGCGTTGGTTTAATTCTCTTGAACTTTGTACCGAAAGCCATTCGCCTAGAGCCATTGAAATCGCTCCGGCTAAAAGTCCTGCAATACCGGTCAAAAGAATGGTATCATTTGAAACAGCAGCACCGGCAACTCCCATTACCAAACTCATATTAGAAACCAGTCCGTCATTTGAACCCAGAACAGAGGCACGTAAAGCATTTCCGCCCACAGATTTATGCCGACTTTCAAATTTTGATAAAAAGCCACCAGAAACATTTAAAGCGGCATTATTATTTACGGCTTCAATGATATTAAGATGATTGTGTTCAAATCCTGTTGGCTTCTCCCCGCTTTCAATTTTGTTTTTTATGGTATTGAGGGCAAATTGTTTTTCTGTATTTGAAAGGCTACTGATAATCGAACCATATCCAAAAAATTTACCCAGCTTCAATTGAAGTTTAGCCCTTGAAGAAGGTAATGGCATTTTGTAATCACTTTCTAAGGTCAATACTTTATCAAGTATATGTTTAGCGTGCCCTTTTTCAATATCAGCTAAACTTTTTAAAACTCTTGATAAATTTTCATCAGACTGTATGATTGCAATACTATCATACAAAAAGGCTGTATCAACCTCTGTTTGCAACTGGTTTTTTAATTTGTATAAATCCATATTCCATTTAATTGGTTACATCAAATACACCTTTTGTAAGTATCTTCGAAGAAGTATTTATTTCACTGTTAGGCTTTACTTCTACAATTTTTTCTGACTTTTCAACGATTTCAACTGCTGCTTTTTTGAAAGTATAAACATTGTTTTTGTTTTGGTCTAATAAAAGTACAAAAGTTTTATTGTCTTCCGTAATTAAGGCGTCCAACGGAATAGCCAAGCCTTTTTTAGAACCTATAATAATTTCTGCCTCCACAAACATTCCGGTTAACAATTTTTGTTTAATGGCATCGTCTAAATGACCGTGAACATTGATGGTACGATCCTCTCCTTCAATTGATTTTCCTACCAAATGTACCTCGGCATTGAAAATTTCCTTTGAAGCCTCAGGGACTTTAAAATCGATTTTTTGACCTATTTTTACTTTTAAGATATCTTTTTCAAAAACCGCCAATTCTAAATGTAAATGACTGGTATCCACAATCTCTAAAATAACATCTGAGGGAGCAATATGCATTCCTACATTGGCATTCATGATAACAATATCACCAGTAATGGGAGAATAAATAGTAATGACAGATGTTAATTTTCCTTTTTCAACATCGGTTGGGTTAATATTTAGCATCACCAATTTTTCTTTTAAACTTTGATACATTGCTTTTGCTCTTCGATAATCACTTTCTGCCTTTAAATAGTTCTTTTGAGAAGTAATTTTCTCAGTATACAAGGTTTTTTGACGCTCGTATTCAGATTTTAAATAGTTGATTTGCTCTGCTACTTCAAGATAATCTTTTTGGATATCAAGGAATTCAGTGTTTTCTAATGTCAACAACGCCTGCCCTTTAGTTACTCGGTCTCCAACCAGTAGTTTTGTAGATTTTATATAGCCTCCCACAAAAGTGGTTACTTTGGCTCTGTTTTGAGGAGGGACATCTATCTTACCCGAAGTTTTAATGGTCAAGTTAAAATCCTCTTCTTTAGGGCTGGCAATTTCCATTCCTGAAGATTGGAATTGTGTTGCAGTAACCGAAATTAAACCGTCATCTTTAGGAGCTGTTTCTTCTGTTTTAGCTTCTTTGCAAGAAAAAAGAAAGGAAGATAAAGCGATTGTATATAGGAAATTTTTCATTTGGAACATTTTAAAAATTGATGTATTGTAAATCTAATTGAGTTTTATTGTATTCTAGGACAGTGTCTAAATGATCCACTTGAATTGTTGTGGCATTTTCTAAGCTTTGAATGTATTGGAAAAAATCAATTTCGCCATTTTTGTAACTGCTGTTGGCTACTTTTATAATTTCTTCGGATAGTTTTTTCCCGTATTGATTATAGTAATTAATCGCTTCCTGATTTTTGGCCAATTCATTACTTTTTTGTGTAATATATTTGTCTATTTTTTGCTCTTCATTTTGTTTTTGTTGCTCCCAACTTTGTAATTCGAGTTCCGCTACTTTTGTTTTGGAAACATTACCAGAAAACAATATTGGGACAGCTAAACCTACTTGAAATCCATATAAAGACTCTGATAAACCGGTGTTTTTTCCTTGGAAATAATCTAAATTTATATCGGGTAACCAATGTTGTTTTTGGAGAGTTAATTGCGATTGATAATTTTTTGTAATACTCTCTAAATAAGTTGTATAAAATGACCTATTTGATGTATTTGTTAAATTGTTTAAAGGTTTGATTTGATTGTTTTTTACTTCAATTTTTTCTTCTGATTGCACTAAAGAATTTAAAATTTCGTACTGCGATTTTTTCTCCATATCAATCTGTGAAAGCTTCGATCTGATTTGTCTGAATTTAGATTGTGCAGTAATTTTTTCCAAATAATTGGTTTCCCCTAATTCAAATCGGCGGTCACTTGCCTTAGAGAAATTTTGGTACAGACTGTCCAAATAAAAATACAGTTTTTCCTGATGTTGCAAATAGACAATTTGCTCATATACTTTTGAAATTTCTAAAGAAAGCTTGTTTTTTTGAATGTCATAATTGGCTTTTTCTTTTTCGTATTCGGCTGTATAAACATTCTTTTGTGCACCATAAATAGTAGGAAAAGCGAATCGTTGTTGCACACCAAATACTTTTAAAGGGACATTATTAGTGGCAAGATTGTTTTGATCATAACTGTAATAAATATTGGTTTTATCAAATGTATTGGCTGTTTTTATGGTTGCTTTTACTTTTTCGGTTTGCAGTTGAGCCGCTTTAATTCCTTTATTATTTTCTAAAGCTTTTGAAATCAAACTTTCCAGTTCCGGATTTGTGTTTTGCGAAAAGGCAAAAGACGTACTTAACAGCAATAAGATGATATAAGATGATTTTTTATGTAATTTGAATTTTGGTTTTTTGAATTCTTTTTCAGCCAAAACTTTAAATAAAATGGGTAAAACGATCATGGTTAATATCGTTGCTGTAAATAGCCCCCCGATTACAACCGTTGCCAGTGGTCTTTGCACTTCTGCCCCAGCCGAAGACGAGATCGCCATTGGTAAAAATCCCAATGCGGCTGCAGCGGCTGTCAATAAAACCGGACGTAATCTGTCTGTTGTTCCTTTTAAAATTAATTCATCCATATCTGCCATTCCTTGGTGTTTGAGTTCTTTAAAATGTTCAATAAGTACAATTCCGTTTAGTACAGCAATTCCGAAAAGAGCAATAAATCCAACACCTGCCGAAATACTAAAAGGTAAATCACGGATCCATAAAAACAATATCCCACCTACTGCGGAAAGCGGTATGGCTGAGTACACCATCAAAGCCTCCTTAATAGAGCCGAAAGCAAAATGCAATAAGATAAATATTAAGAACAAAGCAATAGGGACAGCAATCATTAAACGGGCTTTGGCACTTTGAAGATTTTCAAATTGGCCACCGTATTTTACGTAATATCCTGCAGGAAGTTTGATTTTTGTATCTACAATGTTTTGAATATCGGTAACAACACTTTGTAAATCACGGTTTCTTACATTGATACCCACAACAATTCTTCGATTGGTATTGTCTCTTGATATTTTGGCCGGTCCTTCTGTGTATTCAATTTTAGCCAATTCGCTTAACGGAATTTGTTGGCCATTTGGAACGGAAACATATAAATTTTGTAGGTCTTCAATATCACGACGATTGGTTTCATTCAAACGAATAACCATATCAAAACGTTTTTCGCCTTCAAAAACATTTCCAACGGTCTTACCGGCAAAACTGAGCGCTATCATTTCGTTCAAATCAGCAATATTAAGTCCGTATCGTGCTATTTTCGAACGGTCGTATTGAACAAACATTTGGGGTAAGCCTTCTGTTTTTTCAATAATAACATCAGAAGCACCAGGTACATTTTTAATAGCTTCTTCTATTTCATGAGCTTTTTTAGCTAAAATATTCAAATCTTCGCCAAAAATTTTAACGGCTACATCCGAACGGGTTCCAGAAATCAATTCGTTAAAACGCATTTCGATCGGTTGTGTAAACTCTACTTCCATATTTGGAATTTGAGCTTCAATAGCCGACTTTATTTTATCGGCCAATTCATCTTTACTGCCTGCCGAAACCCATTCGGATTTGGGCTTAAGTTTCACGATAATGTCACTTTCTTCCATCGACATCGGGTCAGTTGGCACTTCAGCTGCTCCTATCCTACTGACTACCTGCTCTACTTCAGGGAAGTTTTTCAGGATAATTTTTTCAATTTTAGTGGTTGTGGCAATCGTTTTTGATAATGAAGTCCCTGTTTTTAGAACGGGCTGGATTACAAAATCCCCTTCATCAAGTGTTGGGATAAACTCACCCCCCATGGTGGCAAATAAGACAACAGACATCACTAATAAACCCATAGCACCAAAGAGTACTTTTTTAGTATTTTTTAATGCCCAGGAAATAATAGGTAAATAGAAAGCGTTTAGTTTATTGATTAGTTTACTTGAAATTGAATTTGGATTTTCCGCCTTTGGTTTTAAAAATAGAGACGAAACTACAGGAACGTAAGTGAAACAGAAAATCATGGCTCCCACTAAAGCAAAGCTAAATGTCATGGCCATTGGTTTAAACATTTTTCCTTCAATTCCTGTTAAAGAGAGAATCGGAATGAAAACTATCAGAATAATCAATTGACCAAAAATAGCCGAATTCATCATTTTTGAAGCGCTTTTAAAAGTGATTTGGTCAATTTCTAACTGGCGGTCTTCTTTGGGAAGATCTACTAAATGAGCCGATTTACTGGCAATCTGAAAAGCGATAAACTCCACAATAATTACGGCTCCATCAATGATAATTCCAAAGTCAATGGCTCCCAAACTCATTAAATTGGCATCGATACCCAAAATATTCATAAACGAAATCGCAAACAACAAACAAAGTGGAATGACAGAAGCGACAACCAATCCTGAACGCCAGTTGCCTAATAATAAAACGACTACGAAAATTACAATTAAGCATCCTAGAATTAAGTTTTCAGCCACCGTGAAAGTGGTTTTTCCCACCAGTTCACTTCGTTCGAGAAATCCGTTGATATAAACGCCTTCAGGAAGAGTTTTTTGAATTTCAGCTACCCTGTCTTTAACGTCATTAATTACTTGTTTTGAATTCCCTCCTTTAAGCATCATCACTTGGCCTAATACTTTTTCTCCTTCACCATTTCCGGTAATGGCTCCAAAACGATTGGCATGCCCGAAACGAACTTGAGCTACATTTTTGACATAAACAGGTAATCCGTTGGTGTTTTTAACTACAATGTTTTCAATGTCTTGCAGAGAATTGACTTTTCCTTCCCCACGAATGAAATAACTTTGATTTACTTTTTCGATATAAGCACCGCCGGCAATACTGTTATTTTTTTCCAAAGCAGTGAAAACATCGGTCATGGTGATATTCATGGCTTTTAAGCCTGATGGATTGATGGCGATTTCATATTGTTTTAAGTAACCGCCCCAAGTATTGATTTCCACTACGCCTTTTATTCCGGATAACTGGCGTTTTACCACCCAATCCTGTATGGTTCGTAAATCAGTTACGGAATAATTATTTTTAAATTTAGGTTTTACTTCTAATGTATATTGATAAATTTCTCCCAATCCTGTGGTAATTGGTCCCATTTCTGGTGTGCCAAAACCTTGTGGTATTTTCTCAGATGCTGCTTTTATTTTTTCGGCAATGAGTTGTCGGGGTAAATAAGTTCCCATGCTTTCATCAAAGACAATGGTTACTACTGATAAACCGAATTTTGAAACAGACCTGATTTCTTGTACTCCGGGTAAATTGGCCATTTCAATTTCAACAGGATAGGTAATAAACTGCTCAATGTCCTGTGTAGAAAGATTACGGGAAGTGGTGATAACTTGAACTTGATTGTTGGTTACATCAGGAACTGCTCCAATGGAAATTTGGAACACGGAAAACAAACCAAAAACTAATACTCCCAGAGTGAAGAGTAAGATGATAAGTTTATTTTTTAAACTGAAAGCAATGATTTTTTCGAGCATTTTGACCTTAATTTTGTTTAAACCAAAAGTAAAGTATAAATATAAGGATTATCTTAAGAACTCCTTAAGGTGTGCTTAATCGAAACTTAAAATAATTGTCGTACCCTTATTGATTTCGCTTTGAATTTCGAATGTAGTATTAAGCAATTGTGCTAATCGTTTTACAATTGATAAGCCCAAACCGGAACCTTTAATTTCAGGATGATTGGTTGCATTGGAGCGATAGAATGGATTAAATATTTTATCTAAATCATCTTTTGAAATCCCTATTCCATTGTCTGAAATTGTGCAGATGGTTTTGTTGTTTTTTTGAGAAAGACTAATCGAAATTTCGCCATTTTCATTAGTATATTTTATGGCATTGGAAATAATATTACTGATGATAATGGACACCAAATAATTATCTGAATTAATGTAATAATTATTCGGAAAAGAGTGTTTTAAATGGATTTTTTTTCCGTTTATTTTTCCCGAATACAGCGATAGAATATCTAAAATTAGGGCATTCAAGTATACTTTTTCAATTTTTAAGCTTTGCTTTTGATTTTCGAACCTGGCTAATAACAGCAATTGATCAACAAGATTGTTTAATCGGTTGACTTCGGAGATACAAAAGTTGATTTTATCTTCGTATTCCGATTGGCTTCGGGGTTTTCTAACCAATACTTCTAGCGTTCCTTTCAGAACGGTTAGCGGTGTTCTGAGTTCATGGGAAGCATCCGAAGTAAATTGTTTTTCCCGTTCAACGGCGTTTTCAATACGGTCCAGTAAATCATTTATTGTTTTGGAAAGTACATATAATTCGTCCTTATTTTGAGGTAAAACGATTCGGTCTTTGAGGTTATCTCTAGTTATTCTGCCTGAAGTTTCGGTGATCATGCTTACCGGTCTGATACTTCGTCCTGCAATTAATCGTGCAATCAAAAACAAAACAATTAGAATTAACGGAAAAGCAATAAAAAGGGTGTTTCTTAGATTGGTTAGAATCATGGTGGCATCGTCAAGCGACATGGCTACAAAAAGATGGCCTACTACCTTTTTATTATCAAAAAGTGGAACTTGTATTTGACGGATTGGTTTATTGTTTAAATAGGTGTCAATAAATGTATTATCTAATTTTTGATCATACATTTTGAGTTGAAGTCCTTTAAGATTTGGAGATTTATCAATCAGTTTATCATCAATATCAAAAAACTGCACAAAAACGGGATTCACATTTACAGTATTGTGTTCTCGCGCCCGCCATTGATCTACTTGAATCAGATAGGTGTTGTTTCGGTCTATTTCAATTTCTTCAAGATGTTTTTCAACTTCAGTTTGGATATCGTCATTGATATGTGTGTTGACACTGAAATCAATTATTTGATAAATTACAAAAAAGACCACAGAAACCAACAAACCTGTACTTAGGATGTAATTGAAGGCGATTCTGTTTTTGTACGAAAATGAAAACATATCTTAGTTTAAGTCATTAGCAATGTAACCAACGCCTCGGATAGTTTTGATAAGTTCTTCATCTTTATTGAGGTTGAGTTTTTTTCGAATGGCATTCATAAAAACATCAATTACGCCGGTATCATATTCAAAATGAATGTCCCAAACATCTTCTATAATTTGGTTTCGGGTACAAACTTTTCCTTTGTTTTTTATGAGGTAGACCAATAATTCAAACTCTCTTTGCGTAAATGTGATTTCTTGATTATCAACAAGAATTTGATGTTTTGATTTAATGATTTTGATGTTTCCAAGACTCATTTCATCGTTTTCTGTTTCATTCCTGAAATGAATTTTAATACGTTCCACCAATTCATCAAAACTAAAAGGTTTTTTGATATAATCGTTCGCGCCCGCTTTCAAGCCTTCAATAGTTTCCTGAACCGTATCTTTTGCGGTAAGAAAAATTATTGGCGTTTTTGAATCTGTTTTTCGGATTGATTTGCATACTTCAATTCCGGTCATTTCGGGTAAAATCCAATCCAGAAGAATTATATTTACTTTTTGGCTTAAAGCCAATTCGTAACCAGTTTTTCCGTCGTTGGCAACCAAAACTTCATATCCTTCTTCTTCTAAACCTTGTTTTAGAAAATTAGCAATTCCTATTTCGTCTTCAACTATTAGAATTTTCATTATTTATTGCATTATAAACTTGAAGCCAATAGTGGCAATATTTGCACTTAAATTATCACTTCTTTCATAGTGATTGAATCTGAAATCGACATTTTTTAAACCAAATTTCCATATTTTTCCACCTGTAAAAATATCCGTGTAACTGACACCAAAACCATATTGATTAGCATCAAATTCGGCTAAATCAGCATCAGAGGTATAAAATTCTTCCGTTGATAAATGTGTTTCGTATGGAGCGTAATATTTTGATGCGATTTGCGTGTAATAGCGATACATTGGAAAAATGGTAAACCTATCCGATATCTTCACAGGCAGCTCAATACTGGCGGTATGCGATTGAACGTCCCAATTATCAGTATAAAAACGATAATAGGTTCTTAACACCATTCGCTCATTAATGTAATAATTCAATCGTGCTCCCAAAGGTATTTTAAAACGGGTATCCGGTAATCTTTCGATGTCATCCGCCAGTTTATAAACTCCTATATTGCTTGGACTTTCGTAATTATCAATATATTGTGGCTGTCCAATAAAATAATTTTCTTTATCAGCAAAATAAATTCGGTGATAAGGAGTTGATAACAATCCTTGTTGCTGCAAGATATCAAAGAATACCGAAAACTGTAATTTTTTAGTCAGAACTTGTGAAAGACCAAAGGAAGCAGAATACGAATTTCTATTTACTTTACTAACGGTTTCGAATGCAGAAGGCAAATAATTGGTAGTCGACTGGCCGTTTTGATCCCAAACGCTCACGCCACTAAAATAACCCTGATTCAAAAAATTGGAACCATAAATGGAATATTCATGAAGTTCTGTAGGATAAATGGGTCTCCATTGATCTAAATATACATTGGCTTTTACACTTAATTCTGTGTTTTTATCATTGAAAAGTGAAGCTATTCCACCTCCAAAACCTACTGATGTATAATCGTATTCATTTGAAAAAGAAACATCTGCATTCCAAATAAAATTTCTAGAATCGCTACTGTGGCTGTAATTGGCCGTTATTGCCAATAATTGATCACTTTTAGAAGCACCTGAAGAGGCTTGCCACGGAGTTCCGTAAGGACCGGTCCCTGCTCCGCCATTATCGTCATCTCCAGGTTCGTCATCGTCACCACCACCAGAAGCACCTGTGGAATTAAATGGGTTTATATTACTGGAAGAAGCAGATGAATAAGCTGATATACCTAAATCTATTGTCAAAACATCATCATCATTCATAGGCATGGCTACCACGATATTTGAAGTGATATCAGTCAGTTCTTCAGAACCAATTCCACCTGAAACCGCAGAATGGTCACCATCTTGTTTGTAATAGCTGGCCAAAAAATCGACTTCGGTACTTTCTAAAACCCTTTTTTTAAAATTTGCTGAAGAATCACCTTCTTGAGCAAATGCAAAAGTGCTGAAGAGTAACAAAAGCAATAAGATTTTTATTTTCATTTTAAATGTAATTGGTGTTTAATTCTAATTTTTGGTTGCTGATAGCTTAATTACAACCACAGCCTCCACCTGATTTTCCTCCATTGGCACCAGCAGCGGCTTCTCGATATACCTGAAAAGCAGTTTCATATCTTTCTGAAGTTCTTGCAGAAAGTTTCATATCAGGATCATTAATGGCGACTTTTTCGTATTCTTTTACCGAATTACAAGATTGTAGGGCCAAAAGTATCACAAACACAAAAGCTATTTTTTGTATCATTTTTTTAATAGTTTTATTGTTCATATTTCTTAATATCTATTCCTTTTGAAGAATGAATTTTCCCTTTGTCGTCAACGATAATGCATTCAATTCCTTTTAATTGATTCACTAAATCTAAACCAACCTCCACTCCTAGTACAAAAATTCCTGTTGCCAAAGCATCGGCAATCTCAGTTTGTTTGGCAAAAACAGAAACGCTTGCCACACCTGTAGCGGGATATCCGGTTCCGGGATCAATAATGTGGGAATAACGTATCCCATTAAAAACGACAAATTTTTCGTAATTGCCCGAAGTTTCAACAGAACTGTTTTCTAAAGGAAAAGTAGCGAATATTTTATTTTTGTTTAGTGGATTTACAATTCCTACTGTCCAAGGTTTTCCATCAGGTTGTTTCCCCCATGCATTAATATCTCCGGAAACGTTTATTAATCCGGATGTACAGCCCTTGGCAGCCAATAGTTCTTTTACTTTATCAGCAATAAATCCCTGACCAATGCCACCAAGTCCTAATTTCATTCCTTCTAATTTCAGGAAAATGGTTTGTTCTTTTTTATCTAAAATAATGTTTTTATAACCAATCTTGGCAACCGATTTTTTAATGGCTTCCTCTGTTGGCATCACTTTCATACTTCCGTCAAATTTCCAGATTTTATCCATTGATGCATAAGAAATATCAAAAGCGCCAGAGGTGATTTCGGAAATTTTAATGGAACGTGCAACCAGATCAAAAACTTCGGCATCTACTTTTACGGGCTTTATGCCTGCATTTCGGTTGACTTCTGAAATTTGTGTCGTGGGAATCCAATCTGAAATTAAGTTTTCTATTCTTTTTACTTCGGCTACTGCCAAATCAATATATTCATTTGCCTTTACGGTATCATTGGCAATGACGGTAACCTCAAAGGGGCTTCCCAACATAGACAATTTTCTTTTATGCGCAATTTGCCCAAACGAATTGACAGTGATTAGTAAAAGGCCAATTAATACATTTTTTTTCATTATTTTTCGAATGAATGAATGAGTTGGATATATTCGGCCGCAGAAACATTTTTAAAACCTGTCATACCGATTACTTTTCCGGTCCTGTCTAAAAGAACCACTAATGGGAAACTACCATTTTTATTGTATTTTTCCGCTAACTTCTTATTGCTTTCTGTTAGTTCAGCCGGTAATTGATTCGCTTTCTTCTTTGGAAAATCGGCTTTATAAATCACCCATTTTTTTTCAGATTCTATTTTGAATTCTTCTGATTGCCAAACGTTTTTGTCTAACTTCATACATGGAGCACACCAGTCTGAACCGGAAAAAACCAGAAGGATGTTTTTATTTTCTTTGATTGCTTCTGCTTTTGCATCATCAAAATTAACTTTCCAGTTTTGGGAATAGGAAAATGTTGCAATAAAGAGAAACAGGACAACGATTGATTTTTTCATAGAAACTTTAGTATTTATAATAGTAAGGTAAAATTATTCATTTATTCCTTAAACTAAGTATTGACCATTATATTTTAAGCGAATTTTAATTTTGGTTTAAATTAAGCAAATCTTAAAAAACAATTGTGAATAATGCAGATATA